>JACCDU010098448.1_pt1 | contig 23038 bp, 22 predicted proteins | sample 7446081 | NCBI WGS metagenome assembly JACCDU01 (sample SAMN15323447, study PRJNA562643) | freshwater metagenome | isolation source: river surface water | place: USA:Blue River Watershed | collected 2017-08-17
CAAATGTTGTAGATTTAAATTCTTCTGCATCTAATCTGCTATCTACTGATGTTGATAATGCTAATTGCGATGCATTACTTGCACTAAATTGTGTATAAACTGAACCACTTATTGTATCTAAATCACCAACTACATCAGATATTCTTGTATCAAATGAAGCTGAATCACTATAATATGATTGTGTAAATGTTAAGTAAGAAGCTGAAATAGTTTCTAAATTAGCTACTCTTGTTCCTACTGAACCACCACCACCTAAAGATGTTTCTAATGTTGCAACTCTACTATCTACTGATTGAGAATATAAAGTTACATTTCCTATTCCTGCAATTGTTGAAGAACTAATTTCTCCAGTTACATCTAAATCACCACTTACGATAATTGTAGATGAACTTTGTTCCATTATAGAATCACCAATGTGATCATCTCCAACTGCTACTACAATCTTTCCTGTTGTTAATCCTGCTTCTTCTCCTAATGAACCACTATTTTTTGGACCAGAAATCAATCTAGCACTCATTCCTGATTCAGCACCACCTGAAGGATGTTGATAAATCCAATGATTATTTAAAGAATCCCAAAATAATGAACCACTTGCACCTGCACCACTACCACTGTCTGCAACAGAAATACCACCAAATCTAACGGCTGGTGTCGCTGTATTAAGAATTACGGTATTTGTTCCGATACTTACAGCACTTGCTGTGATGTTTTGAAGTGAAGAAGAACCTTGTACTACTAAATCATTTGTAATATATAATGAACCAGTAATAGTTTGTGTTCCAAAGAATATATTTGAACCAGTTGTTGCATAAGTAGCATTTAATGCTAATTGCGAAGAACTGAAAGAATTAAATTGTGTTGCTGCACTTGCACTAAATGATGTGTATTCTGCTTTTGATGCTGAATCAGTTGTTGCTAATGAAGAACTTAAGTTACTAATTGTAGTTGCTACTGCACCACTTAATGCTGTTTGAGAAGCTGCACTTGCACTAAATGAAGTTGCTACACTACTACTAAAGTCACCAGTAACACTTGCTACACTTGCACTTAAACTTGCAATACTTGCGTTACTTGCTGAAGTAGAAGTTGCAAACGCACCACTAATATTATTTACACTTGAACTTAAATTTGTGATTGATGTTTGTGTTTCACCAATAGATGATGTCAAACTACCACTTAATGAATTTAAATCACTTGCTACACTTGCACTTAATTGAGATACCGTAAATGCACTTGCACTAAATGAAGTTGCTACACTACTACTGAAATCACCAGTTACACTTTGAATTGAAGAACTTAAATTTGCAATTGATGCTGATACTGATGAACTAAAATCACTAATGTTTCCACTTAAGTCAATTGCTTCGTTTGTATCACTACCTAATAAAAATAAGGTATTACTTGCACTAGCATAAAAAGGAACACCATCAAGCATTCCGTTATAAGTAGATGCTGAGAATATAGGGGCTACATCACCTCTTAATATTCTATTTGTTGCACTAATAGCACCACTTTCGTATGCTGCAAATACTAATGCTTCACCGTTTGTTACATTTCCTAATTTAACCGAACCGGTTGCGATTACTAATTCACCTTTCTGAAGTGAGCCGGTTACTGATGATAGTTTTTCTAAACTACCACGTTTGTGTTTTATTATTTGTGCCATATTAGTTGTAGTTACTCCTTTACTGATATAAATATGATTGTTCTCATATTAAACTATAATATATTTAATTTTTTTTTAGATTTATTTCTACCATTCTCCCATATCTACTATATTTGATTGTGCTTCACCACCAACGAATGGATCAGGAGGAGCTGAATCACCACTTCCACTTTGTCCATTTATCCATAATTGACCAGGTACGGTTGTATCCATTTCTAAATCTTTGCTTCCACTCAATCCTGTTGCATTTACTATTGCCGCGGCACCACTTATGATTACAGAATAAGAATCTGCATCTGCCGGTACAAATGTTATACCAGTCAATGTTGCACCAGCTAATTGTGCAGATGAACTAATTACACCTTCTGCATTCATCTTATCCTTAATGGTTGTATCAATTGAATTACTAAATGCTGCAAAATTTGCATTACTACTACTAATTGATGTATTGATAGAAGAACTGATTAAAATTATATTTGCTTCAGATGCACTAAATGAAGTAGCTACTGAAGAACTTAAATTTGTTATTGTTGTTGCTAATGCTCCACTCAATGCAGTTTGCCCTGCTTCACTTGCACTTATTGTTTGTGCTATACTTGCACTTAATACTAATTGTCCAAATTCTGATGCACTCAATGATGTTACCAATGAAGAACTTAAATTCGTTATAGTTGATGAAATTGCACCACTTAATGCCGTTTGTCCTGCTTCACTTGCACTTATCGTTGTTGATATAGATGAACTTAAATTATCAATTGTATTATCAAATGATGTACTAATTAAAACAATATTTGCATTACTACTACTAAATTGTTGAGCTACCGATGCACTAAATTCACCACTTGTTGCTTGAACAGATGCACTCAATTGTGCTATTGTATATGCACTTTGACTATCATTTAATGCTAATGAAGAACTCAAATCATTCAAAGATGCTGTTGTAACATATGTTTGAGAAAGAATATTAATTGATTGTGAAATTGATGCACTTATTAATGATGCTTCTAAATCACTACTCATTGTCATATCTAATTGAACTACAAATCCATCGTAGTTTGATGCTGATACTAAATCAACTTGTGCAGATGATGATATTAATCCTGCACCATCTATTATTTGATATACCGCATCATTAAAATCCTCACCAATTGCTGATGCGGATGTCAATGCCGAACTACTTTCTATTTGTTTTAATCTAATTAGTGTTGCCATATTATCTATAAATATCTCTTACCAACTTTTTGTTGAAGTAGTTACGATTTGTATTTTTGAAGTTTGTCCATCCGCATTTGCTGTCCAACTTGAACCATTATTTGCTGAATTGTATCCTGCCCAGCCTAAAACTGCATTTGGTGATACACTCATTTTTAATACAGGATATCTTGTTTCGGTTGCTGCATCAGTTGGTGCTTTTCTAACAAAGTAATCTCTACCACCACCTGTTGTTGGACTTGCTGTTCCTCCTACATTTGTTATAGAACTGCCATTAAAAGTAGTTGTATATCCTAATTGAGAGTTTCCACCACTTTGATTCCAAGCTTCTGTAATCATTGCAATTACATATTCACCATTATCAATTTGAAATGATGGTGTACCACTTGCACCAAATGAAACCCAATATGGTGCACCATATCCTGTAGCAGTATCTCTTTTATTGATATCGCTATCACTATTACCTTTTTTGGTTGCACCACTTACATTTGATACAACTGCATTATATTGTGTTTGAGTAACCTTTACCCAATCACCGGTTGCTGCCGAATTATATGCAGTCAATTGTACACCACTTAGTTGTGCTGCTATTGCATCCACCACCACTCTTGGTGATAAACTAAATCCGTTTGAAAATTCTATTCCCATATCATTTATTTTTTATTTTATTTTAATTTTATGTTGAAGTAAATCTAAATGTTAATTGTAATGTGACATATGGATTATCTCCTAATTGAAAATGACCACTACCAAACCACTTTACCCATGCAGAATCATTGATAGTCAAAATTCGGAATTGTGTAGAATTATAAACAACCGGATATACACGTCCTCCTGTTGCCCCATTACTAATACCTCCACCACCCGATGGTATAACATAAGTATAATTATACCAACTACTAGTTCCTACATTGGCAGTATATAATTGTTGTGAAGGTAAAGTCGTATCAAACGATAAACTATTAGGTAAGGTAAACAGATAATCACCAGAACCATTTGCAGCACCTGTGTTAGCCGTTTGGAAATATGTCATCACCACTTCCCATTGTTTTGTACCCAACTGACGATAACTAATATTATCTTGTGTTTTTGTTCCCTTTGTTGGTGTAGTTGTAGTTGCTCCGAATGCGATAGTACCTGCACTTGTCCATATTGGAGTTGCTAAAATGTTTGTGCTAGTTCTTGTTAATATTTCACTACTAACACCATCAGATAGGGATGTGATATCAAAATAAGCACCTCTAGCATTTCCACCTTGTTCAAAAAATCTTAATCTATTTTGATAAGAGTCAATGGTAATACCACTACCCGTTAGTGAATTATTTGTTTGTGATTTTGCTAATAGAATTTCACCACCTTCATCTCCGCTACCAGTTCCAATAGTTACTGCACCTCTTAATGTAGTTGTACCTGTAAACGTATTTGTTCCTGTAAATGTATTGTTTGTAGATGGTAAGTTTGTATTTGTTCTTAATTCTACTGCCGTTAAAAGAGGACCAGATGCTTCACCAAATTCAAAAGTTCCTGCAATACCACTAACAGTCCTCATACTATATGTGTAAGTTCCTGCCGATGGTGTATCTATTATATTCAAACAATAAGGAACATTTTGATTTGATTCATTTTCAACTTGAACAATGTTTCCAATTGCACTTTCACCTCTATAAAGTTGCAATCTACACCATCCGGTTGAAGTTGGGTTCGCATCACCGGTTACCATAATTTGAACGGGATTGCCAGTTGTACTAATACTCCCACTTATTATGGATACACCAGTTGTTGTGATGTTTGTTATTTTATTTCCTAATACTTGTGTATAATTTGGACTTCCACTTATGATAGTTGCTTCTAATGTATCAAATCTACTATCTACTGAAGAACTTAATGTTGTAATTGAAGTTTGTAATGAACTACTATAAGAACTTGCACTTTGGAATGCTCCCCATGCACTTGCACTTATAGTTGTTACTGATGATGTAGTTGCATATCCTAATGCACTAATTTGTGAACTACCACTTATTGTTCCTGCTACTGCACTACCACTAATTATTCTACTATTAAAAGATGCACTATCAGTTGAATAAGATGCCGTTAACACAAATTCTAATGAACTACTTAATAATCCACTTGGTAATTGTGTTGAACTACTATAAATACCACTGCCATTTAACACTTGTGCCGAAGAACTTATTGTTCCGTTTAATGAAGTTAAATAAGATGCCGTTGCATTTTCTAATGATGTTAATCTTGTATTAGATGCTGTATAAAAAGATGCAAATGCGTTATCATTTGTTAAATCTACCGAATTTATTAAAGTTACTATTTCTGCAAAAGTATCCGTATTAGTATTTGATGCTGATAATATTGCATCTATTCTATTTTTTTCAGTTAAAATTTTTGAATCAAATGAAGCACTTGCACTATAATAACTTTGTGTAAATGTTAAATATGATTCCGTAACTTCGTTAATTCCACTAAAATCAATACTACCAAAACTACCACTTATTGATGTAAATGATTGTGATATTTGATTAAAAGATTGTGTTAAATTATTGAATGAAGTTATAGTAGTATATGAACCTGTTACAAATCCTAAATCACTTATTTGTGTTGATGAACTTACAATATCGTTTGGTTTATTTGCAATATTATCCCAAGTTGTTTGAGTAATACTACCACTCAAAACATATCTATTATCTGCTGAACTACTAAAACTTTCTAATCCATCTAATCTACTATCTATCGAAGTTGATAATGAATTAAGAGATGCTGTTGTAGCTAATGTGTTAATTGTGCCACTTACTGCATTAACAACCAAATCCGATGCAAATGTTGTATCTAATGAAGATGTTAATCTATTGATAGGAATTTTATAAGTTGCACTACCAGATGATCCAACTACAAATGTTGTATCTAATGTTGCTATATTTAACTCAGGTAATTCTGAAATTTTAATTCTTGCCATTTTATTTTATTATATCCTTATCGTTTTCCGTTGTTAACCAATCTTCTTCTCCATCTCCATCTACATCACCTAATCCCAATAATATTGGATCAAATTTTGAAACTATTTCAAAACTTGTTTCATCAAAATCTTGACCTACAATACCATCTACAGCTTCACTTTTCTGAATATTAATTACGATGTATTGTTCTACATTAACACTATATGTTTCTGCATCTAATCTCAATCCGTTACAATAAATATCAAAATCTTTTGCAGTTAGTGTTTCTACACCATTTAATATTTTATATGATGTTATTGTTAAAACATATTTATCTACTTCTTCAATTAATAAATCAGGATGTATCCCTAATTCATTATTTACAAAGTTCATCATTTGTATTCTAAAATCATTTACTTTACCAATATCTCTTTTTTGAACATTTATAATTGGTTTAGATTTTGTTTTAGATTGTGGTTTTGTTGCAGCAGGTTGTGATATGTTTGGTTGAATATTTTCCGTTGCCAAATATCTTAAATAATCCAATTGTTTATTAGATTTTTTTTGTATTGATATGTTAGGTCTTTGTTTCATTATTTACTAAAAGTTCCTGTTACTTGTAAATCATCCTGTTCATTAATTTCGTATGGTAAATTTTGTTTTGGTATTTCAAATCTTACACTATTTCCAAAATTTTTTACACTATAATCATATCTACCAATATTTTGTTGGTTTATATCTAATTGAATAATAGATGTTCGTTCTTTAACTACTTTATTCATATTTTTATCAATGATATCTTTTGGTAATTTATAACCCTTAAGTTGATAAATGTAATGAGTTGCAGTAGTTTCTACATATTCTAATTTTGCATTTTTTACTGAAACATATGCTAATATATGTTGTAATATTCCCATTATAATAATTCAAATTTACCTGCTATATAAACACTATCTAAATTATCCAAAGTAAATCCTAATAATCCTGTATCAAATATATACGTTATACTATTTGATGTATAAGATGCTTCATAATATCCACTTGAATATTTAACACCATTTATGTATACCTTAATTGTATCTAATGGATTTGCTATTTCTAATTCTGCTGGTGGTACTATTACTTTTACTCCACTAAATGTTACTCTATCTGTTAATGTTGGTATTATAGATGTTGTATTATTAATTTCCAAATAGTCGTACAATACCTTATTTGCATTGTAATCATTTGTTTGAATATTACTACTTGCTCTACCACTTACATCAGTTTCTAAAGTTGTAATAACAGCTCTTGTAGAAATACTTTTTTTGATTGTAGATTCATTATCAAATCTTTCAGGAAGTAAATATGCTTTAACTAACATTGTAAAGTTTGTTCTAATCAATCTTTCGTTTGTATCAGTTAATTCTTGAGTTGGTTCAAACGAATCTATAATTACTTTAAATTTAAACTTACTTTTATCTCCCCAATATTCATCACCTGCCCATTTAAATGCTTCTACCACCGTATTCATATGTTCCGTATAATTAGTCCATACCATTACCTCATAACTAATATCCACATAATCTGGCATTGTTATATTATACAATTCTTTTCTAGGTTTGAAGTTATTTAAAATAGAAAATTTATCGTATCTATTTTTTGCACTATATGTTGTGTAGGTAGGATAACTCAATAAACGATTTGGCATTTCCATAGTATCGTTTCTTTCTAAAGTTGTTCTTTTATACATTATTAAAGGTAATTGTAATTTACCTCTTTTATCTCTGTATACACCATCCACTTGTGCAGATTTCCATCTTTCTGCATTACCATACATAATAGGAATTTTTATTTCACTACCATCTAATGTAAGTTTTGGAACAACCACATCATTCATATACTCAAATATAGCAGTATCAATATCATAAAGTTTAATTCCTTTATGTAGTGTTTCACCTTGTCTTGGTAACTGCTCCGCTCTATTTAGTGGTTTTCTAAGTGGATTTTCTGCCATTATATATTCCTAGGTTCTATGTTTAATTGTGATTTTCTCATTAAGAAAGTATTACAAGTTATACCAAAATTATTTGATGCTTGTCCACCTACTAATTGAGATGCGTTTGTATTTGTAATTTCATAATAACCATCTACAAATTGTATAACATCACCAATTTCTGGCATTATATCTTTTACAATACATGTATCCTGATTAAATCTAAATGTTACTTCTTGAATTGTATCTTGTCCTAAACCACTTTCATAATCCACCGTTTCATCATTATATTCAACCATAGCAAATAATGAAACACCATCATAGTAAGATTTATCTAATGATTCTCCATATAAATTAACTTTACTATTTTGTGCTATAAGTTTAAATACAAACACTTGAGTTTGCACAACTGCATCTACCAATTCTCTACTGATATTTTGGAAAAAGTTATAATCTCTCGGTGCTACAAATCTTGGCATCTATCTTATCCTATATAAAATGGTAACGGAATATTTTTTAACATCTTTTGTACTTGCTCAGCTTCCTGTGCTTTATACTCCATTTGTTTAGGTCTACTCAATTCCTCTAAATCTTGTCTTAATTGTTCGTATAATCTATCTTTATCGTTTTGTGCTTCTGCTCTCAACGATGCACCATCTAATGATACTTCACCATCAGGTATAGGAATAGTTGCATATTTTTCTCTAATACCACCCAATAATTCTTTTGATAATGCTAATGTATATTTCCATATCCATTGTTTACCAACTGAATTAATAGATGTGTAGGTCATATTATTGTATTTTATATTAGCATAATCACTAATAATAGAACCATTTACACCACTCTTATTTACAATAGATGATGCCGTTCTCTCATCCGATAATACATACTCAAACCAAATTAAATCTGGATTATAAGTAGATGTTCCTGGAATTGGGAATATTTCTAATATGTTATTATTAATATTAAATGTATATGTACTTCTACGAACCTGGTCATTAAATTCAATCGCTTGTATTCTTAAAAGGTCCTCATAAACTGGCATCAATACGAATTGTGCCGCTGGTGAGAATGAACTAAATCCAAACTCATCTAATAAGTTCAATGTACCTTTTGCTGAAACTGCGTATGGGTCAAAGAATCTACTAATTGCCGGTACACCTTCGTAGTAAACCTTTGTAATAATAATATCTTCACCATAATGTGAACCACTTTCTAATGAACCTGATGGTATAGTTGCTAATTTAGCTCCACCAGCACTAGTAACAAAACTTTGTGAATCAGCACTTAATGCACTCAAATCATATCTTTGAACACCACCAATTAATCTTAAAGAACCCTTATGAACCGTTGCACCTCTCTTACCACCTACATTTGCTTCTACTCCATATGAGTTTGCTATTGTAATAATTTGATTTGTATTTGCACCCTCAATATAATCGCCAGTATGATTTGTATTATCATTTTGTTGTTGACCTAACATATTGTATAGGTTGTTACGAATATTAAATGCATTTACTTGTGCTGAATATTCCGAAATAGATTCTTCAAAACATGCATAAATATTTTCAGGTAATAACTCTACATTTTGTACAGGATACCCCAATCTTTTAGCTACCCAATCACTTACTTTATCAGCGTGTTGTTGGAATAAACTTTCACTATCATATAAACCAAATGGTGTTGATCCTGTTTCGAAGGATGAACTACCAGGCCAATTAATTGATGTTACTAAATCTGCTGCCATTATAATCCTTTTGTATAAATATCAATATGTTACGTTATAAAAAACTTTTTGTATTTTTCTTGTTTAATTCTTAATTTTAATTGATTATTATCACTATCTTGTTGTGTATATTGATAACTATCCATAAAACAATCTGTATTTACTTTGAATATTTTATGTAACATATTATTTAATTTTTGGTTTTGTTCTATAAAATTATTCTCATTTAAAACTCCCCATTTTACATATAGTTTTCTAAAATATTCAACATACCATTTGTAATTTCCATATGTATTTAAATGTGAATCATAATGAGACATATAATATTTTTGTGAATCTATTGTTCTATCTGCTACAAATTCTGTCATTCCACCATATTTTCCACTTTGAATTACATATTCCTCTTTAATTCCAAATATTGTTTTAAGAACTTGTTTTGCTCCTGCACAATTATGTTGCATCACATCCACTCTTTCTTTATAATCAAAATAAGTAAAATAATTTCTATCAATTAATTCAAACCTTTCTTTTAAATTATACTCAATTAATTCATCTTCATAAAAAATTGCCCATCCAAAAAACATATTGAAATGTTCAATACCATTATCTTTGTTCCATTCAATGATATTTTCTAAATTTGAAATATGTGCTTCTAATACATTTTTATATGAACTTACATACGGATTTAAATTATCTATATAATCCCATTCAGAACCTTCTACATTCGGTAAATCAAATTCAATTTCATATACAGGTTGTGTTGATCTAACTAATCCACTTAATTGTAATGTTCCGTATATGTTTTTTGGATTAACTCCTAATTGTAATAATTCTTTAACTTTTTGTTTGTATCTATGAAATATTACATGATTACCTGCAGAACCTTTTCCTATATTAAAATATTCAAATTCAATACCCATTTGCCATAATTCATATATTAAATGGTATGGATATTTGAAAGAATAATCAGGTGTACATAATTCTTTTGGATTATTAAATTTATCTAAAATACCATAATATGTTTCTCTTTTATCCGTAGTAATGTATGGCATATGTGAATCAGTAAATGAATCCCCTGCCGTAATTATGTATATTTTTTCCATTAGAACTTTTAGATAAATATATACGACATAAAAAAGGAGGTATTTCTACCCCCTTTCTTATTTATGTTCACTCTTACAGAGATTACAATAAGTTTAAATCACCTATTACAATCTTACCGAAGAATTCAGGTCTTACTAACTTCTTAGCGTAACGAGTCATAACACCTCTTCTTGGAGTGAAGTTATCTGGATCGTACACTAAAGGAGTTAAAATCAATGGTACATATGGAGCGTAAACAGCACCAGTCTCTAAGAAGTTGTTACCTTTGTAACCTAACAACATTACGTTCTCAGTCATGTAAGGGTTCTTGTAAACTGTGTATCTATTTGCGATAGAACCAACTTGAGTTACACCAGCTGCAAATTGCTTAGCATCTTTATCAGCAGATACAGTGAACGCTGGGATTGATTCTAAGATTGTACATACGTCTGGAGAAGCAACGATAAAGTTAGCACCACCTCTCATAGTCAATTGATGAATTTTGTTTGATACTTTGTTCAACTTAGTACCTAAAGTTTGGAACCAAGTGTTTCTTGTGTATGCAGAAGCTGCAGCTACATCAGAATCGATTTCGAATGCAGAACCATTCCACTCATTACCAACCTTTAAAGACCAGTATTCAGTAGTTAATGCGTTAGCTTTTAACATATCTAAGATTTCCAAATCAATTTCTAAAGAAATGTATTCAGATAACATAGAAGTTAATTCAGCTTCAGCATCAATTGAATGGTAAGCGTTCAAGTCTTGTGCCAACTCTGGAGTCCACACAGCTTTTAATTTTCTTGTCTTAGCAACGATAGCCTCAGATTTCAATTCTAAATCGATTTGAGGAATAGCTAAGTTTGTTCCACCAGCTGGATCACCACCTACGATTGGATCTCTATCTTCGAAATCACCTCTAGAAATAGAAGTTGGTTGCTTAGAATAAACTACACCAATTGTAGAAGTTGATGAACCTGAAGAAATTGCAGAACCACTAACGATGAATGATACAGTACCGTTTGAAGAGTATGTAGTCAATGCAGGGAAGTAAGTTGCGAAAGTTGATGTTGTACCGTTTGTAGTTGAACCAGATACAAAGAAACTTCTAACTGCGTTCACATCAGCTGATAATGCAGCTACTGAAGCAGAAGTCAAAGTTAATTTGTAGATTCTACCAGCAGCAACAGATGCAGATAAGTCACCATCAAAGTTTACATCAGCTAAGTTAGTTACTTTTGCAGTAGCTACTGAAGCTAAGATTGTATCTTGTTGGTTAACTGAATATCCGAATCTACCAGCACCGTATAAACCACCTACTGCTTCATCAGTTGAACCTAACTTTCCGTTACCAGTACCACCATAAAGTGATTTGTTTTCGAAAGATGGGTTACCAGCTTGTGCAGAACCATATTTGAAATCCATGTAGAAAATCAAACCTGAAGGTAAGTTCATTGGTTGTACAGAAACGAATTCTTTTGCAGCGATTTCACCGAAGATTCTTCTTACTAATGGTAAAGCTACACCAGACCATTCTTCAGAACCTGCTGAAGTACCAGTTTGAGTTGCCTCGTCAAGCAATTGTTTTGCTTGGTTCTCTAATAACACAGCCATTGCGTGTTGTTGAGTTTTTTCACCTATTCCTTCTAAAAGACCAGTTTTTTCCCATTTGTTTTTTAAACCTCTAGTTTGCTCAAGCATAACTGAAGTTGGGTTCTTGCCTTCCATAAGTTTCGTTAAATCAAAATTTGCCATTTTGTTTTTTCCTTATTTGTTTTTGTTAATTACTTTAAAATACCAGCCAACTCTTTAAATCTATTAGCGTAAGATGTACCTTCACTAATTACAGATTGTTCAGTTGGTTTTGTTGATTTTTGAACTCTACTTGCACCTTCTGCGATTTGCTTTACAGCTTTCTTTGCAGATGCATTAGAAAATTTCATACTTTCAGCTAATGTTGAGTAAACTAATTTTACTTCTCTAACGTTTGTAGTTCTGTCTAAAGAGTCAATTACTTTAGATTTTTGCTCGTTAGTTAAGTTATAGCTTCTAAACAATTTATTAGAGAACAATAATTTAGCGTTCAATAAGTTTACTTCATTGATTGTAGATTTCAAAGATTTGATTACTGAAATAGCTTCTGCTAATTCTGCTTTCAATGCTTTAGTTTCTTCTACTTTCTCTTTTTCTTCTTCTTCAGCTTTTTCTTCTTCTTCTAATTCTTTGATGATTTCTTCGATGTTCATTTCTTCTTCATCGTTTTCTTCACCTTCTTTCGCGTAAACAGCGTGTGGGTTATCAGCATCCATTGCAGTATCTACATCATCTGCTTCTTCACCCATTTGATCAAACTCATCAGAATCGATATTATCTTCTTCAGATTCTTCTTCCATTTCATTATCACCATAGTGCAATTCTTGCTCTAATTCTCTAATGATAGATTCTAAATCTAAATCATCTTCTGATTGTTCGTCAGCTTGCATTTCGTCTTCGTTTCCTTCCATTTCGTTATTCATTTTTGATTGCTCATCATCTGAATGTTCTTGGTCGAATTCGTCACCTTCAGTTGCAAATTTAACGTCACCTGATGCTAAATCTTCTTCTTCACCATCTGCTTCAGTAATAGATTTTGCGAATTCATACTCTTCTACTTCTGCTTCTGGTTTTTTAGATGTTGATGTTACACCAGCTGCACCTAACTTATCTTCTGCACCTGCATCATGATAAGATGGTTTTTTGTTGTTCTGACCTGATGTTGTACCACCATCGCCAGCACCGATATTAGATGAAGAATATTCTTCTTCAACTTTCTCTTCTTCTTTCTCTTCGTCATCACCGTATGCTTCTTTCATTTCATCTTCTTCAGATTCCATGTCTTCAGCTTCAGCTCTTAACTTTTGAGAAAGCATTGATTTCAATCTTGGAGTAAATGCCTCTTCCAATTGAATCTTAGCGTTTGCTAATGCAGTTTCACGAACGGCCTTAGCATCAGCGATTGCTTCTTTCAATAATTTTGAACTTGCCATTTCTTTATGTCCTTTTGATTTGTTAAGCCATTATAGGATAGGCGGCTTAAATAGAATTTTGATATTCTTTCGGAACTCTATATAGAGATAGAGTATTCATCGAGTATCGTAAAAATAAAATTTCCTAATAATAGAGGAAATATATAATATACATATATACTTTTTATACTAAACGATTAAAGTCCTATATATTTTTTAGGAATTTGTTTAATATTTTTGAATTCTAAGTTGTTTTTTGCAGTTCTAAGTTGTTTTCTAACTGCTTTTTCGTTTTGAACTCTCTTTTTTGCAGATGGTTTTGTGTAGTATTTTCTATCTCTTAACTCTTCACTGGCACCACTATCTTGCCATTTCTTTTTTAAAACCTTTAACGCTTTTTGTAAATTGTCATTGTTTACATTGTCGATAATAATCATTAAACTTTATTTTTATTTGTAACTAAATTATTCTAATACTATAATATTTCCAGAAACTACACTTACACTAACTGGATAACAAGGAAATATCTGATGTTGTTCGATATCTTTAAAGTCTAAACTACCCCCACCATGTAAAGTAACACTCCCACTTGGATTATTTTGTCCTTTCATTATACCCCAAACATTAGGAAATGAAGTTCCTTTACCCAATGAAGTTGAACCCGATACATATGTAATTTTGTTAGCTCTGTAATTTGTACTCATTTTATTTCTCTATTAATGTTTATGATGTCCACCACAACCACAATCATGAACTTCATTACATCCACAATCTGATTTATTTTCTTTAACTATTACTTCATTCTTAGGAACACAATTTGGAACTTGTCTACCATTTTTCATTTTCATTCCAACTTGTTGATATCCTTTCCAACACGGTCCTTCTGCTTCTGGCATTAAATTTTTCAATTGTAATGATTGTTCTGCTTTTGGTTTTCTATGTCCTAATCTATGCATTGCAGTTTCTTCATCAATATCCGCTATTTCAAAATACTTACTCAATACATATCCCATATCTTCATACATAGAAGCTAATCTTTGTTGAAGTTGTTTTGCTTCGTTTGCAGTTTTTTCAAATTGACCAGATAATTTGTTCAATTCGTTCATATTTCTTTTAACCGTTGCAGGATCAAAATTGTTTCCACTTTCTTTCATTGCAAAAGTATGAGCCGCATCTACAATAGCACCTAATGTTTCTGCTATTTGTTGTAAATCATGTTCTGCTTGTAATTTAGGTCCGAATGCCTTATAAGTAGAAATCACTTCTAAGAAATGTCTTCTTGCTTCGTTGTGCATTGGAGATGGTGCTTTCTTATCTTCACCTTCACCCATTAATTTTTTTAACTTTATCATACTAATATAAATATAATTAATTTAATTCTTCAATGATTTGTCTCATTAAATCTTGTGATCTACAAAAATCTCCACATACATCTACCTCTTTACTAACACTTTCATTCATATTAGTAGGTGATAAAAATGCACCATGTGTTGATGGATTAGAAACGAAATCAAATCCAATTAATTCAAAATCTTCTTGAACCATTACAGTTTCATCTCTGTTTGGTTTAACTGAACCTAGTCCTCTACTACTAATACCTAAACGAATATTGTGTTTAAATAATTCTTTTAAGATGTTTCCTGCCGGTGTTGATAATACTTCTACTACCCCACATAAATCTTTGTCTTCCCAATACATTTCTACAATATTATGAGATACATTCTTTAAGTTAATCACCGTAGATTCCGGATGGTCTAATTCACCCAATGCTCTTCTTTCTTTAATCAATGTTTCGTATTTCTTAGATTCTCTCTGTAAGATATGAAATGGATAAATACGATTGTTTTGATTTGCCGCATCTGCTCTTTGAAGTACACCTTTGACTAAGAATTTACCATTTTGGTCTTCTTTAATTTGTCCTTCAAATAAGTTATGTTCTATAATTAAATTCTTTGCCATACTATGCTAATAAATGATAATATTCTTTAAAATGTTTTATTCTATCTGCTAATCCAATAGTACCACCATTTACTCTTTTAGTAATAGATGTTACGGTTGCATCACTTGCACCACCATCTGCTAATTTGTTTAATCCGTTTTTAGACCAGAACCATGCTGCTGATAATAATGCATGCTTTCCAGATACAATATCAGGATTATTTACAATATCTTCACCAATTGATTTACCAAATGCTGTGTAGTTTGCTCTACCTGTTAATTGTATATATCCTCTACCTCTAAATTTGTATCCATCTCCACTTGCTTCAGAACCATTTTCCATACGATTTGCATACACTTTGTTTGCAATCTTTTGTGGGTTTCTAGCATATGGAGTTGCTGCTGCTTCAGTTGGGAAATATTTTTTAAAGATACCAGTCAATCCTTTTGCTGAATAGTTTAAGTTCTCTTGAGTTAATCTAAATCCACCACTTTCATGTCCGCATTGTGCTAAGAAATGTGCTAATCTTAATGGAGTATTGATTTGGAATTTAGCTGCCGTATCAGGAATCATTGAGATTACTGCATCAGGAATATGTCCTTTTAGTTTATCCAATTTCAATCCACCTACCGGTACTATTGGAGTTGATTCAACTGGTGCAATTACTATACCACTATGCCCCATAATCATTTCCCATGTCTTAGGTCCTACAATACCATCTGCAGGTAATCCGTGCTTTGTCTGAAATTCTTTTACTGCTGCTTCTGTTTTAGGCCCAAAATTAGTAACTGCAGGAGAAATACCTAATTTTTCCTGCATCAACTTTACGTTTTCGTTATTATCACCTTTCTTTAACAACATATCTATTTCTTTTTAGATTCGTTTTTACTTGCTCTTAATTTAGCTAAATCATCAGCTTCGATGTCACCATCTTTATCCATATCTAATTTGTGTTGTCCACCTTTTAGTTCTGCTTCTTTGATTTTAGCTCTTTCTTTTAATTCAGTTTGAACACCTTTTGCTAAATTAAAGAATTTTTTCTTTTGTTCATCACTTAATTCTGCAGGAGAGTTTACACCAAATTTATTCAATAATTTATGAAATATTTTTTGATACTCACCTTCCTCTTTCATTACTTCTCTAACTATGTTTTTTAACGATTCTCTAGTCATAGTGATTTTATCATCACCTTGAGTTTGAGGTAAACCATTTGCTACATTTTGCTCAGGTTCTTCGTTTTCTTTAACTACTGAAGTTTTTGAATTTACTGGTTTTCCCAATACTTGTGGTGTTACCAATGAAGTTAATCTTATCATTTTATGCCTTTTTTAATCTAATTGTTTGATATTTATCCATCTTTCTAAAACTAGCTGCTTGTGTTTGTGCAGTTGCTTTAGGTGCCGGTTTTGTTAATGTTACTCTTTTTGCATTAGGATTACTACCTTTTGGTGTAGCTGTAACTGCGTACTTTTCTAATGCTCCAGGTTTTTTAGTTTCTACTTCCTCTATATTTTCTTCATTCTCTGATTTATCAATTTCTTGTATAGAGTTAGCTATTTTTATAATTCTTTCTTTAATTCTATAAATATTTGTATTAGTTCTTTTAAAGAAATCATTTTTACCTAAATTGTTCTCACTTCTTAATCTATTATACCAACCTACAAATTTTTCAATTTCTGCTAATTGATTTTTTAATTCTCTAATACCATGTGAAACTTTTTGAGATGGAGTTCTTGTCTCATCCTTTTTTAATTCTAACCAACGATTTTCAGATATACTTTTAGCATATTCAAATCCTTTTCCGGCTGATTTAACTTTACGTTTGATATCACCTTTAGTATCTTTTCCAAAAGCATGTGGAGTATCGTATCCTGCTACATTTGCAGTACTTGTAAATTCTCTAATTCTTTTACGAATAGTTTCTTTTAGTTTAGATAGTTGTTTTTCGGATAGTTGTTGTGACATCCTTTAACTCCTTTTGTAATTCATAACACATAATTAAAGATGTGATATGATTATCTTTGATTTTACTACTACTAGCTATTTTAGATAATTGGTTGATTGTTTCTGCTAATTTAATTTTTGTAACTTTATCAGTTATTTTACTACCAATTTGTTTGAAATCTTTAACTAACACCTTTACTTCATTAACAACATATTTCTTTAAATTATCAGAATTAGTAAATGAATTGATATATTCTTTTAATAAACCTTTTTGTTGTTCATTAAGATTCTTATATTTTTTATTAAAGTTTTCAATTAATACATTATAAGTCAACAAACGAATTTCTTCATCTTCTTTTTTAAGTTCAGTTTGAATTGTTGATTCAGTAATTGCCTTTGTATTATTAACTTTTCCAGTCAAATGTTCTACTAATGCATATTTTGTATTAATAAAATCTTTTGGATCGTAATTTTGTTCAGTATTAACCTTATATTCAAATATTTTATATACTGATGCTAATACCTTATAGTTTGGTATTTGAGAACGTAAAAACTCATCAATAGAGTAATTATCTTTAATTTCTTTAATTAGATTATATTTCTCTTTTAAGATTTTCTTTTCATCTAATTTAGCTCTACTATCAATTACAGCATCTACAAACTTTTCAGCTCTATTTTCATTATTATATTTTTCAGATACAATAAATTGGTAAAGTTTTAATTCATTAGACAATTCAGTCTTTGAATTAAAGTATTTTTTTAATAATCCTTCTGCGATACCTTTTCTATTATTTAAAATATCTGAGGTCACCTGTCTTACAAGCAATTCGAAAAGGAAGCCTGTGTTTCTAAATTTTGAATGTTTAATTTGTTTCATTTATATACATTGTTCCATTTATAAATATATACTCTTAAAATAAGAACTAATTTTCTATGATATTTTGTTCATCCATCATAGAATTTCCTTCTCTTATTATCTGTTTTCCATCTTTTTTGATAGATTTTTTAATCATATCGATGAAATTTTCATTTTTACTTTGATTTCTCCAGTCTTTTTTACCCAATGGATCTCTACCAAATGGTGATTTATCTTTACCATAAGTAGTATGAGATGAAGGTCTTCCAACTGGTTTTGCACTTTCTTCTACTTCACCATCCATTCCCAATTCTTTTTCTAATGAAGAAAGTTGATCTTCAATATCCAAAGGTTGTCCTTCTGGTTGTGGTTCTTCTACCGGTTGTTCCTCACCTTGTTGAACATCCATAGGATTACCTTCTTCATCGGTTCCCAATGCAGGTTGTTGTCCTAACATACCTTGTTGTTCTTGTGGTTTCTCTGTTCCGGTTTGTTCTAAGTTATTTAATACAAATGTTAATTTAGCATCATCTTTCAATGCTTCTCTTTGTAATTCTGCTTCTTCAAATGTAAAATTAAGAATATTTTTATACATCCAATCTTTAGATATAATCTTTAATTGATCCATCTTTTGGATTAATTCAATTTTAGCTGTCCAAAGATTTACTTTTTCTTGTTCGTATATTACTGATGGTAATGTTAAATTTAATTCAAAATTAGTTAATTCCGTATCTTCAATTCCTTGTGCGTATAAATGAGCAATAGCAATTTTTTCTAATTCATTAACTACAATTCTTTGTAATCTTTCAATTGTTTTTGCAAATCTCATATCTTGTCCGGCTAATGTTGCCTTTGAATTACCATCTTCTATATATCCTAAATGTTGTTTAGGTATTTTTAAGGCTGCGAACATTTTATTTTTTAAGTAATCAATATCCTCAATAGGTGAATACTCTAATCCATCTAAGTTTGAAATTTCAGTTCCACTATCACTACCTCTAACTGGTAAATAGAAATCTTCCATTAAGTTTTGAATATTATACTTTAAGTTATATTCACCTGTTGTAGTATTAACGTATGGAGTTTTCTTAGATTTGTTGATAATTCTTTGAACATATTGATCAACTTCATTTGGTGGAATACCACCTACATCTATTTTAAAAATTCTCTTTTGTGGTGCTCTTACAATTCTATGAATAATCATAGCATCTTCCATTAAAGATAATTGTTTCCACAATCTTCTTGCACTTTCTAAGAATGATTTTCCATAAGGTAAGAAATTGGTATCACTTAATAATCTAAAGTGTGCCATTTCATAATTCTCATATTCTTGCTTTTGACCTGCAACGAACATAGATTTTGTTGCTAATGGAGTATGAACAAACTTTACAGCTTGCCAATTGTTTGGGTCAAAACCTTCAACTCTCGTAATTTCATATGCTGATAATGGATGTACTCCAACTATACCTAATCTATCTGCAATTTCTAAATGTAAAAAGAAATCACCATATTTAACTAAATTTCGAACCCAAGGCCATAAATTAAATTCAACATTTATAACATCATAAAACAAATTATCTAATAATTCTTTAATTTGTTCATTGTTAGTTTTTATTTCTAAAACCTTACCATATTCATTTCTGGCAGTTGATTCATCTGCGTAAATATCCAATGCTGCACCGATAATTGGGTCCATATCCATTGAATCGTAATCTCTAAATAATTCTTGTCTTATTTGCTGATATGCTAAATAATTCTCATAAGTAGAGTTCATTGATGATGAATGAAGACGTGTGTATCTATCTCTAAGGTTTGTAGCGATAGATTGTGTTTCATCAAAATCAATTACTTTAATTTTACCATCTGCTGTTCTACGAACCATTGTGGTTGTGGAGAACAGCTTTTTAAGCCTTCCGTATATTGTAGTATCTGCCATAATTTATTTTACCATTTTCTACAAGACCAATATCTTGCTTTATGTCTTGGACCTGGATTATCACAATTGTGTCTTGCTCTAAAAGATTTTCTCCTTTCAGGATTATTCTTTTTGATTTTTACACCCTTTTGTCCAAAGTTTACTTTAACCACTCTACCTGCAGGGTTCTTTACATAAACTTTAAATTTCTTAACATCTCCAGCCATTGGTTTACCCAATTGAACTTTTCTACCTTGATATTCTGCTTCCTCTAATGTAGATTCACTATACATTTCTTTTTCTTTCATTTTAGTTTTCATAAAAGAAATGAAATCATCCATATCATATTCATTCTCTACATCATACTCATCTGTCCAATCATCATCAACATCTTCGGTTACTTTACTGAATCCGGTTCCATTATAAATTTTACCTAATTCAATTTCTTGACCATTTTCCATAGTTATTGATTTCCTACTTAAAGGTAAACCAAAAAATTCATATAAAAAACTTTTCTTCATACTTTTTTTCCTATTATTATACAATATATAAATATCAACTTATCGAATTAACCATCTCAAGTCTTCAAAATCATCTTTATTAACTTGCATTTGGTAAGGATCAACTTTTAAATCATCGTTTGTATACAATGCATTGTATTCACTTTTTTGGAATCCATTTAATGCACTTCTACTCATACCAATTCTTTCTCCTTGTAATCTAAGTGCTGTATCTCTAACCCACAATCCAATACCCAACGCCATAGTTAAATCATCATTATAACCCCTTGCTGCTTCTGCTCTACCATTAGCCCATACAAAAGTAAATAACTCATCTATCGTTCTCTTAGACCTTATTACAACAGATTTATCCTTCATATAAGCATCAATCTTAGAAACAATCATAGGACGAGTTCTGGTTGTAATTGTAAAACCAGGAATCATCTGTTTTTGTTCTCTATAATATTTGTTTGTAAATTGAGTATCTACATCAACATACTGAATATCTTTAGGTTGCCAAAATAAGTTTTTATAATCTCTATCTAATATTTGTTGTATTGTTGCCCATCCGATATTTGCATTATCTACAATTAATAATGCATCATTGTAATCCGTAGCTACACTTATCAATAAATTAGCAAAATCTTTAGGGTCTACTTTTCCTTTATATTCAGCTACTTGTTCCATCGATTCAACATCAATAACGTGAAATGCTGAATAATCTGCTCCATCACCTCTAGCAACATCCGCTGTAACTACATATGTTCTACTATAATCTGGTTTATTCCAAACCCATAGATTATTATCAAATCCTCTCTTTTCTTCCGGATCTTTTATGTAATTATCCGTATACCATTGTAGTAACTCACCATCAATTACATTATCACCAGAACTAATGAAATCACAATCACATTCTTGTGCCGCTTGTTTATCACCTAATTGTTGAGTTTGTTCATCTCTCCAACTTTGATCTCTATCAGGATGAACTGTCCAATGGAGTTTAATTGGATTAAAAAGGTTTTGTCCATTTTCTGCACCAACCCACATTCTATGAAACCAATTACCCACACCATTAGGAGTGGAAAGTGCAATACAGTCACCACCCGTCGCAAGTGTCAATTGAGTACCAGTCCATATTTCATCAATGTAATCGATAAACGCTGCCTCATCAAATACTAATAGTGATAAGGCTTCCGAACGACCAGAGTCAGGTTTGGAAGATACTGCTTTAATTTGAGAACCATTTTTTAAACGAAGGGAAAGTTTGTTATCTTCAGATTCAGCAACTCTTAACCATACAGGTAGGAGTTGATTCATTGTTCTAACTTTTAATACTAAGTTTTTTGCTACATCTTGTTTGTTTGCAATAATAAGAACGTTGAAATCCTCTTGGAATATCATTCTCCATAAAGCGTATCCCGCCACTAAGGTTGATATACCTAACTGACGTGATTTTAATACAATGTTATATCTATTATTTGCGAAATCCGTTAATGCATCTTCCTGAAAAGGATACAACTCAAATGGTATCTTTCCTCTCATCGGATGTTGAATCTTACAATATTTTCTCATAAAGTATACAGGATCACTTGCACACTTTTGATATTGTTCCTTAATTACATCCTTTAGGGATTTTTGGGGAGTATTCATTATTTTTTCAATTTAATTTTCCAATAAACACCACCCTTTATATATGGAGTAAATGAACCATTTGTTCCATCGGTTGTTTGATTGGTAACTCCTAAACCTAATTGATATATTTTATTAGATTTACTATTGATTAAAAAACCAATTCCTACCGAACTTACAACATCTGGTTTATTAAATGATGCTTCAACTCCACCAAAAACTTTTCTTTTAAAAGGTTCTGGTATTCTAAGAGTATCTATTCTTGGTGTTATTTTGGTTGTATATTTTCTACCGATTATTTTATTATTACTTATAGTATCGGTTATTGTAATTGAACCCTGTTTTTTATCAAACTTATATGTGTTTGTAAATATATTCTTACTATTTAAATACTGATTCACAATAAGATTAGTATCTACAATTGTTTGGATAGTATCATGCACTGCATATGGTACAAGTTTCTCAACTTCTACTGGCACTTCAACTTCAACTTCTTCAGAAATCGTATCGTGAACAGGAACTTCAAATCCAACGGTATCATGTATAACAAATGTTCTATTTGGCATTATACCTTTTGGATTTATAAACTCTACAACTACCAATACTAAAAGTAGTGCAATTACTATATGTCTTATATCAA
>JACCDU010015251.1_pt1 | contig 23036 bp, 38 predicted proteins | sample 7446081 | NCBI WGS metagenome assembly JACCDU01 (sample SAMN15323447, study PRJNA562643) | freshwater metagenome | isolation source: river surface water | place: USA:Blue River Watershed | collected 2017-08-17
CTAAAGGTAATCCTGTTACTAACGGAGCTACCGATAAGAAAGGTTGTCAAATCAACTTTACTTTGGATAAGCAAACTCAATTAATGAATCCTGCGGCTTGTATGTATCATGGTAACTAATTTTTAAACAATATAATAAAATAAAATACAAATGATAAGTGCAATTAAAGTTTTAAACTCAGTTACCGCTTTAGGAACTGATGTTTCCGTAGGTTCAGACGGTATCGTGAACATCGCTTCAGTAGAAACTGTTGATGCGTATAACGTAAGAGGCGTATCTATAACCGTTCCTAGAACAGAAGTTTCTGGTGTTGTTGTAGTAACTCCTACTGCTGCTGATAATTTACCTTACACTTTTTACATTAACGCATTCAGCATGACAACTGGCTTGCCTAAAGTAATTAATGTATCTTTTAATTCAGGTGCAGGTGCTACTGCTACTAGCATAGCAAATCAAGCTAGAGCTATCATTAACGCTGACACAGATTTATCTGTAGTGGCTTCTGGCACTACTACTCTTATTTTAACAGCAAAACCAACTCAGCCTTTCTTCGTAGTTGGAGGAGCATTAGGTAATGTAGATTCTTATTCTAATCTCCCATTATCATCAACTACTCCTATTGCTACTAATATAGCGGCTACAAATAACACTGGTTCTGGTGGTGTTAATGGTAGGTCTGTAAGAGGTTCTGTAGCTTACTTACAAAACAAGTATGCTTACTCAGCTAATGGAAATGCTTTGACTCAAAATGAATTAGCTCTTTTAACCCCTGGTTTCTTCTACACTGAAGTTGTTATTAGCTATATTAGTACTACTCCTAGTGGAAGTGGAGCTTTCAAAGGCGAAATTTCTACTTTAGAAGCTGTAGTTTTAGTTAGAGCTAACTCAGATGGTAGCACAACATATACTACTACTAACTACAACGACCTGCTAGGTACTTACGGAACTATCACAGGTTTACAAGCTGGTTACAGAGTTGAAGGAGCTTTAATTACTGGTACTGCTGGTGCGTTGTCAGGACAAACTCAGACAGTTACAAGTGGCGTTTTAGCTACTACTGATGGAATTATTTCAGGAGACTTTTTGGTAAGTGTTACTACTCCTGTTGTATCTAGAGTTATATCCGTATTAAGTAATACTACTTATGTAAGTTCAAATACTACTGCTTTGACTTCAGCTAGTACTATTAACGGATTTAAATGGAGACCATTACCTCTATAAAAGAAACCCTTTTTTTCTTTTTTTCCATACGTTCCATAGAAGAGCTCTACCATTAGGTAGGGCTTTTCTTTTTTTATTTGCTTTTGTGATATAAATGACGTTATCTTTGTTGAAATTAAAAAGAAAAAAACATAAAATAATGGAAGGGAAGAAACACACATTTAAGCTTGTTTACCGATTCGAGAATCAATTAGGTAGACGAATTGACTTTAGCAAAAGAGACAAAAGAACAGGTTACATAACCTATCTAACCAAAAGAGGAGAGCTAATAGAGTCTCCAGAGGTTGATGAAAAAGTGGAAGCTGAAATCTTATCTTGGTCTTTATCTCAAATGGAGAATGTTAAAGGAACTAAAAATACAAGATGTTTTATTGAGAAGAGCTACTATTCTGAAGAAGATGAGGATAGAATGGCTGACCAAGAGCAGAAGAGAAATAACAGAGTTATTAGACTAGCTCACTTATTCTTAAAGAAGCATCCAGAAGTTTTGGCCAAGGATTCTCAGGGCAATAATATCAATACTAGTATTGGAAACAATATCTTGTTTGAATTGATTGAAGAGAGTCAGATTGAGCGCAAAGAAAGCGAAAAGAATCAAAAGTTAACAGAAGGACTTATGATTGTGACAGACTTGTACAACAAGAGTAAAGACCAGTTTATTGAGTTCTGTTACGCTTATAACGTGCAGGTTAAAGGTGCTACAATGGATGAATTGTACAACAAGGTGGTGTTTAAATTAAAGTTAAATCCATTTGATTTGGAGCGCATTTTAAAGGATTCGCATTACAATTTGATATCTAAGTACAGACAGGCATTAGAAGAAGGTATTATAAGCTTTAACAATGGATTCTATGAATTCAACTTCGAACCTATTGGTAAAGAAGAAGGAGAGTGTATTAATTACTTTGTGGTAAATGAGAAGCCTCGTAAATTATTGTACGGAAAAGTAGGGTATGCAACCCCTGAAGAGACTGCTGAAATTGCAGAGGTGGGTGTATCTTCTGACTTAAAAGCAGAGCCTACTTTAAAAGAAAAGAAAACTATAAATACTGAGATTTATAACGCTTTAAAGGAGAAGGACGAAGAAAAGCGTGCTCTTTTATTGTCTACTATTAAAGAAAAGTATACTGAATTTGATTCATATGTAGAGAGGAAGATTTCTGAATTAGCTAGTAAATAGTTATATTCGTTAAGTTGTTTTCCTGTTAGTTGTTGATTTAGCCCTTTAGGACTTTGTGTTCTGGAGGGCTATTTTTTTTGTTTTTGCTTTATTTTAATGTATATTTGCTATATGAATAATCTTTCAAAAGAAGGCATATACGATACTGTAGACCAAGATTTTATTTTGGCAGGCGTTAAGATGCGTTTGCAGATGCGTGATAGCACTGCAGAGGATATGTACTTAACCGACATCATAAACAGAGGTGTCAAGAGATTGCGTAATCTAGGCACAATGATTCCGTTTGAGGCTAAAGTACCTATAGAAGATTTTCGTGCTCCTTTGCCTTCTAACTTTATTCGCTTTACAAAGACATTTCCGATACGTTTATTCTTCCCTATTAACTTATTAGATGACAACGGGGCTTTTGTAACTAATAGCTCTACAGAGACTGTTATTCAAAATATTGGGAATCAGACAAATGCTTCATTAGGTGTAGCAACTCAGCAGACTTTTAGTGGTAATATTAGTGGAACTATCCCTGTATTTCTTAATGGTGCTTTTTACGATGGTTTAGGCAATTTGGCAATACAGGGAGTAGATGAAGCTCAACCTTATATTACGGTTAACGTAGTAAATAATGTAATGTACTTTAGTAGCAATTGTTCGTTTACATATGCGTATATTTCCTATTTAGGAAACTTAGTAGATGAAAATGGTTCTTTATTAGTGCCAGCATATGCAGAGGAGGCTTTGACAGAATTTGTTTTATATCAGTATAAGGCAGATAATGCAGACAGATATCCTGCTTATGTTATACAGATGCATGAGAACAATTGGAAGAGGGGTAAGGCACACGTTAAAGCTATTGCAGCGATGCCATCATCTATCGACTATCAATTTATTAATCGCAAAATAAACTCACTTAAATAATGACAAATCAGGAAATTAAGGACATATTTAATCAGCAGTGGGATGCATATGCGTCGGGTATAATAGAAGACCCTGAGTTAAATAATATATTCCAAAAGAGCACACAGGTTGTTTTAAAGAAGTTGTACAATCAATTGGATTTAGACAATGCCTTTACTACAGAATTAGCTCCTTTGTTGAAAGAGTTTGTTATAAGCAATACAAATGCTGTTATAGATTTTGCTAGTGATTTACCAGCTACAGACCCATTTGAGCGTTTAGTAGACCTAGAAGTATCTTACAATGTAGGTGGTGTTGTCTATACTAAGGTGGCTCAACCATTGAATGATGCTGAGTCTATTAGCCCATATTCTAGGGGCACATACAGATATCCTAGGTATAGGTATAGTTCTACTTTGTCTGAGCCTAATTATGGCGGCAATTCTAGTTTGATACGCATTTATCCTAATACTAATATTACATCAAAGAGTGTGCGTTACTTTAGGGATTTATATCCATATGACTTTGCTGATGCTAATTTCCTTGCAGCTACTAGTTTTTATGGTAATATGACCAATCAAATGATTATTGACAATGCATTACAAATAGCTGCCAATGCTTACAGGGAGGATTCTTTCTTCAATACTCAGAGTGCAGTTCAAGCAAATGATAATAGAGCTATATGAAAAAATTAAACGAATACGCAGATTTATTGGTAAGGATAGTTAATGCTTTCGAAGTTAAAGTTGGGGGTAAATATTCTGACTTAGAAGCTGTAGAAGCTTTAATCCCTACATTGAGACAGGAAGCTATTTTAATCAAGTACAATGGAAATGCTAATATAGCTGCTTCTAAGAAAATAGACCCAGCTTGTTTACAATCTTTTCTTATAGCAATAGATTCTGCTGCTCAAGATTCAGAAGTAGACTATTTGGTATTCAATTCACCTCGTTTTGTAAATGTTTCAAAAGGGGTTAGTGGTGATATATATGTAGGTGCTAAGAGATTGACTCAAGCTTTTAAAAAAGTGTACACACGCACAGAAATTGACACATTAAAGACTAGGGGTTATTTGAATGATGGTAAACACATTCTGTATATGACTGCTGATGACAAGATAAATGTGTATGGCAATAAGATGCTAAAGGAGATATGGATAGAAGGTATTCTGGCCGACCCACTAGAAGCTACTAATTTTAATGCAGAAACAGACCCATATCCAATGAGTGAAGACATCTTTACTATTGTAATGGACTTATTCAAGCAGAAGGTTAATATTACTTTAAATCAAGCACAGGATAACGTAGACAACGATACCTCATCACAAGCTAGGGGTATTACTAAACCTGCACTAGCTTAGTCTGATACATTGTATATAAACGACTAATATGCATGATGTATCATACATAACTCGCCAAAACTATATGTAATGTATGAGATATGGCGAGTTATAATATACAATTGCTTAATGAGATAGCATATATGCAAGAAAAAAATTATCTTTGCTATAAATAATTTCAAAAGATGCAAGATATCCAAGTAAATAGTTTTAATGGCGGTTTAGACTTTGACTCAGATTTGAGGTCGGTAAAAACAGATAGATATGTGGATGCTCTTAATGTTGAAACTATGTCTATAGAGAAGAATGGTATCAATGCCATCACCCCTATGAAGAGTTCAACTTTAGCTTTTTCTGTACCAGATATTATTGGTTCAGCTCAGGCTACTAAATTAAAGTATGAAGCGAATGTAGATATTGTGTTTTACTTCTACGATGGAGCTGGCACACTTTTAGGTCAAAGCTTTATTTCAGCGGCCAACAATATAGACTTCTCTGCTTTTGAAACGCTATTTACCATAGAAATGTTTAACTATGGCTACACTGTGGGAGACTTTTCTTTATCTGCAGGTGGAGATTATTTCTTATTTTCTATAGAGTTTAATAGCCAACCTGTGCGTGTTTCTTTCTTATGGCAGGTAGATGGCGAATATTATGATGAAATTGTAGTTCAAGAGGCTTATGATTCTGGTAAATTAAGGCCTATTGCTAGTTGGAATGTGGAAGACCGCTTGTTTGTGTTTTCTTCTACAGGTAATTCTAATGCTATTGAGATAGGTATTGCTACTAAAAATGTAACGTGGTCATATACTCGCATCTTTAGAACTTGGCGTTTTCTTTTCCCTACAACAGAAGCTATTGATATTAGAGTAGAAAAGGTTAGTAATCAATCTTGGGCAGTATATTGGACTGATAATACAAATAAGCCTAAAGTATTGTATATACCTGAAGCATACACACAAGATTGTGTTGCAAAATATACGTTAAGTAGCTGGGAAACGCCTACTTCTGGATACATTGTTTATAATGAAGCTAATGAGCAAACTAATCTACAGCTAATAAATAATGCTGGTTTAGTTAGCTATAGCGACCAATTGCAGTCTGGTGGTTCTTTACCTAGTGGCGGATACCGATATTCAATTCGTTTTGGCGTAAATGGAACAGAGAATACAACAGAATGGAGTGTATTGACTCCTAATGTTATTCCTGTGTTTAAAGCGTCTACACAAAGCCCTAGTTCTTATATAAAGATTCAGGGAGAAAAGAGCGGAACTCCTACTTCAAAAGCTAATGTTCTATTGGTTCAGAATGCTTTGCCTAACATATATAATTTTGTGGAATTGGCTTGCGTGTATAGTGCAGGAGGTGCAACAAGTGCTTATATTGTAGGCCGATTCAATATTACTGGGGATGACTTTACAATAACTCACACGGGCGCAGAGACAGGCATAATCACTTTGGATGTTGCTGTTTTGCCTCAAACTGACCCTGTTATTTTAAAAGCAAAATCATTAGAGATAAAGAAGAACAGATTAAATTTAGCCAATCTAGAGGTGGGTGCTGATGACCCTACTCTATCTGCTATTGCTAGTGCTATCACTATAACCCAAGGAAAGTATGCTATGACAGGTGTAGGAGCTTTGAGTTCCTCTGCAGATTCTGCTACTGTTGTAAAGGGTAATAGTACTAATACTGGAGTTCCTTGGAATCCTAATAGCACTTCAACACAGTCTGGAAGCGGTATTTTAAAGTTTTTAGATGTTAGCGACCCTTTTAATGCTTATAATCCAACTAATGGTCATTGGGTAGCTCCTGCTTCAGATAACTATAGAATGTATTGCTATACTTTTTTTACAGGTGAAGTTGACAGAACTGCGACATTCTTTGATGGTCAGTTTAATTGGTCTTTATTTGTTGACGGAGTAGTAGTAGCTAGTGGTGCAATCCCAAATAATGTAGCATTAGAAACGATAGAATTTGATGTGACCTTTGCGGCTAATGCAGGAGATGTAGTTGTTATTGGTGTTGCTTATAATTTTTTAAAGACTACTAGCTTTTATATGGCTAGTAATTCTTCTTTTACTATAACTCCAACAGGGGTTAGTAGCGATTTTGTTTCAACAAAGATAGGAGAGTATCAGTTACCAGAAAATTGTGCTACTAAAGTAGGGTATATGCTTAATGAGAAGTATGCTTTTTTCATTCGATTCCATTACAAAAACGGATACATTACTGCTCCATATTTTATAGGTTACTTTGATAATCAGTGGAATGGAACAGATATAAGCCTATTTACTTCTAGTACAAGTGTTAGTACTTACGAAACTTATTCGTATTTTGCTAGGCTATCTGGATTAGATGTTACCTCAATTAAAGACGAGATAAATGGTATATCAATATGGAGAGCAGAGTGTAATGCCACTGTGTTGGGTACAGGAGTTGTAATGCCTGCGGATGAGTTTGGTAGCTCAAAGTACAATGCTGGTTTTTACGCTTCAATCCCTTCTACTAGCGGAGCTTACGGAGCTTTGTATGGCCCTTTAGAGGACAGGCGTTTTTTCTCTATGTTCTTTTCTCATGATACTAGAATAAACCAAACACAGCCTAGCGTTGGGGATACTTTAAGATTTTTTGATTGCCCTAAAGTACTAAACAATGTAAATGGACTAGTGGGTGTTGTGGCAGGCCAAAGAGGTTCTTTTGCAGAATACTATGGAGAAATTTCATCTTCAAACAAAGGGGATGCTGAGATTACCGATGGTAGATATACTCCTTTTTTAGATGCAATTGGAGATACTAATGCTGAGACATCTCCTCTTAGAAGCGGTTCTCTTAGGTATAGGCCTAATATAAATGTAAATAATTCTGCTTCAGGCTCAATGGAGAATATATCTTTAGCTTGCGGAGACCGTATTGCTCCTGCATCTTCAGCTTCTGATAATGGTATCTATATGGCCCAGTATATTAAGAATTTGGCAGGTGAGCAGTATGACATATACTCTGTAAAGATAGTTCCAACTGGAACGTATTTAAACGTAAACGAGCTAGCTACTGGTATATGCCCTAACCTTGAAGTATTTGGTGGAGATACATATACTCAAAAGAATATATTAAAAGTTAGATATTGGTCTGATATAGATAGTTCAGGTGTTCGTTGTTCTTTTGTTACATATTATGGCCAACAAAAGATAAATACACAGTTATTCTACAATGATTATGCTGCAGATAAAACTACATACAATTTATTTGGGCACGAAAGTATTGTAAACTACCTATTCCCTTTTACAACGGTTGAAGATGTGGTGGAAGAGCAGTTTAATTACGATAACGGGTATTCTGCTGGATATCCGTTAAGATTAACAGCATACAATCCAAACTTGCCTTCTGAGTCTAAGTTTGTTTCTAGAATACATTACTCTCAACAGAAACCTGTCAACTCATTGCAGGACTTCTACAGAAAAATAGCAGCACTTGACTTTAGGGATTTAGATACAAAGAATGGGAATATTGCAGCCATACGAGATGTAAATAACTATATGGTAGCTATACAGCCTAGAGCTGTCTCTGTTCTGCCGTATTTATCAGACGTGGCTATTACTTCACAAGGAGGCGGCCAAGTTTTAGTTGGAACAGGTGGTGTATACAATCAAAGGGAGAATATCATATCTACCTACGGAACTGGTCTACAAACCTGTACTCTAGTGGGTAACAATAATAATGGTAATTCTACCCTATACTGGTTCTCTCCTGAGTTTAAAAAGTATTGTAGATATGGTGGGGATGGTATAAAGGTGTTAAGTGATGACAATAGTATGCGTTCTTTCTTCTTGACAATGAATGCAGAGGCAGAGTATGATATGGTGCAAGTGTTTGATATAGAGCACGCATCAGTTATTATGACTTGGGGTGGAGCTCAAAGCAAGACTCTTTTCTTTAATGAAAAATCAAACAACTTCTCTTCATTTGCTTCCTTTATTCCATTGCGTTACTTCCCGTATCAGAATATTACTTTAGCCCCAAGAATTAGTGCGACAGACTTCAATCAGATATATGAATTGTCGGGTGGAACAACTTACCTATCGTATTTAGGAGAAGCTCCTTCTGTATTTAGAATAGAGTATGTAGCTAATAAAGGGGGAATGTCGAGCAAAAGATTTTTAAGTGCAGCTCTGAGTGTTGGGGAAGGTTATGCATTTACAGACCCTGCAGTTTCTATGAGTGTGAATGGAGATGTGGTTTTCCCACACACAATTACTACGTTCCAAAAGAGGCATGATAACTGGTTTGGTGCTTTTAATAAAGCGGCAGGCAAGCAACCTATTGGGCAGTACGGAGTTGTAAAGGTGGAGAGTTCTGCGTATATAGTTATCCTAGGGGCTGTTACCAAGTTTAGAAACGTATTTAGGTCTTTATTTAAATAGGGTGTATTTTGGCTTCGCTCTTTTTTATTGTACCCTTTTTTATTGCTATATTTGTTAAAAATTAAAAGATATGAATTGGTACGATAAAATTATTATGCTATTTGTCAACACTTGGCAAACCTCATTTGGTCAGACAGGGCAGAATTTAACTATAGCTAATACTGTAGCAAGGACTGGAAACTGGACTGCATTACAGGTGTTGAGTGATGCTGTAATTGCTAGCATAACTATTGATGGTGCTACTGACGCTGGCATAGCTGGCGTTGCATCTCATACTGCTGGAACAATTATTTATGGCAAAATTACTGCTATAACATTGACATCAGGAACAGTTCGTATGTACGGAGGTAATAACGCTACACTACCAATATAATGGGAATAGGCTTAGGTTTAGGTATTCAATTCTACAAAAAAGCAGGTGCAAGGCTTTCAGCTTTCCTTACTTGGGGGCAATCTGTGCCTGCTAGGTTTTGGGGCACAGAGACTCCTGAATATTGGGGTGGAATAGACCCTCAAGCGCAAATAGCCTATGATAGTTTAATAGCTGCAGGTTTTACTACACCACAAGGTTTAGGTGGTATAAATGCAGCATTTTCGGTTGTTAAGGAAATATACGGAACAAGTGATATAACTACAGCAATTTCTTTCTTTGGAGACCCTTCTTTAGCTTATGAAGCAGGAGCGGGAACAGGAACAACTGCTGGTCAAGCAATTAGAACACTACCTAATATAATAGACCCTACAAGGGCGACAGATGCGGTACAAACAACGGCAGCAAGTCAGCCGCTTTTATTGGTGCATAGTGGGGCGAATTATGCTTGGCTTCCTAAAGTAGCTGGAAATTTTTTTAGTTCGCCAAGTTCTACTGCGAGTAATTTAAGGTCAAATTTTGAATTTATAGCTTATGGGCTTAATTTGCATACATTAACGGGAGATAGTAATATTTACGGAAGATTTAATACAAATCAATATCAGTCTATTTTTGGAATAAACTCTAGTTTGCAACTATATTTATCTGTAAGTATAGACGGTATAAATATTTTATCTACATATACAAGCACAGTTGCATTGCCTACAACAAGCAATATTAGCGTAAAAGTTACAAGAGTTCAATCTACGGGTGAAATCAAGTTTTTTACAAATATTGGCAGCGGTTGGAATCAATTAGGCTCAACAATTATAGGCACAACATCACTACTATTTAACTCAACTTCTGCTATTCAAATAGGCACATATATAAATGGTAATATAGGAATGTTAGGGGGTTCTATATTAAGAGTAACGGCAGCAAATGCAATAGACGGCGCACCTGTAGTAGATTTTAATCCTAGTCAATATAATGCATCTGTAAGTCAGACCCAGTGGACAAGTAGTACTGGAGAGGTGTGGACTATTAATACAGGAACGGCTACAACGGGGTATAAGGGTGTTTTGGTTGATAGAACTATTATGCAGTCGGATGGGGTAGATGACTTTATTGTAACTTCTACTATACCTAGTCAGCAGTATTATACAAGTTTTGTTGCTGCAACTTTGTATACAAATCCAAACACCGCTCCTCGATTATTATCTGGAAATGGAGATTCTCATTTAATATTTAAAACAGGGGCAAATGCTTTTGAAGCTTTTAATGGTTTGCAAATGGCTTTTACGGGAGAATCAATAAATACATCTTTAATGTGGATAGTAGATTATAATTCTACAAGTTCAAAAACTTGGATTAATAATGCAAATGAAACAAGCGGAAGCACAGGTACGAATACAAGTAATAGACTTTCATTATTTGGTGGCGTAACTGGAGCAACTCTTTCAAATGCGACTATAAGTACAATAGTAAGACCAACCGCATTGGCAAATAATACACAAAGAACCGCAATGTACAATTATATCCGTTCAATAAATAATGCAGCTTTTTAAAATATGGAAGAGATAACACAAACATACCCTTGCTTTTACAGGACCACCAAATCAGGTTTTGAAACTTTAAATAGTAAAGCTAATACTTTGTTAGGTTTCCCTAATGCAAGTGCTGATACATATTGTAATGCTATACTTGATGAATCGGGTAGATACTGGTTTACTGTTAGTGCAGAAGTAGCATCTTTAGTTGATTTGGCTAAGTGTGTTCCTTATGAAAATATTCAAATAAAACAAAATTAAAATACTGATAATCATGAATTTACTCGGACAAAATATTGGACAAAATTACCGTGGGATACTAAACTTAGGGACAACTATAAACAGCCCATTAAGTACTACTCTACAAGCAGTAACTGATGGTATGGGCAATAATAGTCCATTGCAGTTGAGTACTACGCAGGTTGCTATGCTTGCAAATACTTTGTTTGGAGCAAGTTCTGCAACTACAAATGTTTTAACACTTCAAAGTACAACAAGGAATCAATTAAAAGTAGAATCAGGAAGTACACTTGAATTTTGGAGAAGTGCTGCTACTGAAAGTGCAAGATTTGATGCTAATGGTAATTTTGTTATTTCAACAACCTCAGCAAGTGCAAGGCTTCATGTAAGGGGAGACGGAACTAATCCTATTGCAAGGCTTGAAAATAGTTCAGGTTCTGCTTATTTTCAAGTTAACTCAAATGGTACTGCTACAGTCCTAACAGGAATTTCTACAACAGGCGTTGAAGCCCTTAGAGTTTTAGAGACGGGTACTATAACTTCTACAACAGGAGTATATAATGGATTTAATTATGCAATGTTAGGAAGTTTTAGACCTCCAAGCGGTAATCCAAGTTTTAGACCACTTAGTATAGCATACGAATTAAACGCAAGCGGAGCTAATACGGGAACGGCAACGGGTATATTCTTAAATGCTACTGAAACGGCATTGAATGGAATGGGGCATAATCTAATTGATTTGCAAAGAGGAGGAGTAAGTCAATTTAGCGTTAGTAGATTAGGTGCAGCTACTTTTGCCTCAAGCATAAGCACAAGCGGTAATATTGCTTTGTTTAATAATTGGGCTATTTTTAGTGCAACTTCAAATGGAAGATTGGCTTTATATGATAGTTCAGGCGCATCTTTTAATTTACTTCAATTAGGCGGCACTACAAACGCTTTCCCAGCTATCAAAAGAAACGGGGCGGCAATAGATTTTAGGTTGGCGGATGATAGTGCAGCGTGTGATGTTAACGCACTTTCTTTTAGAGCAATGGGAAGTGCACATAGTATTTATTATACAAGTACTGGCAACGGAAGTGAAGCGTTAATTAACTCAACAGGAGTTGGCCCTATTTTACGCTCTGCGGGAGGAACAAATACTTGGGGGCAGTGGGGTTCAGACCAGATTCATCTTGTTGGTAGTGGTGGTGCAGCCAATAGAATAGGTTACAACTTGGTATTACAAGCAGGTATATCAACAGGAAATGTAAATGGGGGAGATATTGTATTTAGAGGCAATCCTACTAATGGCGTAAATGGTTCAAGTGCTTTAAACACAATAGAAACTTTAGCTTTAATAAAAAATACTGGCGCTTTTGTGTTAGGTACTACCTCTCCAAATGCAAGTGCAATATTGCAAGTAGATAGTACAACAAGGGGATTCCTACCTCCAAGGCAAAGTACAACACAAAGAAATGCAATTACAAGCCCAGCAAAAGGATTGATTGTATTTGATAGTGATATAAACAAACTTTTTGTTTTTAGTGGCGCAACATGGGAAGAAATTACAAGTGTTTAATAAAATAAAATAAATAAAAATATGATTAGTTTTTTAGGAACAATCGTTGCTCAAGATGGAGTAAGCGAGTACAAGGACGGAACAATTAACGTCTACATGAATAGCAGTTCAAAGTTTGTACCTACTATTGGTGTCGGTCAAGTAGGTAAGTTAAACCCTGCTACTGAAACACAACCTGCTTCATTCACCCCAGTTGCACAAGTTGGAACTTACGAGTACACTTTAGAAAATCCTTCTTTTGAGGAAGTTCAAAACGTAGTATTAGCAGGTCTAGAGGCAGACTATCCAGAAGTAACATTTTCAATAATCGCATAATAACAAAAAAAACATGGAACTAACAGTTAAAGTAAACGAGCAACAAGCTCAGATGCTTTTGTCGGGACTCAGCGAGCTCCCTGCCAAACATTCAATTGATTTAATTTTAAAATTGAAACAAGAGTTTGAAGCTCAAATTCAAGAAAATGGTGCTGAAGAAGCAGAAGTTGTGAAATAAATTGTAAATTTACCCCGATTATGCAATACCTATTAGATAAATATACTTCCATAGTTGTAGCTGCTTTATTAGCTTATATATCACCCATAGCAACAGCAATGTTATTTGTTGGTGGTTTAGTTATGGCCGACTTTATTACAGGCATTATTAAGGCGCACAAAGCAGGCGTTTTAACAAGCCGCAAGATGATTAAGAAACTATACACGGCCGCAAGTTATTTGGTGGTGCTGATGGTAGTTAGAGCTTGTGAAGTATATTTTAATAGTGAATTGCCTTTAATTGAACCAATGGTGGCTATTATTGCTTTAAGTGAGTTGAAATCTTTAAGAGAAAATGTGGAGGAAATTACAGGCAATGACCCGCTAAAACATTTATTTGGATTTTTACAACGTAAAGCAGAATCATGAGAATAACCGAAGTAAGTCAGGATTGCATTGATTTAGTTAAGAAGTTTGAAGGCTTTAGTGCTAAACCTTATCTATGCCCAGCAAAAGTGCCTACTATCGGTTATGGAACAACTATCTACCCAAATGGGCAAAGAGTAAGATTGACAGATAAGCCTATCACAGAGGCTGAGGCGAGAGACATTTTAAAGCATGAATTAAACGAGTTTGCAAAGAGGGTGGATGCAATTACCATAGACACTATTAATCAGTCCCAATTCGATGCTTTAACCTCTTTTGCATATAACATTGGAGCGGGTGCATTAAGAACAAGTACGTTATTGAAAAGGGTAAATTCCAATCCAAACGATAAAAACATTAAATCTCATTTTATGAAATGGGTTAACGCCAATGGAAAGGTGTTAAATGGTTTAGTAAATAGAAGACAAGCAGAGGCAGATTTGTATTTTAAAAAATAAATAGAAAGCATGGAAACTGAATCAGTAGAAGAGGTTTTTTATGAGGACTATGATACGAGAAGTGAAGTAATCCTTCAGTGTTATAATTCACTTATGGCAATAGATTTAATTGACACGTATGACCGCAAAATGCAGCAGAAGAAGGATAGAACTAGGCGAAAGGCATTAGAGGTAATAGACTACTATATATCCGAGATTCACGCTGAAATATTTGACGAACAAAACGAAGATGAAGATTAACAAAGCTAAATTAGCCGAAGAGGTTCTATTAGAAAACCCAAAAATCACGGCAAACAGGACACTTGCAAAAATATTGCAAAACAAATACCCAGTCATTTTTAAAGACATTGAAGATGCAAGGGGTCGAATCAGATTTGTTCAAGGAAAAATGGGCAATACCGCTAAACAAATTCGCAGGTTTGCAACACCTATTTTCTTAGAGAAATTAAATGCTGAGAGAGCAAAGTACGATTTGGACTTTAGGACACAAGAAGATAAAACTCCTTATGTATTCGGCAGTAATCACAATAAAGCATTAGTCATTGGCGATTTACACTACCCTTATACAGACATTGAATCTTTAACGATAGCTTTAGAATACGCATATAACGAAGGTGTAGATTGCATAATAATCAATGGAGATAGTTTAGATTTTAGCACTATTTCACGTTTCATAAGTAAGCCAAACGAAATGCGAGTTATGGAACAGATTGAAGGAGTTAAGAACTTATTAGCGTGGATGCAGAAAGTAATGGATGTGAAAATAGTTTTTCATGCGGGTAACCATTGTTATTCTCAGAGTACCAAGGTTTTAACTAAGGATAGAGGCTTTGTTTTATTTACTGAATTGACGTTAGAAGATGAGGTTGCTCAGTTTGATATTAACACAAATATAATAAGCTATGCCAAGCCGATTTCTTACGTAGCTAAGATGTATGAAGGGGAAATATACACTATTGAAAACACATATTCTAAACAATCTGTAACAGATTTGCATGATGTAATAATTGGCAAGGAAAAGAAAAAAGCAAAGGATGTTGAGTTTGAAGATATTAAAAATATTCCTACTAATGGAAATATTGGCAATACTGAATACCCAATTGAAGATAATTATTTAAAACTTCTAGTAAATATTATCTGTGATGCTACAATGGTAGATGAAAGAAAGTATAAGCCAAAAAGTATAAAAAGAAGGATTCAGTTTAAGATATCAAAAGAAAGAAAGATTGAGCATTTAGAAAATTTACTAACAGATTTAAATATACCATACTCAAAGAAGTTGTGTAAAAAAACAGGTATAAATATTCTTCAACCTTACTATATTAGAATTTATGGTCAATCTGCAAGGGATATATTTGAAGACTTGAATGACTCTAAAAAGTTTCCGCTTTTCTTTAAGAAATTAAGTCGCAGACAGGTTCAATTAGTTCTAGAAGAATTAGCTATTACAGATGGATATGAAGTAGATGGCGGTGTATCTATTACTACAACTTCAAAAGAGGATGCTGATATGCTATTGGAATGTTTTATTACCAATGGTTTTAACTGCAAATACACAGAAAGAGATGCGAAGTTTAGCGGTTTTATTAATAGCAAAAAACAATATCACTTAAGAATACCTTACAACCTTGGAACAAATGGATATAAAAGCATATCTTCAAAGCATTATTCAGGCATGGTTTATTGCGTCGAGATGCCTTTAGGAACGGTAATTACTATGCTAGATGGTAAAGTAGCCTTTTCAGGTAATTGTAAGCGTATAGAAGATTATGTTTTACGTCAAGCTCCAGAATTGTATAGTGCAAATAAACTTGAAAAATTGCTGATGCTTGAAGATATGAAGATAGACTACGTTCAAGACTATAGATACATGAAGTTTGGGAACTTAAACATAGCGCACGGACATCATATCGTAAAGGGTATTTTTGCACCTGTCAATCCTGCACGTGGCGTATTTAGTAAAACTAATACATCTACTTTAATCAGCCACGTTCACAAGACAAGCTATCATCCTGAACCAGTGATGAGTGGTGGGGTTATAGAATGCTTTTCTATTGGTGCAATGACAACTGTAAACCCCGATTATAACCCACAAGTATCTAAGCATAATCAAGGTTTTGCAATTGTTACAAAAGACCCTAAAACAGGAGATTTTGAAGTTCATAATAAGAAAATCAGCAATCATAAAATAAGATAAATATATGGCTACCAAAAGTAAAGTTAATGAATCAGGTAATTATACTAAACCTAGTATGAGGAAGGCTCTTTTTGAGAAGATTAAAGCAGGTTCTAAAGGAGGAAATTCTGGACAGTGGTCAGCAAGAAAAGCAATGATGCTCGCAAAAGAATACAAGGCTAAAGGCGGAGGCTATACTACTAAAAAAAATAAATAATGGCAAAGACAAAAACACAACAGAGTTTAGATAGGTGGATTAAGCAGGATTGGAGAACTCCATCAGGAAAGAAGTCTAAAGATACGGGGGAAGTGTATGCTCCTGCTGCTACTATTGCCAGATTAAAGAAGACAGAGAGTGGTAGAAAGAAATTGGCAGCAGCTAATGCTAAAAAGAGGGAGGCCACAAAACAGGGCAAACAATTTGCTAGTCATGGCTTGCATAAAGGAAAGAAATTGTAGGTATAAATATATAAAAAAACTATATTTGCTAGCATGAAATACATAGTAATAGCGTCATTTTTATTGTCTTTTTTAGCATCTTGCTCTCCTCAGAAGCGTTTCCAGCGTTTAATTGAAAAACATCCTGAGCTAATAAAGGAGTTAGATACTAAAGTTACCATTCGTGATACCATTGTAAAAACAGATACCATCTTTATTAAGGGTAAAACTGTAGAGGTTAAGACTAATGTAGACTCTTTGATACGTAAATATACGCAAATATACGATGATTCACTCGTATCTATTTCCGTGTCCCTAGACTCATTAAAACAGCTAAAGACTAAGGTGCACATAAAAGACCGTTTCTTTGCTAGAACAGATACAATTTACTATGAAAAGGAGGTTATTGTCCCTGCAAAGATGATTGAGAACAAAAACTGGATGTACGCTTTTATAGTATCTTGGATAGTAATAATAGGTTTAACTGCTTTATACTGGAGAAAATGAAGATATTAAAAGGAATGCATTTGAGCATAGACCAATTCACAGGACTTTGGTTTGGTGCTCCTTTGGAAAAGAAAGTTGTATTTACCGATTCGTGTAGGTATAATATTGGTGAAGACCAAAAGGATTGGAATAAATTAGCGGGCATTTCATTTGGCTTTACGCCATTGGTTAAGCAGTTTCAGATGCACGAGAATAGTGCTCGTTTTGGCTGGCGTTATGACTTGCAGAGTGATATGATAGAGGTAGCTCCCTATTTATATACTGACGGCAAACGTGAGTATGCTGAGACGTTGAATTTAGAAACTTTCTTTTGTGAGATAGGCAAAGAGTATGACTTGTCCATTACGGCTTATGCTACGTATGTTATGTATAGTATAGGTTCAAAATACTGGGCTCTAGAGCAGAATATACCTGCGCATAGGGGTTTCTCAGCACCTATTTACTTTGGTGGAAATAAAAGAGCACCCCATACAATAGAGGTGCTCCTGAAATAACTGTTTATTACTACATATTCTCGTCTAGCAATTTATTAACTGCTAGCCAAGTTTCTTTATCTTTAAAATAGACATCCATCTCATGCCCTCCTGCCTTTTCTCTGAGGAAGTGTAGGGTCATGCCATACAGCTGAGTATCATCTTTAAAAAAGTAGTAGCTCAAGAAGTCTATTTGGTTGAATGTAAACATCACAGCCCCTTTGTAGCAGACCTTAATTCTGCCATTGTAAATCTTAAATTCGTAGTTAGTTAAATCCATTTTATTTTTATTTTGTTGTATATGCGTGTATTAGTATCGGGTATTAGCAAATTAGCTGCCATTTTTGACCCACTTACGAACAGAAATAAATATTTCATCAAGTCCGCCAATTTGAGAAATAACTTTTCTATTATCTTCTTGTAGTAACCACTCCGCAAATTTATGCTGTGTATTTGTTAGTGGAGGCAAATTGGCTTGCTTTACCCACTCTAAATAATCCTGCGAAAAAACGGCAGGCAACACAATATTGTCGACAATAGCAGCTTCTGTGCCTGTTTCAACTTTTTGTTCTTTATTTTCCATTTGTTTTTACTTTGATGTTTTGTAATTCTGCTACTGCGGCAATACTCGGAAAAGTTATTTTATACAATTAGAATAATAGTAACTATCTTCCCAAACACAACCTTCCGTATTGGTATAGGTTACGGCTGTGTACCTACCGCTATAGCAGTAGTAGGTGTAGGTAATTGAGTTGTACCCAGTAGAGCTATACTCGCTTACATTGTCTGCTGTACCGTATGGAGCAGGTGGAAAGTTACATTCTTTCTTACACGAAGGTAGCATTATAATAGCTACTAGAATAATGATAATTGTTTTTTTCATATTAATTTAATTTATTATTTTGATTAAAGAATTTAATATATCATCCTTGTGATATAGTGTTACACATACTACAGCAATTGCTGCATACATGATTATAATTTTATGGAATCCAGTCCAATGGTCATATTTTACGTTATTCATATTTCTTTATGTAATATTATTTCTCCTTCATACGCCCAATACTTTGAAGTGTGACTCTTGTAGACCGCTGAATCATTCTTCAGCAGAGCATCCATAATCCCTTTGTCTATATTGTCTATATCAGGCTTATTCTGGTGTGGTTTTAGGTACATTTCAGACTTCTTTTTCTTGCTCCATGAGCTAGGCATCTCAATGAAGTATTCGGCCTGTAATACGTTGCTTAATTCGTATCCTTGCCTCTTTGCTTCAAGTATTAAAAAATCTTTGTATGCCCAATACTTTAGAACAGCAGGTCTTTTAGACCACTTGTCTCTCTGTGTCATCCTAGGTTTGCCTATAGGATTTATTTTAATTACTATTTCACTCATTGCTTTAGTCCCTCAGTCTACTTTTAAGGTGCTCAATAATTTTGTTAGTCTCATTGATGTAGTAGGTTTTAAAGTCTATGTGCTCTTTAAAATCCTGCTCCCATATCTTGTAGTAGACATTTCTAATTCTCTCGCTCTGACTCTTTTTATTGCCTAGCTCTAGGTCAATATTGTCTATCATGTCTACGTCATCCTGCTCAACTTTATCTCTGTCTGTGAATAGCAAGACTCCTGAGGCATTGTGCATCTTCATTATTTGAATCTTAGCTTCTTCGGACAGGATATATGTGCTGAATGAAAGGTTGAATGAGCCATCGCTCTTTGGCCGATAGCTACATAATGCGCTTGCTAGTATTATTTTCATTGATTAGGTGTTTGATTTTTAGATAAAGTGGGTACATGATATCATCCTTGACAGAGATTAAATCTTCAACTACCTCTTTAGAATTAATAATAGTTGCGTGGTTTCTGCCTCCTATTTTAAGCCCTATCTCTGTTAGTGAGAATAGGCCAGTCTTGTGCATTACATAGGCCAGCAGGTGTCTAGCATACATAGCTTCCCTTTTTCTAGACCTGCCTAGTATATCATGCCTATTCATGTCTGAATGTACGGATACCTCCCCTAAAATGTACTCAAAGGTTTCTGTTTTAGTCTTTATTGGTGTGCTTTCTTGGTATAGAACCCATTCTTCTTCTATGTTAAACTTATATTTTTTTGATAAATACTTAATAAATTGATTCATAATTTCCCCTCTGCTGCGTTAATGCTCTGTCTAATTTTAATGTCTGTTGCGTTTTTAAAGTCTTTCAATATTTTCTTTCTAATCTTCTCGGAGTCTACTGATTCTGATTCGTAAACCTTGCTCTTCCTGACTCCATCAACTGTAAAATAAGTATTATATCTCATATTTTATTCGTACTCGCCTTTAATGTGTTCGTTAACTGTTTCATCTGCATACCCTGCTGCTTTTAATAAGCCTTTTAAAGCATCGCAAACTTCTCCTATTGATGAATCACATGGTAATTCTGCTGTGAATTTTCTACCATAATGTGATATTGTTTACTATTATTTGTTCTGGTTTAATCATTTGTTACCTCCGTATTTTTCTTCGTAATAATGTTCTGGTGATTGATAATTCCATATTTCTCCATTTGAATAAAGAACACCATCACTCCATCCTGAACCACTTGCATCCATTATTTGCTCCTTCTCCATTTCTTTGGCTTGTCTTTTCAATTCAAGATAATCGCTAACATCTATTGATATTTGTATTCGTCTAATGCTTGCATTTTCCGAAGCATCTCCCTTCTGTTCAAGTTGCTCAATAAACCACTGAACTGCCGTCATTTTATTTGATTCGTTTTCCATTGTCGTAAGTCCTATTATGTAATTCAATTAATTTCTTTGCCATTGCTGCTTCTATATCGGCTACGTTAAAGCCAATTAAATGCGCTGCTTTAAATAGTAGTAGGAAACAATCTGCTAATTCCTCTGCCTGCTCAGGTTTGCCTTTTAAAACAATCGCTTCTCTTAGCTCCCATATTTCGTCAGACCTTAGCTTCATTAGCACGTTTAGCCAATACTCTTCTCCAAAGGTATCTTTACCCCACTGGATGTATTCGTCAATTAATAGTTGATTCATGTTTTTATTTATGTAGTAATTCTTGAATTCTTTCTTTTAGCTCATATATTTGTTCTTGTTTTTGTTCAATTAAAAGTTGCAAATGACTTATTTCTTCTGCAATTTCCATTTGAAACATAATTTCTGATTCTGCTTCAGCTTTTGCATTCATTTCTGCTTCGTACTGGCCTTGCATATCTATGTCATGGTAGTACTCTGGTGGATAGTTGTTCATTGTGTTTTTAATTTTGTTTTTATAAATGTGGGTCAGTTAGTTGAATTATGTCATTGCCGCCATGAGTATCAATCTCAATTGGTTTGACTATATTGTAAAGTTCAGACTGATAACTGGCAATAATTGACCTTAGCTTAGCAGTTATTATGTGCCGTTCAATTGTGCATCCGTTGGCGATTATTTCGTCTGCCGTAGATTCGATTAGTTTGTATGCTTTCATGTGTATATGCGTGTATTTTTATCGGGTATTAGCAAGTTAGGTGCAAATACAACAAAAAGCCACACTTGCACCCTTCTATTAAGCAGGTTGAAGTGATGGTAGATTTTTCAAAACTTCAAATGCTTCTGGAAAAATCCACGCTGTTGTTTTATATTTACCATCGGATTGTTTCAACCTTAGAATGTAGCAATGGTCATCAATGCTAATTTGGCATCTTCCACCATATTCATCAGCAAGTGTGGCTACTGGTGTAAATTCTACTCCGTTATCTAAAACGGCTGTTTGGTCTGTTTCTACTTGTTTATACATATTAATTTTTGTTGCATCAGCACCTAACAAAGTATAACCAAAAGTGGGGCTGATATTCCACAGTCAGCTATTGTGCTTCTAATTTACTTTTGTAGGTAAGTCAGGGTTCAGCACTTTTAATTCCCACCTTCGGTTATACTCAAACGTTATGCGAAACCCTATAAAGGCCGCTTGTAAAAGGTTAGCTTGTCGGACTTTTCGTTAAGGTCGCTTACAATGTGATATTCTTGACCATCAATTGTAAAAGCAGTTAAATAGCAATATTGCTTGTCATCATTTGAAATGCGACCCATTGAAACCACTTCTTGGGCTAACCTTAAAAAATCTACCATTGGTAAATCAGTTCTGTTTTCAAGAATAAGTTTAGAAGGGCATCGCATAACAGCAGTTTGGCAAGATGCGGGGTTTAGTTCTTCGTTTGGCATATTGTTCTAAATTTTAAGTTTTGTAATTCTAATCGGCTTTGGTGCTTAACGTCCCGCATCTCGCCAAGCTGCGGAACGTTATGCCCAATTCTATCGGACATCTTCACACAACTGTTTTTCTGCATAATTCCATTTGAACATATTTCCACACGCAAAGAAATAGAAATGTTCCGTTTGCTTAATAATAGCCCTTCTTTGTCCTTGAAATAAACAAGAACTGGGCATAACAGCACCCTTACTCAATGGGGGGTTCTGTGCTTCGTTGGACAATTTTTTGTTATTCATAATTTTGTGCTTTTAAGTTAATGCAGTGGTTAAAAGCCCCACTGTGCAAGGCTACTGACCGTTTTCATCAAGATAATCTTCAAGTAAATTCTCAAAGAAAGCCACCAAGTTAAGTGATGAATGACCAGCCGAATAAATTACATTACCGTGCTGATTTTTAACAAACGTATCAGGTTCGTGTCCATCCATCCATTTTTTCACATACTGCTTAATGTGTTCTCTTTTTTGTTGTAATAAACCACCATCTATTTGGTCGCTTATTCTTTGTTCATCGTAACTCATTTTGTTTTCAAATTAAATTTAGTGCTGATAAACCGCCCAGCACATAACAGCGGTTTGGCGGCATTAAAACGACCGCCAATCTGCAAACCGTTATAATCCCCGAATATGCTCAAAGTGTTCAATAAGTTGTGCGTTAAGTTCTTTTTGCCTAACAACCCAAATAGCTTCTATTTCGCTCTCTAAGTGATTTAGACCACAAGTTCTGGCGTGTGCTATTGCCTGCTCAATATCTATTCTATCGGTTGCATTACTAGCTTTCTCAACGATAAAATATTCTAAATATTTTTTAAGATTTTCGATTGCTTGCATTGTCTTTCTATGTTATAAAGTTGAACTTCGTATTTGTAATTGTTTGCGGTTGCTTCATCCCATTTCTGCCTATAATGACTTAGTAATTCAAAGTCTTTGTCGGTTGACTTAGGTGAGTTGCACTTTTTAATCTGCTCGCCATACTTTGTGCGATAGTGTTTGGTTATTTCAATAGCAGTCAGTAGCTGTTTTCTTAGTTCTTTGCGTGTCATTAGTTGTTTAATTAACTATTTATATGTTTATCATCTCTTAATGC
>JACCDU010432852.1_pt1 | contig 23033 bp, 16 predicted proteins | sample 7446081 | NCBI WGS metagenome assembly JACCDU01 (sample SAMN15323447, study PRJNA562643) | freshwater metagenome | isolation source: river surface water | place: USA:Blue River Watershed | collected 2017-08-17
GGCACGGACACCATGATCAACCTCATGACCGCCGAGATGAAGGCCAACGGGGTCGACATCCGCCGCAACGTGCTCGTCGAGAAGGTCTGCGTCGAGAAGGACGCCGCCGGCCGCCGCCGCGTCGTCGGCGTCAAGCTCCGCGGCACCCGCGAGGGCGAGGAGGCCGAGGTCGCCTGCGCCGCCGTCGTCTCCAACGCCAACATCAAAGACACCGTCCTGAAGATGGGGGGCGAGGAGGCCTTCGAGGCCCCGTTCCTCGACGAGGCCCGCAAGGTCCGCGTCAACACCTCGTCCTGCCAGGTCTACATGGGCGTGCGCGAAGGCGAGACCATCCCCCACATCGGCGATCTCGTGTTCACCTCGGAGGCCAGGCCGTTCTCGAGCCACGAGCTCGTCGACTTCCACACCACTTCGCGGACCTATTCGGTCTACTACCCCGACACCCGTCCGCACACGAAGACCCCGCGCTACGCCATCGTCACCTCGGTCAACCAGAAGTGGGACGACTGGGCGCATCTCTCCGAGGCGGACTACGCCGCGAACAAGGCGCGCGTCATCGAAGAGTCCTTCCGGGGTCTCGAGAAGTTCATCCCCGACATCCGCTCCAAGGTCGACCATGCCGAGGCCGCCACGCCGCGCACCGTGAACCGTTACGTCCGCCACGTCGGCGGCACCTCGTTCGGCACGAAGTTCGAAGGCCTCAAGGTCTCCATGGCCCTGCCCGAACAGGTCGGAGGCTTCTACCATGCCGGCAGCGTGGGCATCATCATGTCCGGCTGGCTGGGCACCATCAACTACGGCGTGATCGTCTCGGCCAAGGCCGACGCTTACCTGCGCGACCCGGATGCGAATCCGCTGGGCGACGCCGCGGCGAGCGCGGGGGTCTGAGGGAAGATGAGTTGATCGGTTGAACGGTTGGCCGGTTGGCCGGCGGACACGCGTGCGGACGGCGTGCTCGGAGAGCCCGCCCTACCCAACGAACATGACTAGATGGGCTTTAGCGGGCTTCCGCGGGCCGGCGGTGTCATCTTCGGCATATCCTCCATCGCCCATCTTACATCTGTAGCCTTCTTCTATCCGCCTGATATTTCGTCGGCTTGACGGTGGCCGGCGAGCGGCAAGGCTGGTCGTATGACCGCCGAACCGTCCAAATCCGTCGTCAAGAAGCTCGAGCACGGCTTCGAGTCCCTGGTCTTCGCCAGCCGCTGGGTGCAGACCCCGATCTACCTCGCGCTGATCCTCGGCTCGGTCGCCTACGCCTGGAAGAGCGTCCAGGAACTCTGGCATCTCCTGCAGGGTTTCTCCGCCGCGACCGAGAGCACGATCATGGTCGGGATCCTCTCCCTCGTGGACATCTCGATGGTCGCCAATCTCGTCAACATGGTCGTCGTCGGCGGCTACGTGACCTTCGTCAGCCGCATCGAGTTCGGCGACAACCGCGACCGGCCTGATTGGCTCGACCACATCAACGCCAACAGCCTCAAGGTGAAGCTCGCCGGCAGCCTGGCGAGCATCTCGGCCATCCATCTCCTCAAGAGTTTCATCGCCATCACCGAATCGGTGACGGCGACCTCGCCGATGACGGCCGGGATGGAGAAGGCCATCGTCTGGCAGGCGATCCTGCACGGCATCTTCCTCGTCTCGATGATCCTCTTCGCCTGGGGCGAGCGCCTCCAGCGTCACGGCGACCACTAAGCCTTGGGCGCGAGGTCGCTGACCCAGCCGATGACGTAGCGGCGGAGCTCGGACGACCAGCCGTAGTGCAGCCGCAGGCGATGGCCGCGTGGGTCCGGCTTGCTGTCGATGGTCGCGTCGAGCGTCAGCTTGCTCGTCCCGCAGACCACGCGGACCGCCGCCCGTCCGCGCAGTCCCTGCCGCGTGGGGTGGCGGAGGTGCGGCGGGATTTCGTCCCCTTCGCAGGCGCTGCCGATGCCGCCTTCCATCCGGACCATCCGCATGAAGTCCAGCGCGCGCATGGCCGCGTGGATATGCTCGAAGCAGTCGAAGTCGCAGGCGAAACCGGCGTCCACCGCGGATTCCAGGATGACATGGTCGGCCATGCTGGGCATGCGCGCCGCCCAGGCGAGGAAGTGGCCGACGTTGGGCTGGTGGCCCGGCACCGAGTGGCCCATGACTTCCTGCCGGGGCCGGGAGATTTTTTCTTCCGTGAGATCGGGACCGAGGGCCGCGATGACTTCGGCGGCCACGGTCTTATCGGCGGCCCGGAAGTCCAGGGTCACGACGGTGCGCGGAGGCGCGGAGGTCTCGAGCGTCCCGGCGTCGGCCACGATGCCGAAGTACAGGTCGCCGCAAAGTTCGGGGCCGCTCAGGCGCACGGCCTCGCCTTTGGCCGGCAGGACGAAGAGGGCCGGGAGATTCGTCGCCGTGGGCAGTTTTTCTTCGAGGCGCTGGCGTAGCGCGGAAGGGCTCAGGTTGGTCTTGAATCGGCGCCGGCGAAGGGCCTGCGGGCGTTTGGGAAGAGGATGACGGCGTTTCATGGGTCGTTTATGAAAGTAAGTGGGAGTCCCGGCCGTGCGTTCCATCGGAAGACGGAGCGCGGCTGGGTCGGTATTACGAGGGCTGGCCTGGGTGGGACAGGGGCGCCGGGGAAGGCGGAGAACTGTCCGGAAATTGATTATGCCCGCCGTATCCGGCTTGTCCAGCGATTGTCGGCCGGCTCCGCCTGATATGTTTATATCATTGTTGTAGAATGGTTAAGCGGGTCTTTGACCCCCGCCTTGCCTCCCTCGTTGCTCCCGGGACGCCGACGCTGTCAGCGGGCGAGCCATCGCCGGGCCGCCAGCCACAATCCGAGGGGCGCGAACACGCTCAGCGCGAGGGCCCATGCGGGCTCGGCCTGGCCGAGCGCACCGATGGCCGCGAACAAGAAACCCGTCGGCAGGCTTCCGCAGGCCAAGGCGAAAGCATAGGTCCGGAAGGGCATCCGGTGAAGGCCCGCCAGGCAGGCGACCGCCTCAGGCAGGATCGGAAGGCAGCGGGATCCGGCGACGAGCCAGGCGCCGCCGCGGAGAAAGAGCTCCTCGCCGGCCCGAAGCCCCTCTTCGCCGGCCAGCCGACGCGCGATGGGTCGGCCCAGCATGCGGCTGAGTCCGTAGGCGACCAGGCCGGCCAGGGTGGCGCCGGTGGCCGCGTAAAGTCCCCCCAGCCAGACCCCGTAGGTCAGGCCCAAGGCGGACATGACGACGGTGCTCGGAATCGGCAGGAGGATGTCGGCGACCAGCAGCCCGACGCCGGCCAGCCCGGCGCCGGGCCCGAAGCGCCCCATCCAGTTCCGCGCGCCTTCGAGGCTGAACGTTCCTTCGAACTGTTCGCCCCAGAGCAGGAAAGGCACGACGCATCCCAGAACGAGCAGTCCGCAGATGACCCAGAAGGCGGGATGGCGGCGGGCGGACTTCATCTCGGTCGGACGGTGAAACGTGGTGCCATAGGCGAGGCGCATCCTGCCCGGTGGCGCCTCGGGCGCAAGCCTGCCCGCCCTGACCCATGGGAACTTTCTCTTCCCGGGCAGGTCGGAGCATGCACCCCTATGAAGACCCCGTTGCTCCTCCTGCTTGCCTTGGCCGCTTCCGGCCAGGCCGCCTTGGCCGTCGATGACGCGACCAAGCCCGTCGCCAAGCCTGCGCCGCAGGCGGCTCCGGCCGCCAAGGCTCCGGCCTCGCCTCCTCAGCCCGCCGATGTCGCCGCTCCTAAGGTCGGCCCTGACGGCAAGCCGCAGGCCGGCTTCCTCAAGTCGCACGAGTCCTTCGTCGCGACCGCCAAGAAAGGCGAAGCCGAGGTCATCTTCCTCGGTGACTCCATCACCGCCGGTTGGAACGGCCAGAAGGCCCTGTTCGCCCAGGAGTATGGCAAGTACAAGGCCGCTAATTTCGGCATCGGCGGCGACCGTACGCAGCACGTGCTCTGGCGCGTGGAGAATGGCGAGTTCGAAGGCATCAAGCCGAAGGTCGTGGTGCTGATGATCGGCACGAATAATTCCGCCGTCGGCGCCAATCCGCCCGAGCAGGTGGCCAACGGCATCCGGAAGATCATCGACGCCATCCATCAGCGTACGCCTGACACCAAGGTGCTCCTCCTGGCCATCTTCCCCCGCGGCGCCACCGAGGCCAAGAATCCCGGCCGCGCCAAGAACAACGCCGTCAACGCCCTCATCGCCAAGTTTGACGACGGCAAGCGGGTCCACTTCCTCGACATCAACGCCAAGTTCCTCGAAGCGGACGGCACGCTGACCAAGGAGGTCATGTACGACCTGCTCCACCTGACCGCCAAGGGTTACCAGATCGAAGCCGACGCCATCCGCGACAAGCTCGCCGCCCTCGTCAAGTAAGGCTCCGTGCTCCCGCCGATCAGGCCGCCCTTCCGAGAAGGGCGGCCTTTTTCGTGCTCATCGCCCCCAGCCGGCCGGGAGGTCCGGCAAGGTGGCCGTCAGGATCTCATGGATCGCGCGGCGTTCAGCGTCGGGCAGGTGGCCGAAGCCAGGGGCGGGCGGGAAGGCGCGTAGTCCGACGGAGAGACGAAGCAGCGTGAGGTCGCGCAGATCCTTCGGGAGAGCGGTGAAGCTCTCCGAGTAGATCAGCGGGCTGCAGCGGTGACGGAAGAGCCGGGTGCGCAGCTCCAAGTCGCGCAGGGACCTGCCTGCCGGGTCGGTCCTGCGGCCGCGGGCGTAAGCGGCCGCGAAGACGCCGTCGCCCCCGACGCCGCCGGCGGGCCAGGCCGCTTCGTCCCGGAAAACGAGGGCGTCGACGATCTTCTCGGCCTGGTTTTCGAAGACGGCGAGACATGAGCCTTGGAGCGGCGCGTCGGCCGGCAGCCCCAGGATCTCGAGCATCGCCGGCCATCGGTGCAGGGCGATGCGGGTCTCCTGCAGCGCCGTCGAAAGCACGTTGTGCATGTGCACCTGGTGGTCGTGGACGAGCAGGGGGACGACGTCGCTCGTCCGGAGCAGGTAGCGGCGGGTGTCCACGACGTCCGTCAGCGCGGCGAGGTTGCGCGTCGGTTGCGCGTCGGGGCCTTCGAAGGCGGCGATCGTGTCGCCCCGGAGGTTGCCGCGATGACTCAGCCCAGGCGCCCCGCCGGTGACGTACCATCCGCCCCAGCGCTCCGCGAGCGGCGTGGACGGAGCGATGTTGGAGCCGCCGGAGCCGCTCAGCGGTTCGCCGTGCCGGTCCGGGAACACCGTGCGGGCGCGCAAGGAAGGCGTATGCTCGTGGCGCGCGTGGCACAGCAGGCAGCCGTTGTCGCGGGCGAGGAGGGGCGCCTCGCCGGTCTCGTGGGCGTCGAAGACATAGAACGTGGCGCCGAGCTCGGGGTCGAAGACGGTGACTTCGATCGCGCCGGCGGGAACCCAGCCGACGTAGGCTTCGTCGGAGAAATAGAGCGCGCGGGGGGTCTCGGGCGTGATCAGATCGCGTTGCAGGCTGGTCTTGCTGAAGACGAGGAGCTGCGATTCCGCCGGCACGCCGAACTCATCGAGGATCCATTTCAGGCGTTGTCGCGCCGGAAGGCGGCGGATCTCGTCGGCCCGCCGCCGGTGGGCGGCGTTGAGGAGCGTCGCCCGGTCACGGGCCGTCGAGGTCGAGTAGTTGATCGGCGGCCCTTCGAAAGGCTCGGTCTGCTGGGCCTGCGCATGGCCCGCGAGCCCGATGAGGGCCATGAGGCTGATGCGGAGGAGGCGGCGGAGGTGGAGGGCCACGACGCTTAGTCTGAGGCGTATCGCCGTGGACACAAGGCCCGGCTCAGCGCCGGATGCCATCGCGGAGTTTGCGCAGGGCCAGGGCTTCGACCTGACGGATGCGTTCACGCGAGACTCCTTCGTCCCGGCCGATGTCATGGAGCGTCTCTTCTTCGCCATCCAGGCCGTGGCGTCGGCGGATCACCGCGAGTTCGCGGGGGGTCAGCTGGGCCAGGACTTCATGCAAGGCGTCCCGGCGGTCGGCCCGTTCCGCCGCGGTGAGCGGGGTAGGGGCGTCCCCGTCGGCGAGCGTGTCGCCCAAGGTGATGTCGCCGTCTTCGCCGATCGGCGCGTCGAGCGACTGGCCCTGCTGGGCGTAGGATTGCAACTCCGTCAGCTTCTCGGGCGAGCAGGCCATCGCGCCGGCCAGCTCGGCGTCGGTCGGCGCCCGTCCGAGGGCCTGCCGGGCGGCGGCGTCGGCCTTGCGGAGGCGGGCGAGCTGCTCGTGCAGGTTGCGGGGCAGACGGACGGTGCGTCGCAGGAAGTTGAGCTCACGGAAGATCGCGCTCCGGATGCCCCAGTAGGCGTAGGTGCTGAAGCGATGACCGAGGCTTGCGTCGAAGTTCGCCGCCGCCTCGAGAAGCGCGACGTTGCCCGCGGAGATCAGTTCCATGAGTTCTTCGCGCGGCACGCGCATCCTGGTGGCGGCGTAGTGGGTGAGCCGGAGGTTGCAGTTAACCAAGGTGTCGTGGGCGGCCTGCGCCTCCGGGCTCAGGCTGCCGTCGGCGCCGCGGCCGGATTTGACGAGCAGACCCAGGCGCAGTTCTTCGTCAGCTTCGAGCCTGGGCCAGCGGGCGGCCTGGTCGAGGTAGCGCGTGAGGGCGTCAGCCTCAGGGGTGATGGGGCTGAGGGCGTCCAGGTCGAGCCCTCGGTCTCCGGAGAGGGCTTGGGTGGGTCGTTCGGTCGTGGCGGTGCGGGGGATGCGGTTGATCATGGGAAAAAGCGTGCGGCCTATACCATAGGGCTCCCAAAAGTGCCTTTTCCGGGTGATGAATACATAAATCATTGAATGATAAGTGAATAAAAACGTATTATTCTTTTCTGGATAGGGGAGCCGGGGTGGGTCTTTCGGCGCCGGCCATGGTTGGGTCGGGGGGCTGCCCCCCTGCTTTTTGTTTGGAACAGAGGCTGAAACTCGGGCACTAAAAAGCATGCCTCATTTCCCCGCCTCCGGCCCGGTCTGGCTTTTTGTCTGCAGCGTCGCCCTTGCCGTGCAGTCCCTTGGCGCCCAAGGCGCCGAAAAGGAGGGAGTCGCGCCTCAGGCCTTGGTCTCGTCGGCCCCGAGCGAGGGTCCGGCGGAGTATGTTTTCTATGTCGGGACATCCGGCCCGAAGGCCCAGGGAGTCCTTCGCTCCGTCTTGGACGGGCGCACGGGCAAGCTTTCCGATCCCGCCGTCGTGGCCGAGATGAAGTCGGCGTCCTACCTGGCCTTGAGTCCTGACAGCCGGTTTCTCTATGCGACCGCCGAGAGCGCGCAGGGTGCCGTCGCGGCTTTCGTCCGCGAGGGGGACAAGCTCCGGCTCCTGAACACCGAGTCTTCCCGGGGCAAGGGTCCGGCGCATCTCACCGTCGACCCGTCCGGCCGTCATCTCCTGGTCGTGAACTACGGCTCCGGTTCCACCACCGCCCTGCCGGTCAAGGCCGACGGCTCCCTGTCGCCGTCCTCTTCTTCTCTGCAGCATGTCGGCAAGGGGCCGAACGCGGCTCGCCAGGTCGGACCTCATGCCCACGGGGTTTACTTTCATCCTAAGAACGGGCGGGCCTACGTGCCCGACCTCGGTACCGACGACGTCTTCATCTATAAGCTGGATTCCGCCCAAGGCCTGCTTGCGCCGAACCAGCCCGCGTCCGGACGCGTCGCGGCCGGGGCCGGCCCCCGCCACTTGGCCTTCCACCCGAGTGGTGATTTCGCCTACGTGAACAACGAGCTGAACATGACCGTCACCGTCTTCGCGGTGCAGGCCGACGGCGGCCTCAAGGAGTCGCAGACCATCGATACGTTGCCTGCGGGCGCCGACAAGAAGGGCGTGTCCACCGCGGAAATCTTCGTCCGCCCGGACGGCAAGACGCTCTACGTCTCGAACCGTGGGCACGACTCCATCGCCGCGTACTCCATCGCCGCCGACGGCAGGCTGACCCTGCTGCAGCATGTCCTCGGCGTCCCCGCCACTCCGCGCGGGTTCGGCCTCAGCGCCGACGGCCGTTGGCTCGTCTGCGCCGGCCAGAAGTCCGGCACGCTCAACGCCTACCGCATCGAGGCGGACGGCCGGCTCACCGACACCCGTCAGGCCGTCGCGGCGCCCGCGGCCGCCTGCGTCGTCTTCGTCCCCTGATCGCTCCGTCCGGTGTCGTCGCGCATGCTCCGCCGAAGCCTCCTCGTCTGCCTGGTCTCCCTGCCGGGGTTCGCCGCGGCCGCCGATTTCGCGCACGAGGTCGTGCCGATCCTCCGCAAGCACTGCGGCGAATGCCATACGGGTGATAAGAAAAAAGGCGGGTTCTCGATGAACACCCGCGCCGCCTTCCTGGAAGGCGGCGAGAACGGCGCCGTGCTGGTCCCCGGAGCGGCCGACCGCAGCAGGCTCCTCGAGGTCGTGACGACCACCGACGCCGACGAGCGCATGCCTCCCAAGGGCGACCGCCTCACCCCGGCGGAGGTGGCGGTCCTGCGCGACTGGGTGGCCACGGGCGCCGCTTGGGCGGACGGTTTCGCGTTCAAGCAGCCCGCCTACGAGGCTCCCTTGCTTCCGCGTCGGCCCGAACTTCCGCCGGCCCAGGGCGGCCGCACGCATCCCGTCGACCGCGTGCTCGACGCATGGGTCTCCGCGAGGCGGACTCCTTCGCCGGCGCCGGCTTCCGACGCCGCCTTCCTCCGTCGCGCCCATCTCGACCTGATCGGCCTGCTGCCCACCGCCGACGAGGCCGCCGCCTTCGCCGCGGACCAGCGGCCGGACAAGCGCGCCCGTCTCATCGACGCCCTGCTCGCGCGCGATGTCGATTACGCCGACCACTGGATGGTCTTCTGGAACGACCTTCTCCGCAACGACTACGCCGGCACCGGTTACATCGACGGCGGCCGCAAGCAGATATCCGCCTGGCTGTACGGGTCCCTCCTGGCCAACAAGCCTTACGACCAGTTCACCCGCGAGCTCGTCGCCCCGTCGCCGGCCAGCGAGGGCTTCGCCAAGGGCATCGTCTGGCGTGGCGCCGTCAGCGCGGGCCAGGTCCCGGAGGTGCAGTTCTCCCAGAGCGTCTCGCAGACCTTCCTCGGGATCAACATGAAGTGCGCCTCGTGCCACGACAGCTTCGTCGACCGTTGGAAACTGCGCGACGCCTACGGCCTCGCCGCGATCTACGCCGAACGGAAGATGGAACTCGTCCGCTGCGACATCCCCACGGGCAAGCCCGCCGTCGCCGCCTGGCCTTATCCGGAACTCGGGCAGGTCGACGCCGGCAAGCCGCGCGCCGAGCGGCTCGCCCAGCTGGCCGCGTTGGTGACCCACCCGCAGAACGGCCGCTTCCAGCGCACCATCGTCAACCGGCTCTGGCATCGGCTGATGGGCCGCGGCGTCGTGCATCCCACCGACGCGATGGACACTCCGCCGTGGAACGCGGACCTGCTCGACGTCCTCGCGAACCATCTCGTCGAGACGAAGTACGACCTCAAGGCGACGCTGAGGTTCATCGCGACCTCCGCGGCCTACCAGTCGCGCGCCGAGATCCTCGAGCGTGGCGCCGACGACAAGGCCTATGTGTACCGCGGGCCGCGCGCCAAGCGCCTCACGGCCGAGCAGTTCGTCGACGCCGTCTGGCGTCTGACCGGCACGGCGCCCACGAAGGTCGACCTCCAGGCTCCGCGCGTCTCGCCCTCGGCCAAGGTCCCCGTCGCCGAGCCCTTGCTCGCGCGCGCCGTCTGGTCCGACGACCTCGCGGGCGGACGGGTGCCGGTGGTCGGGGAGGCGCGTACTTTCCGCCGGCAGCTCCGGTTCGCCGCCGACGTCGACACGGCGCATTGCGTCGTGACCTGCGACAACGCCTTCGTGCTCTATGTCAACGGCCGGAAGGTCGGCGAGGGGAGCGATTGGGAGGACCCGCAGGCTTACGACCTCTCCGAATTCCTCGTCAAAGGAGCGAACCAGATCGTGGTCCTCGGACGCAACTTGGGCGACGCGCCCAATCCCGCCGCGCTCTACTTCCAGATGGACGTCCGGCTCAAGGGCGGCGAGCGCGTGAAGGTCGGGACCGATGCCTCTTGGGAGTGGACCACCGTGCTGCCGGACGCCCGCGGCGTCGTCGGCGCCAAGGGCAAGAACGTCCTCTGGAAGCCCGTCGCCCTGCTGGCCGGCGATCCGTGGCGCCGCGCCGAGGCGCGCATGGTCCAGCTGTCCGCCGCCGGCGGCGCGCGCGCCATGACCGCCCGCGCCGGCCTCGTCAAATCCGACCTCCTGCAGCGCTCGCTCGGCCGGCCCAACCGGGAGCAGATCGTCTCGATGCGGCCGAACGAACTGAGCACGCTCGAGGCGATGGACCTCGCCAACGGCCAACTCATGGCGGGGCTCCTCACCACGGGAGCCGCCCGCCTGAAGCAACGTCCTTGGGCGTCGCCGGACGCCTTGGTCCGCTGGCTCTATCTCTCGGCCCTGAGCCGGCCGCCGTCGGCCGCCGAGCTGTCGGTCGCCGTCGGCCTGCTGGGCCCGGACCTCTCCGAACAAGGCATCGCCGACCTGCTTTGGGCCGTGTGCATGCTGCCCGAATTCCAGACCATCCGCTGATCATGAGCGCTCCGCTTCCCTTCGACCTCACCTTGCCTGAGCCGGTCGCCCGCCGCGAGTTCCTCCGCCGGCTCGCGCTGGCCGGCGCCGCGACGCTCTCGATGGGCGCCCCGCGCCTGCTCGCGGACGAGAAGGTCGTCGCGCCCGCCGCCACGGCCGACGCCTGCATCCTCATCTGGCTGGCGGGCGGCATGGCCGCCCCGGAGACCTTCGATCCCAAGCGCTATGCGCCTTATGAGAAGGGCATGTCTTACGACCGGGTGCTCAGCACGTTCCCCGCGATCCCTACGTCCGTCGACGGGGTGAGGATCTGCCAAGGACTCGAGGGCATCGCCCAGGTCATGGACCGCGGGACGCTGATCCGTTCCGCCGTGCAGCCGGACCTCGGCAGCATCCTGCATTCGCGTCACCAGTTCCACTGGCACACCGGCTACGTCCCGCCGCAGACCGTGGCCTGCCCGCATATCGGCGCCTGGATGGCGCGCGTGCTGGGGCCGCGTAATCCGGTCATGCCGGCGTTCATCAACATCGGCCAGCGGCTCGAAGGGATCGGCGAAAGCGAGGAGCTGAAGGCTTTCACCACCGCGGGGTTCTTCGGCGGCGAGTTCGGTCCGATGAACCTGCCTTTCCCGGAAGAAGCCGCCGCCGCCGTCCGGCCGCCCAAGGGGATGGACACCGGCCGCTTCGTGAACCGCGACCGCGCTTTCCGCCGGCTCGTCGACGCCGGTCCGGACCGCGACCTGCTCAGCGACCACCAGCAGCAGTCGATGCTGCGTTCGATGGACAACGCCTACCGGCTCCTCAGCGCGAAGGAGCGGGCCGCCTTCGACATCTCCCTGGAGCCGAAGGCAGTCCAGCAGGCCTACGACACCGAGCGCTTCGTCCGCGGCTGCCTGCTCGCCCGCCGGCTCGTCGAGAACGGCGCCCGCTTCGTCGAGGTCACGACCGAATACGTGCCGTTCTTCCAATGGGACACGCATGGCAAGGGCCACGAGACCGTGGCGAAGCTCCATGCGGAGATCGACCGTCCGATCGCGCGGCTCATCCGCGACCTCGAGGCGCGCGGACTCCTCGACCGGACGCTCGTCGTCATCGCGAGCGAATTCAGCCGCGACGCCATGATCGAAGGTCGTCCCGGCTCGAAGGCGCAGGACCAGGCGTTCAACCGGTCCAACGTCCTGACGAGCCCCGACCATTACGGACTGCACCGGCATTTCACGGGCGGCACGAGCGTGGTCATGTTCGGCGGCGGGGTGAAGAAAGGCCATGTCTACGGCGCGACGGCCGACGAGCGTCCGTTGGTGGCGGTCAAGGACCCGGTCTCCATCTCGGACATGCACGCGACGATTTTCCGGGCGATGGGCATCAGTCCGAAGACGGCTTACGACGTCGAAGGCCGGCCGTTTTATGCGACCGTGGATGGCAAGGGCCTGCCAATTCCCATCTTTGGCTAAGTGTCCGGATGGGTCGTCAGGGGTGCTGATGCTTGGTCTCGGTCAATGTTAGGCATTGACCATCAATTGCTTAAATACGATCAAGCGGCCGTTTAGCCCGATTTTCAGGACCAAGCCAAGATCAAGGAGCCCCCGGGCGGAGGTGACGGGCGGCCGTCGCCCGCCGCCGTGAAGGTACCTGCATCTATTGGTTGAAACCTTCCATCACTCTGGGAGTATTAATACACAGGGAAAGTCCCCTGAGTCTCACCCCGAACTCTCTTTCATATGGCCCATTCATCCCTTCGTCTGATCGTGCGTCTTGGTGCCGTCTCCGTCGCCCTCGGCGTCGCCGCGGCGGAACCCAAGATGGACCCCGCCGGCCTGGAGTTCTTCGAGAAGAACGTCCGCCCGATCTTCACCGAACGTTGCTACGAGTGCCACTCGAAGGAGAAGGGCGTCTCCAAGGGCGGACTGCTGATGGATTCGCGCGCCGCGTTGCTGGCCGGCGGCGACCTCGGACCGGCCGTCGTCCCCGGCGACCTCGCCAAGTCCATGCTGATCGTCGCGGTCCATCAGAAAGACCCGGACCTTTCGATGCCGCCGCGCAAGTCGGGGCCTAAGCTCAGCCCGGAGCAGATCCAGGTCCTGGAGCAGTGGGTCAAGATGGGCGCCCCCGCTCCGGCCGGCTCCGGCGGCGGCAAGATCACGGGCCTGTCCGAGAAGGCCCGCGCCCATTGGGCTTTCCAGCCCGTGCGGGAAGTCCCGGTCCCGACCAAGCTGAGCGACCCCGCCTGGGTCCAGAACGAGATCGACGCCTTCATCCTCGCGAAGCTCGACGAGAAAGGCCTCAAGCCCAGTCCCGCCGCCGACGGCGAGGCGGTCCTGCGACGCCTCTCCTACGCCCTGATCGGGCTCCCGCCCACGAGCACGGAGGTCGACGTCTTCTCCCGTGATTACGATGCGGCGATGTCCTTCGACGCCATGTCGCTTCGCCGCGGCCAGCCCGCCCGCGCCGTGACCGCCGTCGTCGAGCGGACCATCGACCGCTTGCTCGCCTCGCCCCACTACGGCGAACGCTGGGGCCGTCACTGGCTCGACACCGCCCGCTATTCGGACACCAAGGGGCAGCGGCGCAACGGCGGCATCGACACTTTCGAGAGCTCCTGGACCTACCGCGATTACGTCATCGCCGCCTTCAACGCCGACAAGCCCTACGACCAGTTCATCATCGAGCAGCTGGCGGCCGACCGCCTGCCGGACCTCGCCAAGGACGACCCGCGGCTCGCGGCGCTCGGCTTCATCACCGTCGGCAAGCGTTTCGCGAGCAATGATGACACCATCGACGAGCGCATCGACGCCACGACCAAAGGTTTCCTCGGCCTCACCGTTGCCTGCGCCCGCTGCCATGACCATAAGTTCGACCCGATCCCGGCCGCGGACTACTATTCCCTGCACGGCATCTTCGCCTCGGTGACCGAGCCGCAGAAGTATCCCGTCATCCGGGAGACCTTGCAGGTCGGCAAGGACGCCCCGAGCAGCGCCGAGAAGGTCGACTATCAGAAGCGCCTGGCCGCCCTGATCGACGAGACGGCCCAGGGTTACTACAAGCACTACGCCGCGATGCAGGCCAACTTCCATCGGGAATTCGCGCCGCGCGCGTTGGCCGCCATGGTCGGCGGTTTCCGCAGCACGGCCGGCTTCGACATCCTGGCCAAGTATGAACTCGCCGAGAGCCGGGAGCTGGGCAGCACGTTCTCGGGCGTGATGGCCAGGCCGGACCACCCGATCACCGGCCCGCTCGTGCGCCTGAAGAAGCTCACCCCCGAAGGTTTCGCCGCGGCCGCCCCGGGCATCCTCGCCGCCGCCCTGGCCGACACCAAGAACCCGGTCAACCCGTTGGTCGCCGAAGGCCTCCGCGGCCTCAAGCCCCAGACCATCGACGAGGTCGCGCTGGCCTACCAGGCGATCTTCAAGAAGCATCGCGACAAGATCCAGGCCCATATCCAGCTGCGCAGCAAGCCGGGTCGCCGCGGGGAGAAGGACGATCCGGCCCTCGCCCAGCTGGCCGCCTTCCCCTGGCCCTTGCCCGACGTCGACGACCTCAACAGCGTGACCATCCTGGAGCGGGCGGCGGAGACGCGCGATTTCTGCGCGAGCTGGCAGATCCCCATCAGCGCGACCTTCGTGAACGCCGTGAAGCCGGCCCGCTATTTCAAGTTCGGCGAGATCAACGCCCTGGACATCACGCACCCCGGAGGCCCCGGCACCGCGATGGTCGTGACCGACGCCGAAAAGCCCCGGGACAGCTACGTCTATGTCCGCGGTGACCGCAACAAGCGGGGGCCGCTCGCCCCCCGGCAGTTCCTCGAGGTGCTCGCCGGACCGGAGCGCGTGCCTTTCTACGAAGGCAGCGGCCGACGTGAACTGGCTCTCGCGATCGCCAGCCGTACGAACCCCCTGACCGCCCGGGTGCTCGTCAACCGTCTCTGGGCCCAGCATTTCGGCGCGGGCATCGTCTCTTCGCCGGATGACTTCGGCAACATGTCCGAAGCCCCGACCCATCCCGAGCTCCTCGACTGGATGGCCACGGCCTTCGTCGAAGGCGGTTGGTCCATCAAGAAGATGCACAAGCGCATCCTGATGTCCGCCACCTTCCGCCAGTCGGCCAACCCGAACACCAACGAACTGATCGTCCGCAAGTCTGCGGTCGATCCGACCAAGGTCGACGGCGGCAACAAGTACCTCTGGCACGCCAACCTCCGTCGTCTCGACTTCGAGAGCATCCGGGACTCGATGCTCCTCCTGTCGGGCAAACTGGACCGCTCGATGGGCGGACGGGCGGTCAACATCACCGACGAGCCTTACAGCTACCGTCGCACCATCTACGGCTTCATCGACCGCGACCGGCTCAGCGAGCTCCAGTCGCAGTTCGACTTCGCCGACCCCAACATGACGAATTCCGTGCGCAGCACGACCATCGTCCCCCAGCAGGCTTTGTTCTTCATGAACAACCCCCTGTCCGTCGAGGTCGCCCGCAACGTCAATGCGCGCCCCGAGATGCTCCGGGCGACCACGGACGACGAGCGCATCACCCAGCTCTACCGCATCATGTACCAGCGCTCGCCGACGGTCCAGGAGCGTAAGATCGCCCGGGAGTTCGTGACCCGCATCGCGGGCTACATCGACGAGCCCGAGCCGGCCGCCAAGGGCCGTAAGCCCGTCGCGGCGAAGCCCGTCGCGACCAAGGCGCCCGCGGCCCCCGAGGTGAAGCTCGATACCGCCGTCCGGGGCGGGAAGATCGTCAACGTCGGCGAGGTCGTCTCCCGCAAGGTCCCCTCCAATCCCTGGGTCATGTTGGCGCAGTCGATGATCTGCTCCAACGAGTTCGTCTACCTGAACTGAGCTCCCGATATTCCCTTTGAGTAATCTCAAGAACCACCTAGCATCTTAACCACAAACCCCAAGACCATGAAAGATTCCAGCTGCGGAAACTACGTCCCTACGCCTCATTCCCGGCGCGAGTTCCTGCGCCAGACCGGACTCGGCATGGGCACCATCGCCTTCGGCACGATGGTCGCCGATTACATGGTCGGCGACGTTCGCGCCGCCGAGATGGCCAACCTCCGGCCGCGCCAGGCTCCTTTGGCGGCCAAGGCCAAGCACGTCATCCACATCTTCGCGGGCGGCGCCCCGTCGCACCTCGACACCTTCGACCCGAAGCCGAAGATGAAGGAGCTCGCGGACAAGTCCGCCTCGGGGATGAACGGCGTGCTTTTCCCGACGCCCTTCGAGTTCAAGAAGTCCGGCCAGTCGGGCCTCGAGATCAGCGAGATCTTCCCCAAGCTCCAAGGCGTGGCCGATGACATGTGCGTCATCCGCTCGCTCCACCAGGATCTCCCGGCCCACGGCCCGGCCGCCAAGCTGATGCACACCGGCTCGGCGATCCTTTCCAAGCCCTCCCTGGGTTCGTGGGTCCTTTACGGACTCGGCACGGAAAGCCAGGACCTCCCCGGTTTCGTCTCCCTCGGCGGCAGTTCCGACGCCCGCGCCTCGGCCTTCCTGCCTTCCCTCTACCAGGGCGCCAACACGTCCTTCCGCCCGGGCGCCGCGGCGAACAAGATCATCCCGAACCTGCAGAGCGAATTCACCACCCCGGACGCCCAGCGCAAGCAGCTCGACCTCGTCCGTCAGCTCAACGAGCGCCACATGCAGACCGTCCAGAAGGACGAGCAGCTCGAGGCCCGCATCGAGTCCTTCGAGCTCGCCTTCCGCATGCAGACCGCGGCCACCGACGCCTTCGACATCTCGAAGGAGCCTGAAAAGATCCGCGAGATGTACGGCAAGACCGACCTGGGCGCCAAGTTGCTCTGCGCCCGTCGCCTCGTCGAGCGGGGCGTCCGTTTCGTGCAGATCGAAGCCGGCGGCTGGGATCACCACGGCAACCTCGCCGCGGCGATCGCCCGCACGGCCGAAGGCATCGACGGTCCGGCCGCGGCCCTGATCGCCGACCTCAAGCAGCGCGGCCTGCTCGATCAGACGCTCATCATCTGGGGCGGAGAATTCGGCCGCACCCCGTCCACCGCCGGCCGCGTCAACCAGGCCTCTGGCCGCGACCACCACTCCAAGGCTTTCTGCTGCTGGATGGCCGGCGGCGGCGTCAAGGGCGGCATGCATTACGGCGAGACCGACGAGATCGGCTCGCAGGTCGCCGCGGACGGCGTCGACGTGCATGACCTGCACGCCACCATCCTCCGGCTCCTGGGCTTCGACCACACCAAGCTCACCTACCGCTACAACGGCCGCGACTTCCGCCTGACCGACAACTTCGGCAAGGTGGTCGACAAGGTCATCGCCTGAGCGGCTTAGGTCGCGGAAAGCAGGACGGACGTCGTGAGGCGTCCGTCCTTTTCTTTTCCCGGAGGGCTTGCGGTCCCTCGTATTTGCTTTCTCCTATAAGCATGCGCCCCAAGCGATTCCTTGCCTGCCTCGGGTTGGTCCTGGCCGTCGTGGCCGGCGCGGCCGACAAGACGAAGGAGCAGGCGAAGCAAGAGCAGGCGAAGCAGGAGAGGGCCAGGTCCGCGGCGGCGATCACGGCCGACGATCGCGGCGAACCGCCTCGCGGCGGCGTGAAGACCAAGGACGGTTTAGGCCGCGCCCAGGTACGTTACGACAACGGCGTCACGGCCGTCACGACGCCGGATCCTTTCGGCGGCGGCACGACGCGCTACAGCAACGGCGTCCAGTCCGTGACCCGACCGGATCCTTTCGGCGGATCCACCACCCGCTACAGCAACGGCGTGACCGCCGTCACCCGTCCGGACGCCTTCGGAGGGACGACCACTCAGTTCAGCGACGGGACCCGCGCCGTCACGCGGACGGATCCTTTCGGCAACCGCGTGGTGACCTATTCCGACGGGCGTCAGGAGGTGATCCGGCCGGACCCCTTCGCCCCGCGTCGTCCGTCTGGTCCGGAACGGGACAAATAAAGCCCGGAGGCGCGACAGCGCGCTTGAAAAAGGGCGGGGCGACCTCAGACTGGAAGGACACCCCCATGAAGCGCCTTCACACTTTCTGGTCAGTCGTGGCCGCCCTCGCCCTCGCTTTGCCGGCCTTCGCCGCCGAGGCTTTCACTTCCGGTCCGGGCTGGCTCGAGATTCCCGCCGTCGCGGGCCCGGGCGCAGGCAAGCACGTCGTCCTCCTCGCGGGCGACGAGGAATACCGCTCGGAGGAGTCGATGCCGATGCTCGCGCGCATCCTCGCCGAGCGCCATGGCTTCAAGTGCACCGTCCTCTTCTCGCACGACAACGGCATCATCAATCCCAACAACACCGCCTCCCTCGGCAAGCCCGAGGCCCTCGACTCCGCCGATGCGCTCGTCCTGGGGCTGCGTTTCCGCAAGTGGAACGCCGAGACCCTCGCCAAGTTCGACGCGGCCGTGAAGCGCGGCGTCCCGATCGTCGCGACCCGCACGAGCACGCACGCCTTCAACGGCATCCCCAAGGACAGCCCGTTCGCAGGCTATAACTGGGGCAGCCAAGGCGGTTTCGGCAAGAAGGTGCTCGGGGAGAGCTGGGTCAGCCACTGGGGCAACCATAAGGGCGAAGCCACCCGCACCGCCGTCGAGCCCGGTGCCGAGAAGCTCGCCATCCTCAACGGCGTCGGCGTGAGCTTCGGCGACACCGACGTCTATGAGGCCTACCCCCCGGCCGATGCGACCATCCTCCTCCGCGGTCTCGTCCTCAAGGGCATGAACCCTGACGATCCCCTGAGCGAACGCGTCAAGAAGCGCGCCACCGACAAGAAGGAGCAGGGAATCAACTCTCCCGCCATGGCCGTGGCCTGGACCCGCGAGGTCACCAACGACGCCGGCACCAAGAACCGCGTGCTCACCACCACCATGGCCTCGGCCAGCGACCTGAAGGACGAGTCCCTCCGTCGCCTGCTCGTCAACGGCGTCTTCTGGGGCCTTGGCCTGGAAGTCCCGGCGAAGGCCGACGTGACCCCGCTCGTCGAGTGGAAGCCCAGCAAGTATTCCTTCAACATGTTCCATCCCGGCCTCAAGGCCGAGGCGTTCGCCGGCGTCCTGCCCGCGCCGTTGACGGCCGAGCCGGCCAAGAAGAAGAAGTAAACGGACCCCGCTTCCTCCCGCCCGGGCGCGCCGACGGCGCGCCCGTTTCGTCTCAGGGCCTGATGCCGCGGTTGACGAGGAGCTGGATGAAGGCCTCGTTGAAGATCACGTAGGCGCCTTCGCGGAGGCAGGCGTCGCGCACTTCGATGTCGTCCGTCACGACGAACCACGGGGCCTCGACCGTCTTGTCCTTCGCCACCAGGTCCATGATGTCATGGTCGGCCTTGGCGCCGGCGCGGCTGAAGGTGGTCTTCACCCGTGGGTTCGTGAGCTTGAGCGCGGACGGCTGCCCGTCGAAGCTGACCCAGACGTGCAGGCCCGCGGCGTCGTCCGCGAGTTTCTCGAGGAGTTGCGCCACTTTCTGGCGGGCGACCCCGTCGAGGACGAAACGGCTGTCCCCCAGGGCGTTCTTCTTCGTGGCCAGGGTCAGCCCCAGGTAGGCCTGGCGCAGGCAGGCGAAGTTGTTCGCGTCGATGACCAGGCGGGCGGCCTCGCCCGTGGCGGCGGCCCGTTCCAGCAACGCCAGCGGCCCGGAGGGTTTCTGCCGGTGGAAGTCGCGGTCCGCCAGGTAGGACCGGCGGCGATGGATGTCCCGGCGGTAAAGGTCGGCGTGGCGGGAGTCGACCAGGCCGGATTGCTCCGCGAGTCCGAGGGCGTTCTCGATGGACTTCAGTTCGCGCCCGTCGGCCACGTTGATCTTGGCGGAGATGCGTTCCAGGAAAGGGTCGGATGGCTGGTCGCGCTTCTCCAGGCCGTAACGCACTTTTTCGATATGGTCGGTGAGGCGTTGCTCGAGCGCGTTGACTTCAGGCAGGGTCTGGCCCGCGGTGCGTTGGTAGCGGCGGAGCAGCTTGAGCATCTCCTCCATCTGCGGGATGGCCTGGCGGAGCTCATGTTCCTTGGCGAGGAAGGGGTCCGCGTCGCGCTGGGCCTTGCGCACCTTCTCGACGGTCTCGGTCGTCAGCTGGCGCAGCTTGCCGACCTCTTCCGAGGCGGCTTTGAGCGCGCGGGCGTCCGCGAGCCACGGCCGCACCTCTTCCGAAAGGAGTTCCTCGGCGATCTCCCGCGCCTTCTTGGCGACGTGTTCGCGGGCTCGTTCCAGTTCGCCCCGCAGGCGGGCGGCCTCTGATTCCGCTTTTTCCAGCCGGGCCTGCAGCGCCTGCTGGGCGGCCGCGGAGGCTTCCGCCTGCTTCGCCGCTTCCAGCGCCTGCCGGGCGGCCTCTTCGCGGGCCTTGCGGATCTCTCCTTCCTTGGCTTCGAGTTCGTTGGCGTGCTGCCGACGGAGCTGCCGGATGTCGTTCTCGCGGGCCGCCTTGCCCTGGGCGATCTCCTGCTGCAGGCGACGCAGCGTCTTCCCGGCCGAGTCGAGGGCGTCCACCGGATCCGCGGGCTCTTTCTCGACGACGCCGCCGAGCTTGGTGAGCAAGGCCTTCCAGGCCTTGGGGTCCGGCTTGCCGGCCTGCGGGCGGGCGTTCGCCGGCACGCGGGCCAGCAGGTCGGCCGGCAGGGCGGCGTCCTTCTGTTCGGCCCGGTGGTTCCAGAGCAGGCACAGCAAGGCGAGGCGCGGTCCTCCCAGCAGGCCGACGACATCGTCGAAATGTTCGAGCAGGCGGGCCTTGTCGGCCTTGAGCAGCTCGGCGTACCAAGGCAGGTGGTCGGCGACCGCGGCCGCGTCTTCGGTGAGCTGGGCGAAGCGTTTCTTGAAGCGCCATTCGGCGTCCCGCAGGAACGGCTTGCGGTGCATGTAGCCGCCGGGGATGAGTTTGGCGAGCGCCAGCAGGGGGCCGTCGGCGACGTGGTTCAGGTCCAGGACGAGCTGTTCGGAGAGGACTTTGCGGAGGGGGTCGACCGCCTCGGTCTTATAGGAGAATTGACCCATGGCCTGAGTATGCCCGGTCCTCCGTCCGGGGCAAGTTCCACGCTGGCCGGACGACGGGATTTCCTGCTTCGGACTCGCCTCCGGGGCGGGGCAGGGGTTCGTTCGAGCCGTCCTGATGCGTCCCGCCGCCGCCATCGCCCTGCCGCTCTGCGCCGCCGTGGGTTATACGTTCGCCGCGATGGCGCTCAAACGGGCGATGGACGGCGGGCACCCTTGGCGCGTCTTGTTCATCGTGAACCTGATCGCGGCCGTGCTTTTCCAGGGATGGCTTTGGCGGGGCGGCGAGCCTTTCACGGCCGCGAACGTCATCCATGCGATGCTGGCCGGCTTAGCGTTCTTCATCGGCCAGGTCTTCACCTTCCTCGCGATCAGCCGGGGTGAAGTCTCCGTCGCCACGCCGGTGCTGGGGACGAAGGTCATCTTCGTCGCCCTGCTGGTGTTCTTGTCGGGCGGGGAGTCGTTGGATTGGAAGCTCTGGCTCGCGGCCTGCCTGACCACGCTGGCCTTGGCCCTGCTCGGCGGGGAGTGGCGGGCCGACCGGCGCCGTCTGCTCTTGAGCGTCGGTTTCGCTTTCCTGGCTTCGGTCGCTTTCGCGGTGACGGACGTCATGCAGCAGCTGTGGGTGCGCTCCTTCGGTTTCGGCCATTTCGGACCGGTCATGTTCGGCACGGTCGGCGTGCTGTCCTTCGCCCTGATGCCTTTCTTTTCGGCTCCATTGCGGGCGATGCCGCGGCCGATGGTGGTCTGGGCCCTCGGGGGAGGCGTCTTGCTGACGGTGCAGGCGATGGGCGTCGCCTATTGCATCTCCGCCTTCCAGGAGGTCACGGTGACCAACGTGCTTTATAACACCCGCGGGCTGTGGAGCGTCGCCCTGGTCTGGGGCGTCGGGCATTGGTTCGCCAACGACGAACGCGACGTCGGCCGGGCGGTCATGCTCCGACGGCTGGTCGGCGCCTTGATCCTGCTCGTCGCCGTCTACCTCAGCCTCGCCTGATCAGAGGTCGGCGTTGTCGATGAGCCGCGTCGTGCCCAGGTGCCCGGCGATGGCGATGGCGCAGGTCTTCCCCTCGGTCGACGCGACCGCCGCCATCGTGTCCCGGTCGACGATCTCGCAATATTGCACCCGGATCGCCGGCTGGCCGCGCAGCACTTCGAGCGCGGCCTCCCGCAGGCGTCCGGCGTCGGTCATGCCGCCGCGGGCGAGCGCCTGCGCCGCGGCCATGGCGGCGGCGATGGTCGCGGCCTGCGGGCGTTGTTCGGGCGTGAGGTAGCGGTTGCGGGAGCTCATCGCGAGGCCGTCGGCCTCCCGGACGGTCTCATGGGCGACGATGCGGACGGGCAGGTGCAGGTCGCGCACCATCCGCCGGATCACCGCCAGCTGCTGCAGGTCCTTGCGGCCGAAGACCGCGAGGTCCGCCTGCACGGCGTTGAACAGCATGGCGACCACGGTGGCCACCCCGCGGAAGTGTCCGGGCCGATGCGTGCCGCACAGACCGTCGGAGACTCCGTCGACCTCGACCCAGGTCGAGGCGCCGGCAGGGTAGAAGGCCTCGGTCGTGGGCGCGAAGATCAGGTCGGCGCCGGCGGCTTCGCAGCCACGGCGATCCGCTTCCATGGTCCGGGGGTATTTGGAAAAATCCTCGGTGGGTCCGAATTGCGTCGGATTGACGAAGATCGAGACCACGACGAAGGCGGCCTCCGACTTCGCCCGACGGATGAGGCTGAGGTGGCCGTCGTGGAGACAGCCCATGGTCGGGACGAAGCCGACGGACTTGCCGGACCGGCGGGCCCGGGCGACCGCCGCGCGCAGCTCGGGGATGGTGTGGACGACCTCCATGGTCCCACCCTAGGCACGCGCCGCGAAGGCGCAAGGCGCAGTTGTATGCGGGCTCCCCGCCTGTCGTTTTGTTCATAGGTCACGCCATTCCTTACTTGGCAGTCGGAGGGTCGTCTCCAATGTCAGAACCCTCCCTCCTACCAGTCATGTCGCACTTCCCTAATGTCCCGGTCATCGAGTTCGAAGGACCTAAGTCCAAGAACCCGTTCGCCTTCAAGCACTACAACCCGGACGAGAAGATCGGCGGGAAGAAGATGAAGGACCACATGCGCTTCGCCGCCGCCTACTGGCACGTGATGCGCAACAGCCTCTCCGACCCCTTCGGCGCCGGCACGGCCCTCATGCCCTGGGATGACGGCTCCGACTCGCTCGACAACGCCCTCCGCCGCGTCCCGGTCTTCTTCGAATTCCTTGAGAAGTGCCAGATCGACTTCTATTGCTTCCATGACCGTGACATCGCGCCGGAAGGCCGGACCCTCGCGGAGACTCACGCCAACCTCGCCCGCGTCACCCAGGAGCTGAAGGGCTTCCAGAAGGCCACCGGCAAGAAGCTGCTCTGGGGCACCGCCTGCCTCTTCTCGCATCCTCGCTACGCCCAGGGCGCCGGCACCTCCCCGAACGCCGACGTGTTCGCCTACGGCGCCAGCCAGGTCCGTCACGCCCTCGAGTCCACCAAGGCCCTCGGCGGCGAAGGCTACGTGTTCTGGGGCGGTCGCGAAGGCTACGCCACGCTGA
>JACCDU010558127.1_pt1 | contig 23033 bp, 22 predicted proteins | sample 7446081 | NCBI WGS metagenome assembly JACCDU01 (sample SAMN15323447, study PRJNA562643) | freshwater metagenome | isolation source: river surface water | place: USA:Blue River Watershed | collected 2017-08-17
CACATCGATGATGTAGGTCACGTTGAAACCGATCTCGATGCTGTCGCCGCCGTAGTCGATGTCGAGTTCGTCCACGGCCTCTTCCTGCTCGGCGTTGGTGGACGCCACGCGCAGGGTGCCGGGGTCGAGGTTCAGGCGCACGCCCTTGAACTTGTCGCTGGTCAGGATGGCGGTGCGCTGCAGGCACGACAGCAGGGCCTGGCGGCCCAGCGTGACGTTGTTGCGGTGGCCCTTGGGGATCACGCGGTTGTAGTCGGGGAACTTGCCCTCGACCAGCTTGGTCACGAACTCCATGCCGTCAAAGCTGAACTTGGCCTGGTTGTTCGCAAACTGCATTTCGATCGCGCCTTCGGCATCGCTCAGCAGGCGCTGCAGCTCCAGCACGGTCTTGCGCGGCAGGATGACTTCCTGCTTGCTGGGCACTTCTTCGTCGAGCGTGGCGCTGGCAAAGGCCAGGCGGTGGCCGTCGGTGGCCACCAGGCTGAGCTTCTTGCCTTCGGCCACGAACAGGATGCCGTTGAGGTAGTAGCGGATGTCGTGCACGGCCATGGCGAACGACACCTGGCCGAGCAGGCCCTTGAGCGTCTTTTGCGGCACGCTGAACTTGGGGCCGAAGCTGGCGGCTTCCTGCACCAGCGGGAAGTCTTCGGCCGGCAGGGTTTGCAGCGTGAACTTGGATTTGCCGCCTTTGAGGATGACCTTGCTTTGCGAGGACTCCAGGCTGACGGTTTGATCGCCTGGCATGGTGCGCAGGATGTCGATCAACTTGCGTGCGCCCACGGTGGTGGTGAAGTCGCCCGGATCACCGTCGAGTTCAGCCGTGGTGCGGATCTGGATTTCCAGATCGCTGGTGGTCATCTGCAGTGCGCTGCCCGACTTGCGGATCAGCACGTTGGCCAGCACGGGCAGGGTGTGACGGCGTTCCACAATGCCGGAAACGGATTGCAGCACCGACAGCAGCTTGTCTTGGGTGGCCTTCAGGACGATCATGGGTGTCTACCTTGGGTGGTTCTTGTCAGGCATGGCCCACAGTGGGCCAGGGTGTCAAAGCAACAAGCATTTTCGCCTGTTTTTGGGGCAATTTCGGCCGCAAAGCCGCCTGAAAAGACATTCTTTTGCCAGCGGGTGTGTGGGCCATGGACCTCATCCCTTGAGGGTTTGCTCCAGCACGTGCAGTTGTTGGTTGAGTTCGGTCAACTGCTGGCGTTCGCCGGAGATTTTGCGGACCGCGTGCAGCACCGTGGTGTGGTCGCGGCCACCAAAAAGTTCGCCGATTTCGGGCAGGCTCTTTTGGGTGAGTTCTTTGGCCAGGTACATGGCGATTTGGCGTGGGCGGGCGATGCTGGCCGGACGCTTCTTGGAATACATGTCCGCGACCTTGATCTTGTAGTAGTCGGCCACGGTTTTCTGGATGTTTTCCACAGAAATCTGACGGTTCTGGATCGACAGCAGGTCTCGCAGGGCTTCGCGCGCCAGCTGGATCGAAACTTCTTTTTGGTTGAAGCGCGAATAAGCCAGGATTTTGCGCAGCGCGCCCTCGAGCTCGCGCACGTTGGAGCGCACGTTCTTGGCCACGAAGAAAGCCACTTCCTCGGGCATTTCGCTGCCTTCGCTGATGGCCTTGTTGATCAGGATGGCCACCCGCATCTCGAGCTCCGGCGGCTCGATGGCGACCGTGAGGCCCGAGTCGAAGCGCGACACCAGTCGCTCGTGGATGTCGGCCAAGCCCTTGGGGTAGGTGTCGCTGGTCATCACAATGTGCGACTTTTTGGCCAGCAAGGCCTCGAACGCATTGAAGAATTCTTCTTGCGTGCGGTCCTTGTTGGCAAAAAACTGCACATCGTCGATCAGCAAGAGGTCGAGCGAATGGTAGTGCTGCTTGAACTCGTCAAAGGTTTTGCGCTGGTAGGCTTTAACCACATCCGAAACGAACTGCTCTGCGTGGATGTAGAGAACCTTGGCGCCGGGACGGTCGGCCAGCAGCTTGTTGCCAATGGCGTGCATCAGGTGGGTCTTGCCCAGGCCGACCCCGCCATAGATGAACAGCGGGTTGTAGAGGTGACCGGGGGAGCCGGCCACGTGCATGGCGGCGGCACGCGCCATGCGGTTGGCCGAGCCTTCCACCAGGGTGTCGAAGGTCAATGCCGGGTTGAGGCGACTGCGGAAGGCTTGGGCCGGAGCTTCCTCTGGGCCGTCCAGCACTTCGGGGCTGGACGCGGCAGAAGGGATGGGGGTGGGGCGTGCTGCTCTGGCGGGGGCTTCGCGCGGAGTGAGTGCTAACTCGACTTGAACGGGTTGGCCTTGCAGACGCTCCAGAATGTGTGCCAGTTTCTGCGCATATTGGGCGCGAATCCAGTCCATCTTGAAGCGGTTGGCCACAAAAAGGGTGAGCCTGTCCTGGTCGTCGCTGACCAGGGCCACCAGGGGCTTGATCCAGGTGTTGAACTGCTGTTCGGGCAATTCGCGTGACAGCTCGTCCAGGCAGGCCTGCCACAAGGCCGGGCTGGTATCGAAAGCGAGATCGGGGGGCATTCCCTCAGACATGTAGGACTTTTTATTGTGGATAGCGGTGGTTTCCGGGGCTGTGGGTCTTGAATTATCAAGAGCTTATCCACAGGTCGGAGGGTGTGCGGGCGCACATCATAAACCACAAACTGGCTGTGGCGGTCAGGGTTTTCCGAGGGCAGGGCTCCAAGGGCTTTGAAGGGGCGCGGGTTCAGAGATTTGCCCTGTGCCTGAAAGTTTGCGATAATCATAGGCTTCGCTTCCAAAAAGTGGGGCGGGCGATGCGTGCTCATGGCGCGTGTCAACCGCTACAAGGCCCTTCTGGCTGGTCCATGAATCGTTAAGGGAAGCACCAAGGAATTGTCATGAAACGTACCTACCAACCCTCTAAAACCCGTCGCGCCCGTACCCACGGCTTCCTGGTTCGCATGAAAACCCGCGGTGGCCGTGCTGTGATCAACGCACGTCGCGCCAAGGGCCGCAAGCGCCTGGCTGTCTGATTGCTGCCGCTGTCGGGCCTGCTGGTGCATGCTGCGCTGGTTGGGCTGACAGTCACTGTCAGGGTCTGGCCGTCGTGCACCGTCTCAAGACACGCCCGCAGTTCCAGGCAGCCCTGGCTGGCGGTACGGTTGCGCGCACGGCGCATTTCGCATTGCATCGCCTGACCTTGCCGGCACACGTCCAAACCCTTCAGGCCATCGCCGACGGGGCAGGGCCTGCACCCGATGCGGTGCAGGCCCTTTTTGCCTTGGACAGCGCCTGGCTTGGGGCCATGGTACCCAAGCGTTGGGCGCGCCGTGCAGTGACCCGCAACACCATCAAACGGCAGATTTACGCCGTGAGTGATCTGTTTGCGCAGCGCCTGCCTTGTGCCGCCTACGTGGTGCGGTTGCGGGCCACGTTTGACCGCAAGCAATTCATCAGCGCGACATCCGATCCGCTCAAAATGGCTGTTCGCCAGGAGTTGGAGCAGCTGTTTGAACGAGGGGCTCGTGCATGATGCAGCGTTTGCTCATGGCTTTGGTGCGCGCCTACCGGCTGTTGTTGAGCCCATCCATCGGCTCGGCCTGCCGTTTTGAGCCGACCTGTTCAGCGTATTCGCTGCGGGCACTGGAGCGTCATGGCGCTGCCTGGGGCAGCTACCTGACGCTGGCGAGGCTGGTGCGCTGCCATCCCTGGTGCGCTGGTGGCCATGACCCTGTTCCCGAAGAGGCCCCGCGCCTGTTCTCCCGATTGTTATCACCTTCGTCCAAGAAGTCCTCATGAACGACATCCGCCGCACCATCCTCTGGGTGATCTTTGGTTTCTCCATGGTCCTGTTGTGGGACCAATGGCAGATCCACAATGGTCACAAGGCCACCTTCTTTCCCAAAGTCGAGCCTGTAGCAGCGAAAACCGCAGCCGCCTCGGCATCGGTGCCTACCGCCACCGCGGCCCCTGCGGGTCCCGGCCAGCTGCCCTCTGCAGGGCAATCGGCGGCTGCCCGTGAATCGATCGATGCAGAGACCGATCTGTACAAGCTGCGTTTTGACACCGAAGGTGGCTCGCTGGTCCACGCAGAGTTCCTGGATCACCCGGACCTGGTCGATCAGAAAAAGAACTTTGTTCTGCTCGACGAGAGCAAAGACCGTGTTTATGTGGCGCAGACCGGCCTGATCGGTGGTCAGCTGCCTACGCACAAAAGTGCCATGCACTTTTCGGGTGAGCGCCAGCTCAAGGATGGCCAAAATGAGCTGACTCTGCGCTTTGAGTCCGATGCGGTCAATGGCGTCAGTCTGGTCAAGACCTACACGCTCAAACGCAACAGCTATGCCATCGCCGTGAAACACGAGGTGGTGAACAAAGGTGCCGCTGCGGTATCGCCTCAGCTGTACATGCAGCTGGTGCGTGATGGCAACAAGCCTGCAGGGGAGTCTTCTTTCTATTCCACGTTCACGGGGCCTGCCGTCTACACCGAAGCCAAGAAGTACCAGAAGGTCGAGTTCTCGGACATCGAGAAAAACAAAGCCGAGATCGACAAGACCTCAAGCAATGGTTATGTGGCCATGGTGCAGCATTACTTTGCCTCGGCCTGGTTGCTGGGCGAAGGTGTTGAGCGTGAGAACTTTGTGCGCAAGGTCGACAACAACCTCTATGCCGTGGGCATGATCACGCCCTTGGGCGAGGTGGCCCCTGGGCAGAGCAAGGCCCTTGAAAACAAACTGTTTGTGGGCCCGCAAGAAGAGAAAACACTCGAAGCCCTCGCCCCCGGCCTGGACCTGCTCAAGGACTATGGCTGGCTCGCCATGCTGGCCAAGCCACTGTATTGGTTGCTGGACCAGCTGTTCAAGGTCATCCAGAACTGGGGCTGGTCGATCATGGCGCTGGTGCTGCTGCTCAAGATTGCCTTCTATTGGCTCAACGCCAAGGCCTACGCCAGCATGGCCAAGATGAAAGCCATCAACCCCCGCATCATGGACATGCGCGAGCGTCTGAAAGACAACCCGCAGCAGATGCAGATGGAGATGATGAAGATCTACCGCGAGGAAAAGGTCAACCCGATGGGTGGCTGCTTCCCGATGCTGATCCAGATTCCGGTGTTCATCGCGCTGTACTGGGTGCTGCTGTCCAGCGTCGAAATGCGCCATGCGCCGTGGGTGGGCTGGATCGTTGACCTTTCCGCGCCGGACCCTTTCTTCATCCTGCCGCTCGTGATGACGCTGACCACGCTGCTGCAAACGGCCCTGAACCCCGCGCCGCCGGACCCGATGCAGGCCAAGATGATGTGGATCATGCCGCTGGTGTTCAGCGTGATGTTCTTCTTCTTCCCGGCCGGTCTGGTGCTGTACTGGATCACCAACAACGTGTTGTCCATCGCCCAGCAGTGGATCATCAACACGCGCATGGGTGTGCCCCCGCAATTCAACTTGCCCAAGTTCAAGTGAATTGAAAAGACGCTGACAAGGGCCGCGTGAGCGGCCCTTGTTTCTTGCACAATCCGCCCATGCTCAGCCGTCACCAGGAACCCATTGTGGCCATTGCCACCGCGCCCGGGCGCGGGGCTGTGGGCATCGTGCGCGTCTCTGGGCGGGGGCTGGGGCCCTTGGTGCGGGCACTGTGTGGCCGCGAACTCAAGGCCCGCGAGGCCACCTACCTGCCTTTCCGCGAGGCCGATGGCAGCGCCATTGACCACGGCTTGGCCATCCACTTTCCTGGCCCCCACTCCTTCACCGGCGAAGACGTGCTGGAGCTGCAGGCCCATGGCGGGCCGGTGGTGTTGCAGTTGCTGGTGCAGCGCTGCTTGCAGGCCGCAGCCAGTGTCGATGCCGTCAGTGGCCGGCCGCTCCTGGCGGGCTTGCGCGTGGCGCAGCCGGGCGAGTTTTCAGAGCGGGCTTTTCTGAACGACAAGATCGATTTGGCGCAGGCCGAAGCGATCGCCGATTTGATCGATGCCAGCACCGAAGCCGCAGCGCGCAGCGCCAGCCGTTCTTTGGCCGGTGATTTCTCGCGCGAAATTGCCACGCTGCGCGAAGCCTTGATTCACTTGCGTATGCTGGTCGAGGCCACGCTGGACTTTCCAGAAGAAGAAATCGACTTCTTGCAAAAAGCCAATGCCCAGGGGCAGCTCGATGGCTTGCAGGCCGGCTTGGCCCAGGTGCTGCAACGCACGCGCCAGGGCGCATTGCTGCGCGAGGGCATTCGTGTGGTGATCGCGGGTCAGCCCAACGCGGGCAAAAGCTCCTTGCTCAACGCGCTGGCAGGGGCCGAGCTGGCCATCGTGACGCCCATTGCCGGCACCACGCGCGACGTGGTGCAGCAGACCATCCAGATCGAGGGTGTGCCCCTGCACGTGATCGACACCGCCGGTCTGCGCGAGGGCGAAGACGTGGATGCGGTCGAGCGCATCGGCATCGAGCGGGCCTGGGGCCAGATCGAGCAGGCCGATGCGGTGCTGTTCCTGCACGACCTCACGCGCGTGGGCGATGCCGCCTATGCGGCCGCTGACGAAGACATTGCCGACACCTTGGCGCACCGCTTGCCCGGTACCGTGCCAGTCATCGACATCTGGAACAAAGCCGATGCGGCGCAAGCGCAGGGCCGCGAAGGCGTGGTGCTGTCGGCCAAAACCGGCGACGGTTTGCAGGTCTTGCGTCAGCGCCTGCTGCATGAGGCGGGCTGGCAACAGGCCAGTGAAGGGCTGTACATCGCCCGAGAGCGGCATGTGCAGGCTTTGCTGCGGGTGCGTGAGCATCTGGAGCTGGCACAGCTGCACCTCGCCGCACAGGCGCAGAGCCTAGACCTGCTGGCCGAGGAACTGCGCCAGGCTCAGAACGCCCTCAACGAGATCACCGGCGAATTCAGCGCCGACGACCTGTTGGGCGTGATCTTCTCGAGCTTTTGCATCGGCAAGTGAGCGCTGCCGCCGTGGGCGGCTGGCGGCGTCCAGAAAGACGCCTGCGGGACACTCCTTCGGGATAACCATGAAGCGCAAGGCGAGGACGCACCGACAGAATCCGCCATCCGCGACAGGCTCTGAGGCCTGTACTGAATCTGAGTGGTACCCATGTCGAACGAATTCATCCTGGAAACCCGCGAGCTCATCAAAGAGTTCAAGGGCTTCGTCGCCGTCAACGGTGTGAGCCTGAAGGTCCGGCGTGGTCAGATCCATGCCCTGATCGGACCCAATGGCGCGGGTAAGACCACGGTGTTCAACCTGCTCACCAAATTCCTGATCCCCACGCGTGGGCAGATCCTGTTCAACGGGCACGACATCACCGCGGAAAAGCCCGCCCAGGTGGCGCGCCGAGGCATCGTGCGTTCGTTCCAGATTTCAGCCACCTTTCCCAACCTCACGGTGCTGGAGAACGTGCGCATCGCGTTGCAGCGTGCCACGGGCACCTCCATGCACTTCTGGCGTTCCGAGCGCTCGCTCGACAGCCTTAACGAGCAGGCCATGGCCCTGCTGGCCGAGGTGGACCTGCAGGACATGGCACACCTCACGGCGGTGGAATTGCCCTATGGCCGCAAACGCGCGCTGGAAATCGCCACCACGCTGGCCATGGAGCCCGAACTGATGTTGCTCGACGAGCCCACCCAGGGCATGGGCCACGAGGATGTGGACCGCGTCACCCAGCTCATCAAGAAAGTGGGTGCCAACCGCACCATCCTGATGGTGGAGCACAACATGAACGTGGTGTCGAGCATTGCCGACACCATCAGCGTGCTGCAGCGCGGTCAGGTGATTGCCGAAGGAACTTACGACGTGGTATCGACCAACCCGCAGGTGCTCGAAGCCTACATGGGCAGCGCCGACAACGAACTGGAGGGCGCCCATGGCTGACGCCTCCAACGCCGCAGAATTCCTGCGCATCAGCAACCTGCACGCCTGGTACGGCGAATCGCACATCCTGCACGGGGTGGACCTGACGGTGCACAAGGGCGAAGTGGTCACGCTGCTGGGCCGCAACGGTGCAGGCCGCACCACCACCATCAAGTCGATCGTCGGCCTGGTGGGCAAACGCACCGGCTCGATCACGATCAATGGCAGCGAATCGATCGGCATGGCGCCGCACCAGATCGCCAAGCTGGGCATTGGTTACTGCCCCGAGGAGCGTGGCATCTTCGCCTCGCTGAGCTGCGAAGAGAACCTGCTGCTGCCTCCGGTGATTGCGGGCGGTGGCATGGAACTCGACGAGATCTACGAGATGTTCCCCAACCTGCTGGAGCGCAAGAACAGCCCCGGCACCCGCCTGTCCGGCGGCGAGCAGCAAATGCTGGCGGTGGGGCGCATCCTGCGCACCGGGGCGCGCCTGCTGTTGCTCGATGAAATTTCCGAGGGCCTGGCGCCTGTGATCGTGCAGGCACTGGCCCGCATGATCCGCTCGCTCAAGGCCAAGGGCTTCACCATCATCATGGTGGAGCAGAACTTCCGCTTTGCCGCGCCGCTGGCCGACCGCTTCTACGTCATGGAGCATGGCCGCATCGTCGAAGGATTTTCTGCGGCCGAACTGCCGTCCAAGATGGCCATGCTGAGCGAGTACCTCGGCGTCTGATTCTTTTTTCCGATACCACCTCAAGGAGACAACCATGAAACGCAAACTTCTGTCCCTCGCCGCCGTGGCGGCCTGTGCCCTGGTGGGCACCGCCCAGGCGCAGGTCTCGGATGGCATCGTCAAGATCGGTGTCATGAACGACATGTCGGGCGTGTACGCCGACATCGGTGGCCCCGGCTCGGTGACCGCCGCCAAGATGGCGGTTGAGGACTACCTCAAGGCCACCAAGAGCACGCTCAAGGTGGAAGTGGTGAGCGCCGACCACCAGAACAAGCCCGACATCGGCTCCAACGTGGCGCGCCAGTGGTACGACACCGACAAGGTCGACATGATCGTCGACGTGCCCACGTCTTCTGTGGGCCTGGCCATTGCCCAGGTGTCCAAGGAAAAGAACAAGGTGCATGTGAACACCGGCTCGGCCACCGCCGACCTGTCGGGCAAGTCGTGCAATGCCAACACCGTGCACTGGCTGTACGACACCTGGATGCTGGCCAACGGCACCGGCAAAGCCATCGTCAAGAACGGGGGCAGCACCTGGTTCTTCCTGACCGCCGACTACGCCTTCGGCCATGCGCTGGAGCGCGACACCGAAGCCGTGGTGCTGAAAAACGGTGGCAAGGTGTTGGGCAAGGTGCGCACCCCGTTCCCGACGCAGGACTTCTCCTCCTTCTTGCTGCAGGCCCAGGCCTCCAAAGCCAAGATCATTGGCCTGGCCAACGCCGGTGGCGACACCATCAACTCGATCAAGCAGGCCGCCGAGTTCGGTATCGTCAAGGGCGGTCAGAACCTGGCCGGCATGCTGGTGTTCCTGCCTGACGTGCACGCCCTGGGTCTGGACAAGGCGCAAGGCCTGCTGCTGACCGAAACCTTCTACTGGGACCTGAACGACAACACCCGTGCCTGGTCCAAGCGTTTTGCCGCAGCCCACGGCGGCAAGATGCCTTCGTCCGACCATGCCGGCGTGTACTCGGGCGTGCTGCATTACCTGAAGGCGGTGGACGCAGCCAAGACCGACGATGGCCTCAAGACAGTGGCCAAGATGAAGGAATTGCCGACCGATGACATCCTGTTCGGCAAGGGCTCGGTGCGCGCCGACGGCCGCAAGATCCACCCGGCCTACCTGTTCGAGGTGAAGAAGCCCTCGGAGTCCAAGGGGCCGTATGACTACTACAAGGTGGCCGCCACCATTCCTGCCACCGAAGCTTTCCGCCCCTTGAACGAAGGCGGTTGCCCGCTGGTCAAGTAAGCACAGTTCACGCAAGCCGATTCATCTCATGGAAATTTTTGGCATTCCTTCGCAGGCACTGTTCGGGCAGCTGTTGATCGGGTTGATCAACGGCTCCTTCTATGCCCTGCTGTCGTTGGGCCTGGCCGTGATCTTCGGCTTGCTGAACATCATCAACTTCACCCACGGCGCCCAGTACATGCTGGGCGCCTTCGTGGCCTACCTTGGCCTGAACAAGCTGGGCATGAACTACTGGCTGGCGTTGTTCGTCACGCCGCTGGTGGTGGGGGCCACGGGCGTGGTGATCGAACGCACCATGCTCAAGCAGCTCTACAAGCTCGACCACCTGTATGGTTTGCTGCTGACCTTCGGGCTGGCGCTCATCATCCAGGGGCTGTTCCGCAACGAGTTCGGCTCTTCGGGCATGCCTTACCCGGTGCCCGAGGTGTTCCAGGGGGCGTTCAACACGGGCTTCATGTTTTTACCCAAGTACCGTGCCTGGGTGATCGTGGCCTCGCTGGTGATTTGCCTGTCCACCTGGTACGTGATCGAGCGCACCAAGCTGGGCGCCTACCTGCGCGCGGCCACCGAAAACCCGAGCCTGGTGCAGGCTTTTGGCATCAACGTGCCGCGCATGATCACGCTGACCTACGGCTTTGGCGTGGCGCTGGCGGCGGTGGCCGGGGTCATGGCCGCGCCGGTGTACCAGGTCAACCCGACCATGGGTGCCGACCTCATCATCGTCGTGTTCGCTGTGGTGGTGATTGGCGGCATGGGCTCGATCATGGGGGCCATCGTCACCGGCTTCGGCCTGGGCCTGATCGAGGGCCTGACCAAGGTGTTCTACCCCGAAGCTTCCAACGTGGTCATCTTCGTGATCATGACCATCGTTTTGCTCATCAAGCCGGCCGGTCTGTTCGGCACCCAGAAATAAAGCCATGACGCACGCGACCCCTGCCTCCTCTTCGGTCAAGTCCTACAAGCACCAGTGGGTGGCCTTCGCCATCCTGGTGGCGGTGCTGGCGATCGCGCCGCTGTGGGTGTACCCGGTGTTTCTGATGAAGGTGATGTGCTTTGCGCTGTTCGCCTGCGCCTTCAACCTGTTGCTGGGCTTCGGTGGCCTGCTCTCGTTCGGGCACGCCATGTTCCTCGGCTCGGCCGGCTATGTGTCGGCGCATGCGGCCAAGGTCTGGGGGCTCAACCCGGAACTGTGTGTGCTGCTGGGCACCGGGGCGGCCACGGTGCTGGCCCTTGTGGTCGGCCTGCTGGCGATTCGACGCCAGGGCATTTACTTCGCCATGATCACATTGGCTTTGGCGCAGATGATCTTTTTCTTTTGCCTGCAGGTGCCGTTCACCGGTGGCGAGGACGGCATCCAGGCGGTGCCTCGCGGGCAGCTCTTTGGCCTGATCGACCTGAGCAACCAGTGGAACATGTACGTGTTCGTGCTGGCCATTTTCCTGGCGGGCTTTTTGCTGGTCTGGCGCGTCATCCACTCGCCCTTTGGGCAGATCCTCAAGGCCATCAGCCAACACCAGGACCGCGCCACGTCGCTGGGCTATGACACCGACAGTTTCAAGCTGCTGGCGTTCGTGATCTCGGGGGCTCTGGCTGGCACGGCCGGCGCCACCAAGTCGCTGGTGTTCCAGCTCGCTTCGCTCACCGATGTGCACTGGAGCATGTCGGGCGAGGTGGTGCTGATGACCCTGGTGGGTGGCATGGGCACACTGTTCGGGCCGGTGGTGGGCGCGGCCGTCATCGTCAGCATGCAGAACTACCTGGCCCAGCTGGGGGCCTGGGTCACGGTGGTGCAGGGCGTGATTTTCGTGGTCTGCGTGCTGGCTTTCCGCCGTGGCGTGATCGGAGAGATCGCCCACTGGATCAAGAAGCCACTTTGATCCTTTGACTGTTCCCACAAGACCCGTCCGCTTGCGCTGGCGGGTCTTGTGCTTTCAGCGCATGAAACGCTGGATGTAGTCCTCGCCCAGACCCACTGCCTTGAAGTGTTCGCGGTATTTCTCGATGCGGGTGAAGACGTCGTCGTAGCCGGTCGAGTTGCCCTGGGGGTCCACGTACATGAGCGCCCCGTGCACGGTGAACAGGGTGACCATGTCCTGGCAGTCGTCGGGCACCACCAGCGTGTGGGTCTCGCCGGGCGGCTCGAAGACATAACTGCCTTCCTCGGCCACCCAGTCGTGTTCCAGGTACAGCCATTTGCCACGGATCACGTAGGCATGCACCTGGCCCGAGTGGCGGTGGCGCTGCAGCAGGCCCGAGCGCTTGACCCTGAGCAGGTGGGTGTAGAAGCCGCCCGTCACGTTCATGTGGATCGGGCGCGACCAGATGCCCTCGGCCATCGGCGCCCACAGCAGCGGGTCGTCGGTCAGCACGTTCGGGATCACCATGTCTGGGGCCATGCCCCAAGGCTGGGGCTTGGCATAGGGCACGCGGTCGTCGTCGCGTCGGGCGGGGGTGTGGTTCATGGGAGCTCCTGCACATCAAAGTGCGCAGGCTAAAGCCGGGCAACGGTTCTGTCTGCTTTGTGCGTGACACAGGGCGTCGCTCCGCTAGACTGCGCGCTTTCTTTCAGCGGTCTGTTCCATGTCTGCATCCCGTCCTCAGGGTCTTTGGCTCATCAGTCTTGCGGCTTTCAGCAGCATGGCGTCCATGCGGGTGTGCGACCCCATGCTGATGGCGCTCACCACCGAGTTCCAGGTCAGTGTCGGCGAGGCTTCGCAGGTGATCTCGGCTTTCGCGGTGGCCTATGGTTGCCTGCAATTGTTCTATGGCCCGCTGGGTGACCGCGTGGGCAAGTTGCGCGTCATCAACGGCGCCGCCCTGGCCTGCGCGCTGTTCAGCGCGGTCACGGCGCTGGCGTCAGACTTCGACGTGCTGGTGCTGGCCCGTGCGGCCATGGGTGCGAGCGCGGCCGGCATCATCCCCCTGAGCATGGCGTGGCTGGGCGACCAGGTCATCTACGAGCGCCGGCAAGAGACCCTGGCCCAGCTCATGAGCGCTTCCGTGATGGGCATGATGGCGGGCCAATGGTTTGGCGGGTGGGCGGCCGAGGCGCTGGGCTGGCGCAGCGCATTTGCGGTGTTGTCATTCCTGTTTGCGCTGGCCAGTCTGTTGTTGTTTGTGCGCATGGGGGGGCAGCGCCGTGCGGCGCCGCTGCGTACGCAGGGCTCGTACTGGCAAGCCGCGCTGGCGGGTTTGGGTTTGCTGCGCGTGCAAGCGGTGCGTTGGGTGCTCGTGGTCACGGCGCTCGAAGGCGCCATGGCGTTTGGCACGCTGGCGTTTGTGCCCAGTCTGCTGGTGCAAGGGTTTGGTTTGAGCGCGGCATGGGCTGGCGGGCTGATGGCCCTGTATGGCATCGGTGGCCTGTTGTACAGCCAGATGGCACGGCGCTGGCTGGGCTGGTTCGGCGAGCGGGGCCTGGCCCGCCTGGGCAGCGTCCTAGTAGCTGTGGGCTTGCTGCTGCTGGCCTGGGCGCAGCATGTTGCCTTGGCCGCGCTGGGGTGCGGGTGTGCCGGCCTGGGGTTTTACATGCTGCACAACACGTTGCAGACACAGGCCACCCAGATGGCGCCACAGGCCCGTGGCAGTGCTGTAACCCTGTTTGCCTGTGCGCTGTTCTTCGGGCAGTCCACCGGGGTGCTGCTGGTGGCACAGGCGGTGGACCGTGGCACGCTGGTGTGGGCCTACACGGCGGCTGCGTTTGGCATGGTGTGGCTGGGGCGGTTCATTGCCGGGCGGGTGCGCCCCAGGCACTAACCTGTCGCCAGCCTGCTTTCAGCAGCGGCCAGGGTGCGGGCGGTGCCCGACAACACCAGGGTGTCGTTCATCCGAAGTTCGCTGTTGTCGCTCACGGTTTCGCTGTGGCCGCCTGCGCGCCGCAGGCCGACCACCCGCACCAAGGGCAGGGCCGCGTGCAGGTCGCTGACCCGTTTGCCCAACCAAGGCGAGGCCAGGGGCAGGCCCACGGTGGTCAGGCGCTCGTGGTCGATGTCCTCAAGTGTGTCGTCGTCGGCGCCGTGGAAGTAGCCTTTGAGCAGGTTGTAGCGCGCATCGCGCTGGTCCTGTACCGCGCGGATCACGCGCCGCATGGGTACGCCCACCAGCGCGAGCGCATGGCTGGCCAGCATGAGTGAGCCTTCGAGCGTTTCGGGCACCACTTCGGTGGCGCCCGCTTCTTGCAGTTTTTGCAGGTCCAGATCGTCCTTGGTCCGCACGATCACCGGCACCTGCGGCGCATGGCTTTGTGTTTGACCCAGCACTTTCATGGCTGCGGGCACATCCAGGTACGTCACCACCACGGCGCTGGCACGGGCCAGGCCTGCGGCCATCAGCGACTGCAAGCGAGCGGCATCGCCAAACACCACCGAGTCGCCCGCTGCCGCGGCCTGACGGACCCGATCAGGGTCAAGGTCGAGCGCCATGTAGGGGATGTCTTCCTTTTCGAGCATGCGCGCCAGGTTCTGGCCGCAGCGGCCATAGCCGCAGATGATGACGTGCTTGCTGGTGTTGATCGACTTGCGCGCAATCTGCGTCATTTGCAGCGATTGCTGCAGCCATTCGCTGGCCACCAGCTTCATCACGAGGGTGTTGCTGTGCAGAATGATGAAGGGTGTGGCCAGCATCGACAGCACCATGCTGGCCAGCACCGGGTTGAGCAGGTGTGGGGGAATGATGCCGTTTTGCGATCCCAACGTCAGCAGCACAAAGCCGAATTCACCAGCTTGGGCCAGGTACAGCCCGGTGCGCAGCGCCACCCCGTTGCCGGCGCCATAGGCTTTGGCCAGCCCGGCCACCAGCACCAGCTTGAACAGCACAGGCAGTGTCAGCAACACCAGCACCAGCGGCCAGCGTTCGATCACGATGTGCCAGTCCAGCAGCATGCCGATGGTGATGAAGAACAGGCCCAGCAGCACGTCATGGAAAGGGCGAATGTCCATCTCCACCTGGTGCTTGTACTCGGTCTCGGAGATCAGCATGCCCGCAATGAACGCGCCCAGGGCCAAGCTCAGGCCGGCCAGCTCGGTCAGCCAAGCCAGGCCCAGCGTGACCAGCAGCAGGTTGAGCACGAACAGCTCCTCGCTCTTGCGCCGCGCCACCAAGGTCAACCACCAGCGCATCAGCCGCTGGCCTCCGGTCAGCAACAGCGCGATCAGTGCCGCAGCTTTGAGTCCCGCGATCAGCAAGGCCGAAAACAGCTCTTCGGGCTGCGAACCCAGTGCCGGGATGAGCACCAGCAGCGGCACCACGGCCAAATCTTGAAACAGCAGCACCCCCACCACCCGTTTGCCGTGCTCGGACTCGAGTTCCATCCGGTCGGCCATCAGCTTGATGACGATGGCGGTGCTGCTCATGGCCATGGCGCCCGACAGCGCCAGCGCGGTTTGCCACTCCATCTTCCACAGGCTGGGCGCGAGCGTGGCCAGGAACAGCGAGGCCAGCGTCACGATCACCAGCGTCAGCACCACTTGCAGCAGGCCCAGGCCAAACACATGGTGGCGCATGGCGCGCAGTTTGGGCAGGTTGAATTCCAGGCCAATGACGAACATCAGGAACACCACGCCGAATTCGGCCAGGTGCTGGATGCCCGCCGAGTTTTGCGCCAGCGCCAGCGCGTTGGGGCCAATCAGCACCCCCACCGCCAGATAGCCCAGCATGGGGGGCAGGCGCAGCATGCGGCAGGCCACCACACCGAGCACGGCGGCCAGCAAATAAAGCAAGGTCAATTCGAGAGCACCCATGGCTGAATCGTACCAACGGAATGTGGTGGCTGGCCGTGTGGGCACAAATGCGGGCGCAGGCAGCGTGTGTGCAGGCCCCCCGATAAAATGGCCGCATGACCCTTTCTGCCCCCTCCTTGCTGCAACTGGCCCGCGACACGCTCGACATCGAGGCGGCGGCGTTGCTGGGCCTCAAGACCCGTCTGGACGAGCGCTTTGTGCGCGCGGTGGACATGATGCTGCGCGTGCAGGGCCGCGTGGTGGTGACGGGCATGGGCAAGAGCGGCCACATCGGACGCAAGATCGCGGCCACCTTGGCCTCGACTGGAACGCCCGCCATGTTCGTGCACCCGGCCGAGGCCAGCCACGGTGATTTGGGCATGATCAAACAGGTGGATGTGGTGCTGGCCATTTCCAACAGCGGCGAAAGCGACGAACTGGTCGCTATCTTGCCGGTGCTCAAGCGCCAGGGCGTGCCGCTGATCGCCATGACCGGGGGCATGCAGTCTTCGCTGGCGCGCCATGCCGATGTGGTGCTCGACAGCTCGGTCGAGAAGGAAGCCTGTCCCCTCAACCTCGCGCCCACCGCCAGCACCACCGCGCAGCTGGCGCTGGGCGATGCCCTGGCCGTGGCCTTGCTGGATGCACGCGGCTTCAAGCCCGAGGACTTTGCCCGCTCGCACCCCGGCGGCTCCTTGGGCCGGCGTTTGCTGACCCATGTGGCCGATGTGATGCGCTCGGGCGAACAGGTGCCGCGTGTGCGGGCGGATGCGGGCTTCAGTGAACTGATGCGCGAGATGAGCCACAAAGGCCTGGGTGCCTCGGCCATCGTCGATGCGCAGGACCGGGTGCTGGGCATCTTTACCGACGGCGACCTGCGTCGCCTGATTGAAAAGGGCCAGGACCTGCGCGCGCTCACCGCTGCGCAGGTCATGCATGCCAACCCGCGCACCATTGGGCGCGACGCGCTGGCGGTCGAGGCCGCCGAGATGATGGAGCAGCACCGCATCACCAGCATCCTGGTGGTGGATGCGCAGGGTCTGCTGTGCGGCGCCCTCAACAGCAACGACCTCATGCGGGCCAAGGTGATCTGATGCAGGAACTGGTGCCGGTGCTCCATTACCCGCCCGAGCTGCTGCTGCAGGCCCAGGGCATCCGTGTGGTCTTCTTCGACGTCGATGGTGTGCTGACCGACGGCGGTTTGTACTTCTCGGAGTCGGGCGAATCGCTCAAGCGCTTCTCCGTGCTGGATGGGCAGGGCCTCAAGCTGCTGCAGCAAGCGGGCATCACGCCGGTGGTCATCACTGGGCGCGACTCTGCCCCGCTGCGCCTGCGCATGAAGGCGCTGGGCATCACCCATGCGCGTTTCGGTACCGAGGACAAACGCCCGGCCGCCGAAGCCTTCTTGCTGGAGCTGGGCCTGACTTGGGCGCAGGCCGCTGCCATGGGCGACGACTGGCCCGATCTGCCCGTGATGCAACGCGTGGCCTTTGCCTGCGCCCCAGCCAATGCGCATGCGCAAAACAAAGCCATTGCCCACCATGTGACGGCCGAATGCGGCGGTGCAGGGGCGGCCAGGGCCTTTTGTGACTTGCTCCTGGTGGCCGGAGGGCATTACGCGCGCCTGCTGTCGGGCGTTGGCGCGTCTGCGCACAAGGGGCCTTCGGCATGACTTCATGGCGGGTGTTGCGCCTCGCGCTGGACCGTCTCACGCTGTACCTGCCGCTGCTCGTCATGGCTTTGCTGGCCATGGGCAGCTGGTGGGTGGTGCGCAGCATGCCTTCGGTGTGGCGTGACGATGCGCCAAAACCGGTGCGCAAAGACCCGGACTACCACCTGGAGAATTTCACCACCCAGGTCTTCGATGCCCAAGGCCGCCGCATCCGCGAGGTGCATGGCGAGAAGGGGCGGCACTACCCCGATATCGACGAGCTGCACATCGATGGGGTACGTTTCCTGGCTGTGAACAAAGAAGGCGTGGAAGTGCGTGGCACTGCCCGTCAGGGCGTTGCCACAGGTGACGGTGAGCGTGTCACGTTGATAGGACAAGCCCATGTGCTGCGCCCTGCGCACAAGGACGTTCCGCGCACGGAGTTTTTTGGCGAGCGCTTGGTGGCGCTGCAAAAACAAGAGAAGCTGTTGTCTGATCTGCCGGTGGAAATCTGGCGCGACCGCGACCGTTTCAATGCGCAAACACTGGACTTCGACATGAAGTCCGGTCAGTACGCACTCAGCGGCCGTGTGCGGGGCATTTTGCAACCGCAAGCCAAATAAAGCCGGTTAAGGCGCGCGCGCTCGAGCGGTGTGCCAAGGGGGCAAGCGAGGCCCGTTCCACAAAACAGAAAAGGCCCCGAAGGGCCTTTTTCAATGGAAGGGTCGAGGGGCTCAGTAGCCGCCGCCGTAGCCGCCGCCACCTTCACGACGGCCACCGCCGCGCGGGCCGGAACCGTAGGGGCTGCGGAAACCGCCGCCACCGCCGCCTTCGCCACGGCCACCGCCGTAGCCGCCGCCATCACCGCGACCACCGCCGTAGCCGCCGCCACCACCGCCGTAGCCACCACCGCCGCCTTCACGGCGCGGGCCACCGAAGCCACCACCACCGGTGCGCGGAGGACGGGCTTCCATCGGGCGGGCTTCGTTCACCACCACGTTGCGGCCGCCGAGGGCTTGGCCGTTCATGCCTTCAATGGCGGCTTGCGCTTCGGCATCGCTGCCCATTTCGACAAAGCCGAAACCTTTGGAGCGGCCAGTGTCGCGTTCCATCATCACTTTGGCACTGGTCACGGCGCCGAAAGCACCAAAGGCCTGTTCCAGATCGCCGTCACGCACCGAGTAAGGCAGGTTGCCGACGTAAAGTTTGTTGCCCATGAAAGGGACTCCTCATAACAAAAAAACAAGCGATGGAGTCCCGAAAGCGCCTTCAGCAGACTTGATTACACCCGGAAGGGAGCGAAACTGACCTGGTCACCGCAAAAATCACCTCGCGCAGGCGCGAGGCGGAGCCATTATGCGCGATAAAACCGTTTTGCCAAGTCCGGGCTATCCCTGCAGGGGGCGCCAATAGGGGCTTTCGGGGTTTTGACGTTGCAGATTTACCAGCTGACCTCGCGGTCGGGCGTGGCGCTGATCTTGTGCACCGACAGGTCGGCGCCCTCGTATTCTTCTTCGGCGCTGAGCTTCAGGCCTACCGTGGCTTTGAGGATGCCATAAACCACAGCGCCCCCCAGCACCGCCCAGGTGACACCCATGGCGGTGCCGATCAGCTGGGCCGTGAAGTTGACGCCGCCCAGCCCGCCGAGTGCCGAGGAGCCGAAGATGCCCGCGGCAATGCCGCCCCAGGTGCCACACAGCCCATGCAGCGGCCACACGCCCAGCACATCGTCGATCTTCCACTTGTTCTGTGTCAGCGTGAACATGACGACGAACAGGGCGCCGGCCACCGCGCCCACCGCCAGAGCACCAAAAGGGTGCATCAGGTCGGAGCCGGCGCACACCGCGACCAGACCGGCCAAGGGGCCGTTGTGGACGAAGCCGGGGTCGTTCTTGCCCAGGACCAATGCGGTGAGCGTGCCGCCCACCATGGCCATCAGCGAATTGACGGCGACGAGGCCGGAGATCTTGTCCAGCGTCTGGGCGCTCATCACGTTGAAGCCGAACCAGCCCACGATCAGGATCCAGGCGCCCAGGGCCAGGAAGGGGATATTGGAGGGCGGGTGTGCCGACATGGCACCGTCCTTGCGGTAGCGGTTGTAGCGCGCGCCCAGTAGCAGCACGGCGGGCAGCGCGATCCAGCCACCGACCGCGTGCACCACGACAGAGCCAGCGAAGTCGTGGAATTCGTCGCCGGTGAGGGCCTTGATCCAGGCCTGCACACCGAAATGCTGGTTCCAGGCGATGCCCTCGAAGAAGGGGTAGATGAAGCCGACGATCACCGCGGTGGCGATCAATTGCGGCCAGAACTTGGCGCGCTCGGCGATGCCGCCCGAGATGATGGCGGGAATGGCGGCGGCGAAGGTCAGCAGGAAGAAGAACTTGACGAGGTCATAACCGTTCTTGGCGGCGAGTTGTTCGGCGCCCACGAAAAAGCCGGTGCCGTAGGCCACGCTGTAGCCGATGACGAAATAGACCACGGTCGAAATCGAAAAATCGACCAGGATCTTGACCAGGGCATTGACCTGGTTTTTCTTGCGGACGGTGCCCAGCTCCAGAAAGGCGAAGCCGGCGTGCATGGCCAGCACCATGATGCCGCCCAGCAAAATGAAAAGCGCATCTGCGCCCTGTTTCAGTGCATCCATGGGTGTTTGAGGTTGTTGTTGATCGTGGTTGGTGCAATTTCGAGGTCTGTCATGCCCTCGCACCAAATTTAAGCAAAAACCGTTCCAATTTGATGCATTCGCAGAGGTCCGTAGCGCCAGTGCCTGAAAAGTGTGCGGCCCGCTTCTTTATGATGCGCTGCATCGTGGAAGCCTTTCTGATCTCTACGGGCATCGTCGCCCTGGCCGAAATGGGCGACAAAACCCAGCTGTTGTCCTTGCTGTTGGCCGCGCGCTTTCGCAAGCCCTGGCCCATCGTGCTGGGCATCCTGGTGGCCACGGTCGCCAACCACGCGCTGGCCGGTGCCGTGGGCAGTTGGGTGACCACGCTGCTCGGGCCGACTGCGCTGCGCTGGGTGCTGGGCCTGTCGTTCATTGCCATGGCGGTGTGGATGCTGATCCCCGACAAGCTGGACGACGAAGGCGGTGACGAAGCGCCGCGCATGGGCGTGTTCATGACCACGGTGGTGGCCTTTTTTCTGGCCGAGATGGGAGACAAGACGCAGATCGCCACCGTCATGCTCGCCGCGCAGTACCAGGCCTGGGCCTGGGTGGTGGCGGGCACCACGCTGGGCATGTTGCTGGCCAACGCGCCAGTGGTCTGGCTGGGGGATGCCATCACGCGCCGCGTGCCGATCCGGCTGGTGCATCTGGTGTCGGCGGTGATCTTTGCCGTGCTGGGCGCGCTGGCCCTGCTCGGTTGGGGCTGAAGCGCCGGCCTCAGCGGCTGGGCTGGCGCAGGTAAATCACGTAGTACACCAGCCCCACCAGCCCGGCGCCGCCGCTGAGGTTGCCCAGGATCACCGGCAGCAGGTTGCCCAGCATGCCGGCCCAGGTCACTGCCTGAGCGTCGGCTGAAGCGCCTGACGCCTGCAGCAGCATGGCCAGGGGCATGAGGTACATGTTGGCGATGCTGTGTTCGAACCCGGCTGCCACGAAAGCGGTGATGGGGAACACCACCGCCACCAGCTTGTCCACCACGCTGCGCCCGCCCATGGCCATCCACACGGCCATGCACACCAGGATGTTGCACAGCACCCCGCGCACGAAGGCGGTCCAGATCGGCAGCGCCTGCTTGGCCAGCGCGATCTGCACCACCTTCTGGCCGACGGCGCCCCCGTTGAGCTGGGTGTGGCCGCTCCAGTAGACCAGCAGGGCCAGGCCGGCCGCGCCGACGAAATTGCCCAGGCACACCACCACCCAGTTGCGCAGCAGCTGGGTGCTGCGGATGTGTCCATCGGCCCAGGCCAGGACGAGCAGGTTGTTGCCGGTGAACAGTTCGGCGCCGGCCACCACCACCATCAACAGCCCCAGGGAGAACACCAGCCCACCGAAAAAGGCGCTGGTGGCAAAACCCAGGCTGGCGTCCGAGCGCACCATGACAAACAGCATCGCGCCCAGGCCGATGAACGCGCCCGCCAGCACGCTGAGCATGGCCAGGGGCAGCAAGGCCATGCGGGCCTTCTTTTCGCCGGCGGCTTCCACGCGGCGGGCGATTTCCACAGGGGTGTAGGCATTGAGGCTGTCGGTGTCGGGCATGGCACGCTTTCAGGTGGACGTCTTATACTAAGGCCTGCGCCGATTTGCTCCAGCTTGCGGGCGCGGGGGTCTCCGACCCCAAGAAATGCAGCTAAAGAGGTCGTGTCCAGCCCGGTTCCGCTTCTTTGGCGTCACCGGGTTTTTTTGTTTGCAGACATGAGTTTCGTTGCCACCCCCCAGTCGATGACGTTCGACGCACCGCTGCAGTTGCAAAGCGGTGCGCAGATCCGTGGCTACCAGCTTGCCTACGAGACCTATGGCACGCTGAACGCCGACAAATCCAATGCCGTGCTGATCTGCCACGCGCTCAACGCTTCGCACCATGTGGCGGGCGTGTACGCGGAGCAACCCTCCAACCAGGGGTGGTGGGACAACATGATCGGCCCCGGCAAGCCGGTCGACACCGACCGGTTCTTCGTGATTGGCGTGAACAACCTGGGTTCCTGCTTCGGTTCGACCGGGCCGATGCACGTCAACCCCGACACCGGCAAGGTGTACGGCGCCGATTTCCCGGTGGTGACCGTGGAAGACTGGGTCAACGCCCAGGCCCGCCTGCTGGACGCGCTGGGCATTGAACAACTGGCCGCCGTCATGGGCGGCAGCCTGGGGGGCATGCAGGCGCTGTCGTGGACGATGCAGCACCCCGAGCGCGTCAAACACGCGGTGGTGGTGGCCAGCGCGCCCAACCTGAACGCCGAAAACATCGCCTTCAACGAGGTGGCGCGGCGCGCCATCGTGACCGATCCGGATTTCCACGACGGCCACTTCTACCAACATGGCGTGGTGCCCAAACGCGGCCTGCGCATCGCCCGCATGATCGGCCACATCACCTACCTGAGCGACGACGTGATGAACGAGAAGTTCGGTCGCGAGCTGCGCAACGCGGTGAACAGCCCGACCGGCTACAAGTACTCGACGCAGGACGTCGAGTTCCAGATCGAGAGCTACCTGCGTTACCAGGGGGACAAGTTCAGCGAGTATTTCGACGCCAACACCTACCTGCTGATCACGCGCGCCCTCGACTATTTCGATCCGGCACGCCAGCACGGCGGCGATCTGGCCCGGGCACTGGCGGTGGCGCGTTGCAAGTTCCTTCTGGTCAGCTTTACCACCGACTGGCGGTTTTCGCCCGCGCGCAGCCGCGAGATCGTGCAGGCCTTGATCAGCGACCAGCGCGATGTGAGCTACGCCGAGATCGACGCGCCGCACGGCCACGACGCCTTCTTGCTGGACGATCCGCGCTACCTGAATGTGGTGCGCTCCTACTTCGAGCAAACCGTGGCAGGAGGCCTGCAATGAGCGACGCACAGATCCAGCAGGCGGTTGCCCGCCTGGTGCCCGAGGGTTCGCGGGTGCTCGACCTGGGCTGCGGCGACGGTGCGCTGCTGGCCCACCTGCAGCGTGAACGCGGCTGCACTGGCTATGGCGTGGAACTCGACGATGCCAACGTGCTGGCCTGCGCGCAGCGCGGTGTGAACGTGCTGCAGCTCAACCTGGACCAGGGCCTGAAGGTGTTTGCCGACCAGAGCTTTGACGTGGTGTTGCAGATCGACACCTTGCAGCACCTGCGCAACGCCGAGGTGATGCTGCGCGAGACCGCGCGCGTGGGGCGCATCGGCATCGTGGCCTTTCCCAATTTCGCGCACTGGCCCAACCGCCTGAGCGTGCTGACGGGGCGCATGCC
>JACCDU011148768.1_pt1 | contig 23033 bp, 8 predicted proteins | sample 7446081 | NCBI WGS metagenome assembly JACCDU01 (sample SAMN15323447, study PRJNA562643) | freshwater metagenome | isolation source: river surface water | place: USA:Blue River Watershed | collected 2017-08-17
ACTACAAGTGCTGAAGTTGCTTTTACATGGCGCACAATCGCCTTTTACTACCCTGGTATTTAAGATAAAGTTACACCAACTTGGTTCGACGCTTGGCTCTGTGGTACGTGATTGTGAAGCGGTGTGACTCGGCGTTGGCGAGGAGCACCTGGTCCCCGAACTGCTCTTTGAGCTTTGCACTCGCAATCAGGCGGATTGGCTTATGGCGCTCGTCTTTCACCACCGCCACCACCGGTATCACGAGACCGCGCTTCCGAAGCACATGCTCAGCCACGTTCTTCTGCGCCGTGCTTCCGTCTACCACGAGAATCTGCGGAAACGGCCACTCCGGGTGACCAAAGCGCCGCTCTAAGACCTCTTTGAGGGCTGCCGGGTCGTTACTCCCCGTCACACTCTGAATCTTAAACTTGCGGTACTCACTCGGTCGAGCCTCCTCTCCTTCAACTACCGTCATCACACCCACCATGTCGACACCACCCATATGTGCAATGTCGTACGCTTCGATGCGCACGCGCTTATCGTCGCGGTAGAGCTTGCGGTCGTCACGAATAAGTGCAATGTCCTGGATGTGCTGGAGCGCGTAGATTTTCCGCTTCACGATGCCAGCCAGCTCGAACTCTTCTTTAGCTGCATGCGCCATCATTTGTGCTTCGAGTTCAGCCACGAGCTCTTGCTTCTTGCCTTCAAAGAAGAGGCGAATGTGACGAATCGTCTTCATGTACTCCTCCTTGTTTTCTGCCGACGGGTAGAGACCGATCTGTCGATTGAAGTCGATTTGTCCCTTTACCACCTTACTTTTCTCGCTCCCCAAGGGCTGCTTGGTGTCATAGAACTTAAAGAGCTTACGGACAATCTTCAGGGCTTCACGAAAGAGCTGTCCACTCGGAAACGGGCCAAAATGGTAGAGGAGGTCGGTCTCTAAGTACTCTGAGGTGAGATCTTTACCACGCACCACCAGCACGCGCGGCCATTCTTCGTTGGTGATGACGAGGTGGTTGTAGCTCTTGTCGTCTTTGCTGCGGGTATTGTACTTCGGCTTATGCGTGCGGATGAGGTTGGTTTCAAGGATGAGTGCTTCAAGCGTTGAGTCGGTACTCGTTACCTCTACCACTTTCGCTTCACTCACCATTTGCTCGATGAGCTCTGAGCGCTTTTCTTTGAGGTCGCTCGCGAAGTAGCTCCGTACCCGGTTCTTAAGACTCGTCGCTTTGCCGATGTAGAGAATATTTTTCTTGCTGCCCATGAAAAAATACACCCCGGGTGTATCGGGTAGCTTTTTTTGGTTGAGGTCGTCTTTAGTCATACACGTTCGTACTATAGCAAACAATAAAAGGCTGTGCATGCACAGCCTTTTTCGGTAATCAGTGGCCGAGGATTTCCTGCGCTTCTTCGACAGGGATACCGTAGTGGAGCGCCATCCGCGTGGCGAAAGCCACATTGGATTCGCCAGCATGTGCGTGTGGGCGACACGCGAGGCGAATATCGCGCTCCAGCAACCGTGCACCTTCAGCTTCAACCATAGTCCGTGGTATATCGCGCATGGCGGTCTCCTCTTTGGTGGGGTGAACTTCTAAGCACTAAGTATACAGGCAGACCGTATGTACCGCGCTCAGTACCTGTGATTATTTCTCCTTGCTGAAGATTTTATCAAGGTAGCGCCCCGTATGTGAGGCGGTGACGCGCGCCACCTCTTCAGGAGTCCCTTTGGCGATTACCTTTCCACCCCCTGCCCCACCTTCAGGGCCAATGTCGATAACGTAGTCGGCACTCTTTACAAGGTCGAGGTTGTGCTCAATGACCATCACTGAGTTGCCGTGGTTCACGAGCTCCTGGAGAATTTCAATGAGCTTCTTCACGTCTTCGTAGTGGAGACCAACAGTTGGTTCATCGAGAAGGTAAATGGTCTTCTGGGTGTGTGGCCGATAGAGCTCAGAGGCAATCTTCACGCGCTGGGCTTCTCCACCGGAGAGCGTTGTCGCACTCTGGCCGAGCTGGAGGTAGGTCAAACCTACGCGTACGAGGGTTTCAATCCGCTCGTAGACTGACGGTACGTCGTGGAAGAAGGCAGCCGCCTCTTCGATAGTGAGGTTGAGCACCTCATGGATGTTCTTTCCCTTGTAGCGAACTTCAAGGGTTTCTTTCGTAAAGCGCTTACCGTCGCACACGTCGCAGGTGACGAACACCGTTGGCAAGAAGTGCATCTCTACGGCAATCTCGCCGTTACCCTGACAGGCTTCGCAGCGACCGCCCTTAACGTTGAAACTGAAGCGACCAGGCTTCCAACCACGTGCACGCGCTTCACTCGAGGCAGCAAAGAGGTCACGAATGTGCGTAAAGGCGCCGGTGTACGTCGCTGGGTTAGAGCGCGGGGTGCGGCCGATCGGTGACTGGTCAATCATGACGGTGCGACTCAAGTACTCCGTTCCGGTAAATGAGCTTACGTTGTAGCTTTGGGCAGTGCGGTACTTCCGCTCAAGCTTGGCGAGCAGGTTTTTGTGCACGATTTCGTACATGAAGGTCGACTTGCCTGAACCTGATACGCCCGTAACACAGACAAGGCGACCGAGCGGAATGTCGATGTTCATGTTCTTGATGTTGAAAGCGCTCGCTCCTTTAATCTTGATGGAGCCTTTCTCTGACGTACGACGCTCAGGGATTTCAATGCGCTTCTCGTGACGCAGGTAGGCCAAGGTGATTGAGCCACTGTCGTTCTTCTTTGCGCTCAAGAGCGGTTCGAGGTAGTCAGCTACCACGACGTTTCCACCATGAATACCAGCCCCAGGGCCAATGTCGATGAGGTAGTCGGCGGCGTAGATAGTGTCTTCATCGTGCTCAACCACGATGATAGTGTTCCCAAGGTCGCGTAGGCCCGTGAGCGTCTTCACGAGCTTGTCGTTATCACGCTGGTGGAGACCAATACTCGGCTCGTCGAGCACGTAGAGTGCGCCCACGAGGCCAGAACCGAGCTGTGAGGCGAGGCGGATACGCTGCGCTTCACCACCAGAGAGGGTATTGGCACGGCGATCGAGCGTGAGGTACTCAATACCCACGTCTTGCATGAACTGCAGCCGTTCGATGATTTCGCGTAGGGCCGGCCAGGCAATGTCTTGCTGCTTCTTTGAGAGCTTGAGCTGCGCAATGAAGTCGCTCGCCTGCTTCACGGTCATTGACGTGAAGGCGACGATGTTGATACCTAAGTCTTTCTTGCCGTCTCCGCCGAGGTACACGCGCAATGCCTCAGGGCGCAACCGTGCCCCCGTACAGGCAGGACACTCATCGCTCTGGAAGATGCCAACCACACCAAGTCCGTTACACTCCGGACACGCACCGTACGGTGAGTTGAAAGAAAATAGACGTGGCTCCACTTCAGGGAAAGACGAACCGTCGATTGGGCAAATAAACTTCGCTGATAGCGTACGCATTGCGCCATCAGGTGACTCAATCTTTACCAAGCCGTTGGCTTCATGGAGCGCAATCTCAATCGCTTCCGAGAGTCGCTCACGACTGCCGCGTGGATCATCGGTGAACTCACTGACGTAGATTTCATCGACGAGTACGTCGATGTCGTGCCGCTTGGTCTTCGTGAGAATAATCTTTTCACGAAGCTGCTTAATCTCACCGTCGATTTTAACGGTTTCAAAGCCCTTACCAAGGAGATCGTAGAGGAGTTGGTAGTACTCACCTTTGCGACCCACAATGACTGGGGCAAAAATAGACACGCGCCCCTTTGAGAGCTCGATGCCGAGCACTTTCTGCGCCTGAGCTTTGGTGGCGTCTTTCACTTCTTTGTCTTCGATAGACTTTAAAATGATGCCGAGGATTTCGTCTTGCGAGAGCTTCTGGATAGGCACATCGGTGTCGAGGCAGTACGGCTGACCAACACGTGCGTAGAGGATACGCAGGTAGTCGTAGATTTCGGTAATGGTTGCCACCGTTGAGCGTGGGTTGCGCGAGGCTGACTTTTGATCGATAGAGATGGCAGGAGAAAGGCCGGTGATTTCATCGACGTCGGGCTTCTGGAGTTTGTTGAGGAACTGACGCGCGTAGGCTGAGAGTGACTCGACGTAGCGACGTTGCCCTTCGGCGAAGATAGTATCGAACGCGAGGCTCGACTTACCACTGCCAGACGGGCCCGTAATCACCACCATGGCGTTACGCGGCATGCGCACGTCGATATTTTTGAGGTTATGGGTACGTGCTCCACGCACGACGATTTCGTCATGCTTCCCTTTCTCCCAGGTTACCTTTGTTTTTTTCTCTGCCATAGCCACTCAATCCTAATATAATAAATTACGTGTTCCCCAACACCATACCAATCGGCCTCCGGATGGTGCCGGAGGTTTTGTACTAGTGATTATACACGAGCAGGCGCAAAGCTAAAGCTCCTAAAAAAAGCTACTTTTTTGGCTCACTACCCTGCTTCGGGAGCTGTACAACTAAGTGGGTACCAACACCCTTAATCGACTCCACGGCGACCGTTCCACCCATGAGCTCAATGAACTGCTTGGTGATCCACATACCGAGTCCGGAGCCGGTAATTTTCTTCACGCTGTCATCGCTCACGCGGAAGAACGGCGCAAAAAGTTTCTGCTGGTCTTCATGTGAGATGCCGGTACCGGTGTCTTTAATACGGATTTCAACCTTGCTGTAGAGCTCTTTAAGCTCAAGGGTAATCGATCCTTGCGGGGTGTACTTGATTGCGTTACTAACCAGGTTGGTGAGCGCTTGGTGGAGACGCTTATTGTCACTCGTGATAACGAGCGGCACTTCAGGCGCTGTAACGCTGAGCCCTATTCCCTTCTCTTCAGCTGAGACATGGAGCTCGTTAACCACAGAATTCACCACCGCAGTGACATCGGTTGATTCAGCCGACACTGCCAGCTTACCTGATTGAATCCGCGCGACGTCGAGCATGTCGTTCACGATGGCAATGAGTCGCTCGGTCGCTTCGTTGATATTGGTAGCATGGGTGCGTGCTTCTGTAGGTACCGCTTCGGACTCGTAGATAAGGCTGGCGTAGCCCCGCATCGCGGTTAGCGGTGCGCGAAGTTCATGCGCCATGATGTTCATAAACTGATCTTTTGTATCAATGGCTTTTGTAGCCGCTAGGTAGAGGTAGCGGTAGTCTGTCATGCGAATGTGCCAGTACGCAAGCACCATCAAGAATACGTAGACGTAGATGAGTGAGACGTAGGCAATCTGCTCGTTGGCTTTGAACACATTATCGATTGCCACGAGTGAGTGTTCGGTGTAAATAAAATAGAACTGCCCTGGTGTGCGCTCAAGTGAGCGGTAGGTTGACCAGAGTCGCCCTTCAGGAGTTTGCAATGGGTAGATGAGACTGTCGTAGCTGTTGGCCGCTGAGTGGCGCATGAAATCGGAGTACGTCGTAGTTGCACCAACAAGACTGCGGTCAACGGCCGCTATAACTGTCGGCTCACCACTCGTGAGTGAAATAATCGCAAAATTGGTGATGTCTGGATTGAGCGATGAAATTTTCTCCAGCTCAGCCTGCATAATGTCGGGATTAAAATCGGAGGCACGCATCACCGACGCAAACGCGTCGTGCATCAAGCCGACACGGTCTTTTTGTAGCCGCTCTTGGTTCGCCCGACCTGCGTCGAGAAAATTCTGCCCCGAGTAGAGAAACAGGAGCGGCAACACGAGAATCAACACGAGCACGAAGCCGAGCTGTGGATGGCTGCGTAAGTACTGCACCCCGCGTGTTACCGCGTCAAGAAAGGCGGAAATCATACATTGGCCGGTGGCTGGAGCACCCCATCACGGCGTCGACGAGCATCGAGCTGGACGCCGAGCATTATGAGTATGAGTCCGATAGCCACTACTGAGATAGACACTATCGCGGCAAACGCATAGCCCGAGACTAGGCTGCCATCGTCGGAAGCATCGAGGCTGTTATCGATTGCGGCCGCCTGGCTTGGGGTAATCGCTTGCGCTTCTTTGATGAAACTAAACGGCTGACTCTTCGCCACAATTCGCCCAGCATTGTCGGTTATGCCGACGTACACGTTGTGCTCACCATCTTCGAGTTCTTGATCAAAGCGGTACTCAAAGGCGCCTTCGTCGTCTGTCTTAACAGTGATAATGACCGGCGTACTAAAGATGTACAACGTCACAAAGCTGTTTGGTAAACCTCGTCCAGCCAAGAGAATGCCGGTCGAAGTTGCACTGGTGGTTGTTGCGGTACGTGGCGCAGCCACAACTGTGTCGATCTTCAACAAGTCTTCACGGTAGATACCCGTCTCTTTAGGTGACTCGTACGCAATCACACTCTCGCGCACATCAGAATGCGGGTCGAAACCAGCGAGGATTTCAGCCCCATCGGTAAAGCCGTCGTTATCGGTGTCTGCCACCTGTGGGTCCGTATTGTAGAGCGATACTTCATCGAAGTCGGAAATTCCATCTTGGTCAGTGTCTTTAAGAATATCTGTTTGCTCGCGTTCTGCGATAATGTCGCTCACGCGGTCAACTTCTCTAGTGTACTTTGCGATTATCTCCTGCACTAACGCATCGAGTTCATCGCGGACCGCATTGCGCTTCTCGGCCGAGACATCGGCAACAATTTCGGTAATTAAGGTGGTGATGCGGGTACGAATGCGAGCAATAGCTGCCTCATCTTTTACACGGAAGGCTGAGCCAAGACGTATCAACTCTCTGTCGAGGGCTTCACGGTGTGTACGCAGGAGATCTGCTGCGGCAATCTCTGGTGAGTCTTCCGCTGCCGCTACGCCATCTTCTGCTCCTGGTTCTTCACTCAGGTTCTCCGTTGGTGCCTTGAGAGTCGTTGTCTCGTCATCGAGCGACTCAGCAGTAGTAACGATGCGTTCTGCCTCCAGTGCAGACTCAGGCGTTTTTTCGAGAACTACCTGATTTGCTACAGTGACAGACACTACCTGGCTATCAATCGCACCGAGTGGTGTGATGGCGCGGGCAAAGAGCTTGTAGGTCCCATTAGGTGTATTGTTGGTGTACCAGTTGGTATACCAGCGAAGACTACCTGTTGTTTTAGTGCCAGCTCCGACAAAACGAGGTACTGTACTGAGTGAATCACGAAGATAAAAGTACACATGGGTTGCCACATCGGTACTCATGTCTGCCTCAAGTCGTTCTGTACCGTCGAGTGTCACCCCGTCACCTAACCGCATGCGCAGAGTCGGGAGCGTTGGCGGCACAGTGGTTGGTGTAGGCTCTACCACTTCTTCTTCCACCACTTCATCTACCACATCTCCATCTGTATCAGGAAAATTATCGAGGAGCACTGTTAAGTCACCACCGGTGTAGGTGCCATACTCGTTTTGGATACGCGCCTGTACGGTGTACTCACCATCAATAAAACCAACGGTAGACCAATTCACGCGCCATTCGGTATTACTCACTCTCGTTGCGTTGTAGAGATAGTTTTTTGAAGCTGTATCAATATGCTCAACGACCAAACTAACCTTGGTAGCACCGGCCACTTTCACCTGTACATTGGCCGCGCCAGTTAGGGTTGCAGGCGCTAAAAGCTCAACTGCTGGCTCTTTGTTAATCGCTACGGTAGGGGCTGTGGTCGTCTCTGTGGGTGTCGTGGTGTTATCGACAATCATGTACTCAAGCTGCAGCACGAAGTCAGGATTGCTATTGGTGCTGTAGGTACTCTTATCCCACACATGGGCCGACAGGCGATAATTCCGACCACTCTCCTCCTTCGTGGTGTCCCAGTTAAACACCCAGCGGCCGGCATCTACCTGCTGCGCAAACCCAAGCGAGCGTTTGTCTTGCCAGGAGTCGGTAAACATAAAAATCTCTACCCGGTGCGCTTGTGGCGTGGTGACCGTTACGCGGGCAGTACCGCGCAGCGGAGCCTGCTGGTCTATGACCATGTAGCTTTGGAGCTGATTAGCGGCCGAGTCAATTACTGTACCGGCTGAATCTATCGTCTGCGTTACAGGATCGAGTGTTTGCATCACCGGTTCATTTATGAGCTGCGTCTGTGCTACGTTGCTCTTCCCAATGAGGCTACTAAAAAGAGTTGCATTATCGCCCCAGAGTGCAGCGGTAAAATTGAGGGTGCAGAGTGCACCGAGTACCACAAACGCAACACCACTCGCCCTCGCTACCTGGGTCATGAGTCTATCAATATCAACAGGAAAACGGTACGGTGATGGCAACATTGGTACCTTGGACTGGAACGCTGCAACCGTGGGCGCTGGCACGCTTGCTGGAGGAGTACCAGGCTCTTCGAGGCTCGCTTCCACTACCGCTGCTTTAGTTTTTGTACGCGCAACTGGTGCCCTTTTGGCAACTCTAGGTGCCTTTTTTGAGCCAGCTGAAATAGCAGACGCAGCAATTCTTTGTATTGCAGCTTCTTTTTTGGCAATCGGTGTTTCCTCCAACCGCTTTGGCATAGACTTAGTATAGCTTGCGGCCAACTGTCTCGATTACCTCGGGTGTCGATAACTATCGCAGGCAATCTTCAACAGCGGTAAGCAACTCATCTGTCCCGGTTGTTGCTTTCAAATAATACTTTCCTCCAAGCGCAATGACGGCATCGCGCACATCGCCACTGTCGTCGTTGGTAAACACGAGTACGGGAAGGTGCGCAGTTGGACCGTTGTCACGGATGCGCTTGAGGATAGTGAGGCCGTCGAGGTTTGGGAGGTTGAGGTCGAGCAAGATAACATCAACATGCTGAGCAGCAAGAAACGGCATAACCAACTCACCATCTTTCTGTACGGTTACCCCGTAGCCTGCGCCCATGAGCTTAATCGCCGCCAATTCTGCCAAAAACGGGTCTTCCTCCACAATGAGTACCTGGTGCATAGATAGTGTAGTGCTTGTTAGTGTAATGACTTCTTCTTTTTTTGTTTCCCTGAGTCTTTAAGGTAGGCAATTTCGTCGCGTATAATCGCTGCTGTTTCAAAGTCGAGGATAGCGACCGCTTCTTCCATTTGCTTTCGTTTTTCTTTCAGGATTTTCTCAGGGTTCTTTTGGTAGAGCGCGTAGTCGACGGTCAAGAGCGTGTTAATTGTCTCGTCATGCTCAGTTCGAAGCTGATCGGCGATTGATTTGATTTCTTTCTTAATGGTCTGCGGGGTGATGCCATTGGCTTCGTTGTAGGCAGTTTGCAGGGCGCGACGACGACGCGTTTCTCCAATGGCTGCATCGAGGGCCTTCGTCATGTTGTCGGCGTACAGGACAACGCGACCATTGACGTTACGGGCGGCGCGACCAATCGTTTGAATCAGGGCTGTCTCACTACGCAAGAAACCTTCTTTGTCGGCATCAAGGATAGCGACGAGCTCTACCTCAGGTAGATCGAGCCCTTCTCGGAGCAGGTTAACGCCCACGAGGCAATCAAACGTACCGCGGCGAAACTCGGTCAGTATCTCTATGCGCTCCATCGTATCGACATCGCTATGGATATACTTACTCTTCATGCCTTTCGCTTCGAGGAACTCAGCGAGGTCTTCAGCCATTTGCTTTGTGAGCGTGGTCACCAAGACGCGGGCACCGCGACCTATGACGCGCTCGGACTCATCGATGAAGTCCTTCACCTGACCAGGATAGGCTCCCACCTCAGTCACTGGGCGCACATCAATCTCAGGGTCAACGAGGCCGGTTGGTCGAATGATTTGTTCTACCACCTGCGCTGACTGCTCAAACTCGTACTTGCTCGGAGTCGCCGTGGTGTAGATACGCTGCCCTAGGGCAGCGTCAATTTCTTCGTACTTGAGTGGTCGGTTGTCGACCGCACTCGGCAAGCGGAAGCCGAACTCGACGAGCGTATCCTTACGCGAACGGTCACCGGCATACATACCGCCAAGCTGTGGGATAGTCACGTGCGATTCGTCAATGACGGTTAAGAAGTCTGGCGTACCATCGGGCTTGTGGGGAAAGTATGAAAGCAGCGTATACGGTGGTTCACCTGACTTACGGCGATCAAAATGACGTGAGTAGTTTTCAATACCGTTGCAGTACCCCACCTCTCGAATGAGCGCGAGGTCGTGCTGGGTGCGCCGCTTAAGACGCTCTGCCTCAAGCAACTTCCCTTCTTTTTTAAATACTTTGAGCTGCTCTTCAAGTTCGAGCTTTATATCTTCGTACGCCACCTTACGCTCATCTTCAGGGGTAACGAAGTGCTTAGCTGGGAACAGGAAAAATACCTCGCATTCCTCAATAATTTGTCGAGAGATAGCATCAATCTTGGTGATACTCGACACACCATCACCAGAGAAGCCGAGGCGGTAGATAGACCGTTCGTTCGTGGGCATTATCTCTACCGTGTTCCCCACTGCTCGAAATTGCCCGGGAGTTAGGTCGGCGTTCGTACGCTCGAAGTAGAGGTCAATCAGCGTGCGCAACAAGTCAGCCCGATTGGTCTTAAAGCCTCGCTCAAACTTAATGTGCTTCTTTAAGTATTCAGCGGGTGCACCGAGGCCGTAGATACACGATACCGAGGCCACAATGATTACATCTTCTCGAGTGAGGAGCGCTTGGGTTGACGCATGCCGCAGGCGGTCAATCTCTTCGTTAATCTGTGCTTCTTTCTCAATATACGTATCAGAGGTAGGCATGTAGGCTTCCGGCTGGTAGTAGTCGTAGTAGGAAACGAAGTAGTGGACGGCATTATGGGGAAAGAAATCGCGGTACTCCTGGGCAAGCTGGGCAGCGAGGGTTTTGTTGTGTGCAATGACGAGCGTTGGCTTCTGCACCTGCGCTATGACGTTCGCACAGGTAAAGGTCTTTCCTGAACCAGTCACCCCAAGGAGCGTCTGGTGTCGATGCCCTTCACGCAGACCCCGAACCAGTCCTTCAATTGCTTTCGGTTGATCACCAGCCGGTGTTTTCTCCGTCGAGAGTTCAAATTGCATAGGTAGAGTATACACGGGCAAAATTGTTTTCAAAAGCATGTAGACACAACAAAAAAGCACCCCAGAGGGTGCTTTTAGGAGTAGATTAGCTATATTTCACCACCGCCTCCACCACCGCCGCCCGTCGTCTGGTTGTAGACCCGTACCTGAATAGCGTCGAGCTTGATGATGTTATTGCTCGGTGCGCCGGTAAGCCGCACGCGGAAGTTTTCGTTGGTAAACTGGTTAGCTTGCCAAGCTCGTCCCCAAAGGTCACTTGCCCCACCAATGGTATATACCGTGTCGGTCGACTGAAGGGTTGGGCTTGTCTTGGCTTCGGTCCAGCTTGACCCACCGTCCCATGAGAGCTGCACATTGACGGTACCTCCTGTTTGCGTACCCGCAATTTCGAGCTTGACCGCGATGCCGTTAATTTGATTGCCACCCGGTATGCCGAAGTTATTGTTGTTGTACGTATGGGTGTTTGCACTACTCGTTGTGGCGTACGTACCATCGGTACCATCGTAGGCATTGTTTGGACTATTCCAACTTCCGCTCTGGGCGTTTGGTCGCAAGAAGCCAGACTCATTGCCAATCGTGCCACCACCGGTATTGGTGTCGACATCGCTACCACCACCTGCGCCACCTCCACCCACAATACCACCACCAGCTGGCGCATCACCGCCCACGGCGCCAGAGCCTCCCCCCCCGCCTCCTTTGTTATTGCGGTTGTGCTGCACTCCCGGTACACCTCCGGTAACACTCATTACTCCTTCAGATGAGTACCCGGTCGCATCAACATCAATATTTTGTAAGTTCACATTCAAGAATGAGCCATTTGGTGGTGCATTCCAGTTAGCGGTAACGATGTAGTTTGTACCCGTTGCCACATTGAAGTCGCCAGCAAACTGTATACTTCCCTGCGAACCATTGAGGGTTAGACTTCCCGCTCCACCTACCTGCGTCTCACCAGCATCGTACAGGCGGTCACCATCGGTATCGGTGAATAGCCGGACGTTTGAGAAGTCACTCGCTGCCAGCTTCTTTGCACCGGTAAGTGCAAAAGCTATATCGGTCATCAGCGCTTCTTCACCAGATGGTGTTAGGCGGAAGGCAAAGAGTGTTGCATTGGTGGCGGCTGCACTGGTGAATGAACTCCCTACCTGACCTGCTGTATGCGGTGCAAGCGTCAACGTACCAGCCTGTGGCATTGGGAGTGACCAGCAGCGGTTATTGCCCCGACTGAGCCCATTGACTGAACTGAGTGGACTACCGCACGCATTACTGTCTTTCACGTTCACCCAGTCAATAGTACCGGTCGCCGTCACACCCCAGCGCGTTGCGTTGTTCTCACCATACAACCAAATTTGATTAGTCTCATTGCCTTGCCAGGTGACGGTAGCAAAGGATGACGTTGCACCAGTCTTGAAAGACGCTGAGGTACCTGGAAGCATGGTAAAGAGATCAGTCGTACTCAAGGCACCACCGAAAGTAACCGACTGCGTCGTTGCACCGTCACCTGATCTGTTTGATACCACCAATTCATTAAAGCCTGCATCACCGTAGAGACTACCGGTCACACTCTGTGGGCTCGTACCATTGAAGACCACTCGTGAGCTTGAAGCTGAGAGACCGCCATTCCCTACATAGTTACCTGACACCGAAAGTGTCGAGGTACCAAGGTCAAGCCAAGAGCCACCACCTATGGTCACATGAGTGGTCGATGCAACACCTCGAAGATACACATCAGCATTAGTTCCTATACGTACATCACCTATAGCTTCAGTACCTGTATAGTTTCCAACAATCCGGACTGGAATAGTACGTCGCTGGATCTGCACTGCCGTATCAGCGCTTGAACCAACAGCGTAGATGTACTGCGGGTCTACACCTACTGTAATACCAGTAGCTGAAGGCGCAAGGCTCGATGTAGTTATAGCTTTCTGATATATTGCTGATGACACATCCCATGGAGTTGATAGAGTGTACTCATACATTACACTTGCACTAATCACAAGCAATTTACTTCCTCCACGCAAGAATGTCATACCGGTCGGAGTTACTGTTTGGCTCGCAACAGAAAATGCATCCACGAACGTACCGGTAGACACATCCCACGGAACTGCGAGGGTATACTCATTGACTTCATCATCTCCAAAACCAATAACATATAGTTTTGATCCATCCGCATTGAATGCCATACCAGCTGGAGCTCCTTCTTGTACAGCTACAGAAAATGTATCAACGAACGTGCCGGTAGACACATCCCAAGCGACCGACAGATTGTACTCATTTACATCGTCACCAGTAGAACCTATAACGTAGAGCTTGGTTCCCGTATTGTTGAAGGCTATACCAGTTGGAGTGAGCTCCTGGACGCCTATTAAGAATGTATCAGTGTATACGGCCGAAGTTACAAGCCAAGGGGTCGCAAGGGCATACTCATCGACTGCGTCATCTGTAGAACCAAGAACGTACATCTTTGTACCTGTTGGATTAAACACAACATCTTCAGGGAAAGTGTCGTTGAGCGCCTTAGTGAGCGACGTACGATTTGAAACACCACTATTGAAAATACTCGAGCTTGCGGTCACTACGAGACCACTTGCAGCAAAGTCTATGGTGCCGTAATTACGCAAACTGCGAGAGACTGAGTAGTCATCATCGAAAGTCAAGGAACCACCCGAGCTAATGGTTACATCATAAGTTGTACTCGCAGCACTTTGCACAACATAATCACCCTCAACCACGAGACCGCTGAGTGCATTATTGCCCACCAGTGATCCATTGAGCGTACCGCTAGAACCATTAAGACTGAGATACATATCAGTCAGCTGCGTACGCCCCTGGTTGCTGAAATCACCTTCTAGATGCAAGTTTTGATTTGTTCGAAGATAACCTGTTGGCGCTATAGTAAATTCAGTACCCGGCATCAACCCTGAACCAAGTGACACAATTCCATTGATACGAGTACTTGAGGCAGTTGTACTTGTGGCTGTTCTAACGGTGTGCGTAAATTGATACTCATTGACTGTTGCCACTGAAGTATCGTCGGTCACAATAAGCAAGGTTTGCCGATCTGGATAGAACGTCATGGCAGAGCCAGAGGCAGGAATTGTTGCAGTCTGTACCTGTGCTGCTCCAGCAAGCGTCCACTGGTTCGCAAGTCGATATCGACGCAGCGTGACGACATCATGAACCAACGCCTCAGTACCTGCGTCGTTGAAACTAATACTCTGACCAGTGTGTGAACCTTGGTAACTAAGAGCTGCGGTGCTTATGTCCCACGGTGTAGCAAGAGCGTACTCGTTCAAATAGCGAATATTTCCACTCTCTGTTGTACCAACCACTACCATGCGGGCACCGTCTTTGCTAAACACCAAATCCTGTGGGGAAGTTTGTTGTGCAGCTATGCTTAAGGTTCGCGTGTATACTGCAGTTGAGACATCAAATGCGGTATTGAGTGTATACTGATAGACAGAATCTCCAGATATACCAGTCACATAGAGCTCAAATCCACTAGGTGAGAACGTAAAACCTTTCGGTGTTGACTCCTGGGCACCCACACTGAGCGCATCGACGTACTGAAGTGTACTTAGATCACCTGGAACAGTGAGGTTATACTCACGAAGCGTGGTGCCAGAAAGGATAAATGCTCGTGAGCTGTCGGAACTCAAGGCGACGTCTTCAGGGTTTGGCACATCGGCAAAAACTGAAACACTTTTCTCAAGCAGATCCGTCATGGTTACAGAATACGGAACACTAAGAACGTACTCGTTTACATCATCACCAGTTGAGCCTGTTACGTACAATCTACTTCCATCGGCACCGAAGGTAAGACCAGATGGCACTGTCTCTTGTGATGTCACAGAAAATGATCCCCGTGCCTGCGCGGTTGAGATATCCCACGGGTTCTTGAGCACAAAATTGTACACCGTATCGTTAGCACTTCCGACTATACTCATGATTCGACCGTCATCGCTGAACGCCAGACCAGTCGGCAGAGACTCCAGTGCTGTTACAGAGTAGGAAATATTGTCATATTGTGCAGTTGAGACATTCCAAGGTGTAGCAAGTGACCACTGATACACGGTGTCATTTGTTGTTCCAAGTAAATACATCCTACTTCCATTAGTACTCATAGCAAACGCTGTCATGGCTGTATCAAGACCAGATATGCTTGTAGTAGCAACTTGTGTACCAGTTGAAATATCCCACGGAGTACTAAGAGCATACTGCCTTACCTGATTAGTGGCGACCCCCATGATGTAAAGCTTTGTACCATCATCGCTAATTGCCAGATCCTGAGGACTCGAATCTGCTAGGGCTAGGAAATCTACATGTGAGGCACTCGAAACACTCCATGGAGTAGTTAAGCGGTACTCATTCAGGCGATTATTTGTATCACCAAGACTATACATTTTTGTCCCGTCTTTAGAAAAGCGAACACCGGCAGGAAGCGTGTCTTGAACCGCAGTTGAAAAAACTTGTAAATATGAAGCTTGCGGCACTTTAGATAGACTTGCACCGCCACCGAGGTAGAGCTGCGTGGTCGAGGCATTGACTAGTCCGTCACTTACAAGTGAGCCAACTGACAGTGGCTTGTAAATATACAATGCTCCACTAGTTGCAATATTCATAACAGTCGCTGAAGCAGTATTCCATATACCGTAGCTACCTGAAATATAGACATCACCGAGCGAGCTTGAACTCGCTAACGTCCCCGATAGTCGTTGTCCCAAACCGGTAAGGCGAATCTGACCATAGTTAGTGAGTGAACCGCGAACATTCAGACCACCTGAAAGCGTTGAAGTACCGAAAAGCGCCAAGCTTGTTGATGAACCTACTATAAATTGCTGTGCACTACTTACAACGAGCGAGTTATTTGTGGAGGATGCATTAAACTGAATATCAGCATCGTTTGTTGCGTCATAAGACGCTAAGTGATCTTGGTTGATGCCTATACCGGTACCATCTGAGACAATGACGGCATTGCGTCGAAGGTCAATTGTTACAGCTTCAGCGCTCGCACGCAGAAACGAACTGGCCCGGATCGTTGACGTTGCATCGGTATAAACAACAACTGCAGCATCAATATCATCGATCGATGTCAATGGTACAGCAAATGAGAAGTACCCGGAACCGTTACTCGTCGTAGTTGCTGTATACAGTGAATCTAACTGCGCAGCAATCTTGAGGACAGGGCTGGTCGTAATAGGGGTTGTACCATTTGCGTCATATAAAGTACCTGTCACAATTAGCTCAATTGCATCAAAATTCCAGCAGGTGTTATTTCCATTGTCAGTTCCATTGAAGCTGGTTAATGGTTGAGCACATGCGTTACTGTCTTTTACTCTAGCTGCACCAATTGTACCAGTTGCAACAATGTACCACTGTTCACCAGGCACTGTTCCGTAGAGCCACGTAGGAGTATTCGCGTTCGCACTTGGAATAGAAATATTGGCAATGGTAGTAGTTGCACCACTAAGGAATGCTGCCGAGGTTGACCCAAGCATAGTAAATGTACCATCGACCTCAAGTGGCGCACCAAACGTCACTGATTGCGTTGTGGCTCCAGAACCTTGTGTGTTCTCAATAGCTAGATTATTAAAAGCTGATGCACCAGAGAGTGTGCCGGTTGCCACCTGAAGACTACTCCCTCGTAGAATAACACTCGAACTTGCCAGTGAAGCCGTACCGATATTTGTGTAGTCACCACTGAGGACAAGTGTTGAAGAAGCAGTAAAGCCACCATCAATGACGACATCTCCATCAAAGTACACATCACTCTGTAGTGTATAATCGCCTGAAATACTAGTGTGGCCAAAAGTACCCCCACCACTGATCACCCCATTAGAAGACTCGAGCTGCATTGTACCTGTACTCGATGTTGCTACACCTTCATGTATAACACTGCCAATAATCCGAAGTGTCGACGTAGCCATGTCAACCTCTGCCCTTGCTGCAACGTCTAAAGTATTAAGAATCGTCGTGGTAGCAAGCCGCATCTCACGACCAGCGCCTACAGCCACAGTATCAAGTACCCGAGTTTGGCTTAGATTTCCTCTAAATAGCCCTGGTTTGTAGGTGCGGAATAATGTGTCAATTGAGTCATCGGTAGTACCCAACACGTATGCGTGCTCAAAGCGCCCATCACCAAACTCAACATCAGACGACAAGGTATCATAAGTAGCAATTGACACGCGAGAAACGCGTACCCCAGTCGAGACATCCCACGGGGTGGTCAAATTAAATTCGACAATATTGTCAGAAGCTGTGCCGGTCACTAGAAGCACACTTCCATCTGAAGATATGGACATTCCTGTTAGCGCTGTTTCAAAACTAGTTAGGGCTAGCGTATCTACTGCCGACAACGTAACTAGATTCCACGGAGTAGACAAGCTGTACTCGTTAATGTCATCACCAGTCGAACCAAGCACGTACATACGCGTACCATCGGCACTAAATGCAATATCCTCTGGCGTAGTTTCTTGCGCAGCCACACTAAAGTTACTGTAAAATACAGCAGAAGACAGGTCCCACGCAGGATCAAGAATGTACTCATTTATGTCACTTCCAGTTGAACCAATAACGTACAATCTTGTTCCGTCAGGTTTGAAAAAGAGACCCTTCGGAGTAAGCTCCTCTGCTGCAACTGAAAACGTATCAGCACCTACCGTTGTGGCACTACTCAATACCCACGGTTTCTTAAGTATCACCTCGTCAATAGCGTCACCTCCCTCACCGAGAACGTAGAGGCGAGTACCGTCACCCTTAAACACGAAACCACTAGGGGAGGTATCAAGACTGGCAAAACTTACGGCACCACCATGAGCGTACCGTGTGCTGGTACCCAACGAAGAGCTTAGATGCACCGTTCCTGTAGCGTGATCAAAACTACCGCGTAATTCGAATGAATCGCCTATACCAAGTATTGGCGGAGCTGTAAACGAGCCCGTACTCGTTACCATAAAATCACCGGTACTACTCGCATTGTCGAGGGCTGCGTACGTTCCACCTACTGTAAGGTCATTAAATCGATTACTACCAGTCAGGTTGCCACTCAAGGTACTACTCGCCCCCAGCAGGCTCACAACCGACGTAGTACCAAGTGACTGAGTTCCAGCATTTATGTAGTTTCCTCTAAAAATAAGCCTGCTACTGGTCGCTACAAGTGCACCATAGTTACGATAATTTCCAGCAACAGACATATCTAGTGCAAGCGGCAAGGTAATGGTACCGCGGTTGACCACGTCGTTTGAAATACTCCCATCAGCTCGCATTACTAGTTGAGTACTCGATGCCAGTGTGAGATTTGTTGTACTTGCTGCGCTACTGAACGTGTGTGCACCGAACTCTACTTGGAGATTTCCAAACGCAGATGTACTTACAAAGTTTCCTGAATGGGTCGGTGCTACTGCCCTCCATGAAAGAATATCATCAGTTCCACGGTCACCGTAGCGGTAAAAGTATGTACCGCCCGATGGATGTACATATACATCACTTAGTGCACTATCGAGGGTACCGATATTGAAAGTTTGATAGGTAGACTGAACCATACCTGCCATCAAACCCGGGCGAACTAAGTCATACTCGACCAAGAAAGTATCAATACATTCTGATGGAAACAAGCAGTCAATGTCCTTACTAATATACACGGAAACGAGAAGCTTGTGGTCATTTGCAACATAGTCAACTGCGGTTACAACACTAAATGGGTACCCTAGGGAAGCTGTAATAGAATCAAAGGCGCTTGATGTACTCATGAGCGTGGCAGGGCTTAAATCATACGGCGCACTAAGCTCATAGTGCCCAAGAAAAGCCATTTGCCAATAACCATCATACGCCGACACAACAGCACCTAATCCATCGGTAGTAAACGTTACGTCGTAATACCAGAAACCTTCTAGTGCATGCACAGTAATATATGTGGCACTAGTAACATCCCAAGGTGTAGATAGCGAATACTCTCTAATGCCATTCGTGTACGGCAAGAAAAGCTTCGTGCCATCAGGAGATATCGTAAAGGAACCTGAAGAAGTAACCCCGAGATTGTACGAACCTGCTGAAACACGTCCCGACGTAACCCAGGGTGCGGTGAGGTCGTACTGAATAATACTAGCTGAGCTTTGTGGCTTCTCGTAATACCGTAGGCCATCAGAACTAAAAGAGAATTTGAGACCTTGTTGTGTATCTGTATGCAAAGCTGCACCTCCAGCGAACGTTAGCCTACCGTAATGTTGCTCACCTGCAAGGTATACCGTACTGCTATTCACATCTAGTGTGCCGCTCTGAATCATTCGACCAACCGTTAGCGGTGCATCAAGCGTAAAAGTTGCGCCGGTTGCAACAAAGACTGTCGAGGTTGTTGCAGCATCAGCGAGAGTTACAGAACCGCGAATCGTAACATCATCTAGCGATGAACTAGCAGCTAAGTTGCCTCCTAGGGTTACGCCAGCCCCTGTAAAGGTTGTAGTCCCTATTGTCATGTAGTCACCATCAACCCACAATGATCCGTCGATGGTTGTTGATGCAAACTGAATGAATGTGGTATTGGCAGCAACGTAGAGTGATGTATCGTCACCAAGTGTTAAACGGGTCGTGGAGGCGCTTCCGGTTACGGTATACGGGATATCAGCATCACGTGCACTGTCAGCAGTATCCAAATCAGCTACGATCACTGGCGCGCTCAGTCGACTGTCAATACTAACGGTATCCGCGTATAAATTGAAGTTGGTCGTGGTTGCAGGAATGGTCGTACCAAGAGTTACGGCAGTGATTCCGGGATTACTGTCGACGAACGCATGGAGGAGAATCTCCTCTTCCGTTAGACTAGCAATTTGGGGAGTTAACGTGAAGGTTCCGTTGGCCGCCACCGTAGTAGTGGCCGTAACTCCAAGTAACCCCTGACTAAACAACTTCACTATTGGCTGGGTAGTTATCGGGGTAGTGCGGTCACTCGCATACAGTGTCCCTGAGAGGGTAAAAGTTGTAATATCAAACACCCAGCACTGGTTATTCCCCAGATTTCGACCGTTCTCTGACTCCAACGGCGATGCGCATGCATCACTATCACGGACAAAAACGGCACCAAGAGATCCAGTGGTATCTATATACCAATCTGCTCCAGGTGTTGCACCAACTAACCAGACCGGATTGAGTACAGTACTAGTACTTGTATTAAAAGTTGTGGCTGTAAGTGTGGCACCGGGTGCAACAGCTGCTGACGTTGAGGCATAGAACGACATAGTTCCTAATACATCCATATCAGCCCCAATCGTTAATGATTGCGTGCCCGAACCACTACCAGACCGGTTAGTAACAGTGACGGTATTGAAATTAGAGGTACCAGAAAGGGTTCCGGTGGCAACCTGGGGCGATGTACCAGCAAAGATAATGTGACCACTGGCATCAGTAAACGTACCTCTATTGGTATAGTCACCGCGAATGGTGAGGGTTGGGGGTGCAGTAAAGGCTCCTGAAATAGTTAGGTCAGTTACGGTTGTTGTCGCCGTTAAGGTTACAGTGCCCGGCACCGTAAGGTCATTGAATGTGGTCACACCAGATACACTAGCTGTCCCAGTCAACCGCACGTTTGAAGTAGATGCAGTAAAAGCGCCTGAACTAAGAAAATCGTCACCAATAGTTAGTGAGCCACCGGCGGAAAGGGTGGCTCCAGATGCAATAGTGACATCCCCAGTACTTGTCGCATTTCCCACAAGCTGGTATAGCCCACCACGGAACGACAAATTCGAATTTACTAAGGATCCACTACTAGATACAGCCAGAGTTGTCGTCGCTACTCTACCCAGAATTAATTCTGTGACCCTATCAGTTGTGTTGTCTCCGAGTACCAGCAAACGGTTACCGCTCGGGGTGAACGCGATGTCTGTTGGAATTGACTCTATCGATGTGATACTGAAGTTATAATTTGACACAGAAGATGGTGTATACGGCGTAGTCATTGGAAATGAGTAAACTATATCAGTTGAACCGTTCAGTACATGGTAGGCTGAGCCGTCAGCATTAACAGCAATACTGTCTGGCGATGATACGGTTCCACTAATACTTACAGCATTAACATATCGTATTGAGAGAAGGTCGTTTGGTACAAGCAAGTCGTACCGAAAAACTTGGGTGCTACCCTGTACACCAGCCACAAGAATACGGGCGCCGTTTTGGGTAACATCAAACGATCGGGGATCACCAACTTGTGTTGCAACTGAGAATGACACGTAGTGTATGGCTGTTGAGATATCGAATGGTGCAGATAGCAAATACTGACTGATTGCATCATTTCCTGTACCGAGCACAAACACAGATAGCCCATCATCAGATACATCAATATCGAGTCCTTGCGCTTCCTGGGTGCTAATTGAAAAAGAATCAACGTAGGTTGCTGTATCAACTTCAAACGGAGTACTTAAATTGAATTCGTAAATATTGTCACCCGAAGATCCGAGCATGAGCATTTTTCTACCATCGCGAGACATGACTACGCCTTGTGGCACTGAATCACGGGCAGTCAAGCTGAAATTATCGCCAACTGTTCGACTATACACGTTAAATGCGTTGTTAACTTGCATCGTCGTTGTGCCAATATTTCTAACCGTTCCAGCAATCGTGCCACCACCATTTACCTCAAGACTGCTAGTAGCGAAGAGCTGTGCTCCACTTGAAACAGCGAAGCCTGTAGTTGATGCGTTTACTGCAAGACGGTTATTGCTGCCCAGAGCAGCAATAACACCTATTGAAGAAGTGCCCACAAGCGCATTTGTCACACTAGCGCCATCTTTGAGCGTTAGTCTTTGCGAACCTATAAAGTTACCATTGTTACGTAACTGTTCATGGATAGTTGTTGATGCAGGGGCCCATAACGAAGATGAGGTTGCTATGTAAAGCTGCATGCCGTCATTAAGCCAGAAGCTACCACGGGTAGTAGATGCGGTGAACTGTATGTCAGCATCATCGGTCGAGTCAAAGAGTGATAGAGAGGCATAATCAACACCACCACCTGAGCCGCCAGGGTCTATAGCAACAACATTTCTATAGAGATTGAGGTTAGTGTGATTCGCAGTTGTCGACGCTAGACGCGAGGCGGTGTATGCACGAAGTGTTGTTGAAGCATCGACAAAAGCTGCAATCGGAAGATGGAGTCGATACGAAGGCACACCAGTAAATGTATACTGCCCAGAACCATTGGTAGTGGTAGTTAACGTACTTGGCGTGGTTGTACCAATCACAAGCTTCACTGTTGCTCCACTTGCGGTTTGAGAGCCTGCAGCATCACGGTAGACAGTCCCACTTACAGAAACAGTTGTCGTAGCTGGACGAACAGCATATGTCTGTGACACTCGGGAAGCAGCAGCCACATTTGCTGTGGGCGGGTCTTCAGAAGCAGCATACAATGCCCGTGCGGCAACTGCTGTACCTCCTCCGTTGGTAGAGCCGAGACCATTTACACGAGCTTCAAAATAGAGACTTGGATACGCGGACAAAAACGCACTTCCGTCCCATGACACTGTTGCGATCCAGAGTGCATCTTCATAACCCCAAGTAGATGGATTAAGGCTAGGTGCATCTTGTCCACCAGTTGGAGTACCCTGTGCAATAGGATTACTCGGATAGTGACCAGTGATGCGATACGCAACATTGGACGTACCCTCTGAGGCGTGATTAATTCGAAGAGAGTCGCTACCATTGGCGATCTTCCAGTATGCTATGTAGTAACTAGCACCCGTAGATGCACCAGTGAGCGTGTTCCAACCTGTCCCTGTAATACTTGTTGGAGCAGCTGTACCGTCCTTCGTAAAAAAAACCATTAACAGATCGCCGGTCTGGACGCCTGAAGGTAAAGTTATAGTGGTAGAGGTGGCGTTTGTGCCATTTGAACCAAAACTAGTAGCCACAACTCTTGGTGCAGCGTCAGCAGAACTAGGGATACTTAATGCAACAAGTACGAAGAAAGCTATATATACCAACGTATACGGAAAGTTTCTCCGCTTGAGGAGCGGTTGCATGGCTGCACATTTACGAATAGTACTCAAAAAAAAGGCAAATACATTGCTCAATACCATTACCGACATGATGTGCCGTAAAAATCCCATACCTTGGTGATGGCACAATTATAAGTAAAAAAATTTTCAAATCGTCTTCCAAAAACTGTGAACAAGAGATTAC
>JACCDU011371401.1_pt1 | contig 23003 bp, 53 predicted proteins | sample 7446081 | NCBI WGS metagenome assembly JACCDU01 (sample SAMN15323447, study PRJNA562643) | freshwater metagenome | isolation source: river surface water | place: USA:Blue River Watershed | collected 2017-08-17
CAACAAGGAAACCAAGACCGAAATTGCTGTCGCCGCTTAATAATTTGTAAGCAATTGTGTTGTTTTGCTTGCTCTCAAAGGCTAGTAGATTTCGGTCTACTAGCCTTTTTTCTTTTTAAGGAAAGTTAATATAATAATTGTATGGATAAGAACGAATATACTAGCGAAGTTATTAAGAAGATGAATCTAAAAATCCAGCAAGCAAAGTATCGACCTTTTTGGGTTGCTTGCAGCTGCACTCGTGTTACAGATAATACGGAGCAATGGCGAGCCGAGTATGAGGAGCATCTCGCAAATACCGCTAACGCTACGATCGGGGATTATCTCCAAGAGCCCCGACCGCTTCCGAGCGTTAATTGGGGTCAGTTTGCTAAAGGAGCTCTTGATGCTACCACGCTCACCACCCTGCTTGTATTCATCGTCTATTTTGTAGAGTGGATTATTGCAACCCTTTACCTCATCTAATTATGCCTGATCGAATTATGTGGCTTTACGCAGGTCCCACTCACAAATGGGTAGCATCTTATGATGTTGAAATCGAAGACGTCGGTGAAGACCTCCAAGGCTATGACAACTACACGTTTACCTATAAGGGTGAAACCTATCAATCACGAGGCGTTTTAGGTTCACGTCCAGGTTAAATCAAAAGGAAATCTAATATAATAATTGTATGGATAGCAAATATACTCTACGCGAGCAGCTTGAAGCTTTTAGCAATGGTACCATTCTCGATAATAGTTGTTTTTACTTCTATGATTGGTTCTGCAAGAATGGTTCTCTTGAGCGCAAGGCTCGCAGTCTGATGACTAAGGTTAAGAAGTTCGTTAAGGCTGCTAAGATTGATGTTGATAAGACTTACGTCTTCTTCAAGAACAATTGCCCTCTCTATGGTAAGCTGTATGATGACTTTCGCATCTGCGATCGTGAGACTGGCGATGTGATCTATACTATTGCTCCTCGTCTTGGTTATACTTCGCGAGATGGTGAAGCTGAAGCGTGGGGTTGTGCTAACAAATTCAAAGAGCCTCTCTTCAGCGCTAAGTCTTGGAAAGAGCTGCTTGCTAACTTTAGCAATCAATAAGGAAATCTAATATAATAATTGTATGAATAAAAATTTGGAAATTTTTGAGATCTCTCATACCGAGTTGTTTAATACTGCTGTCGAAATCTTTCATGATTTAAGCTTCAACGATACCATTCCTGTGCGGGATAATATGTTTTTGTTTGAACCGCTGACTGATCCGAATAAGTTCATCGATGCTGTAACTAACGGCTTTATGGGGGCTACTTATTTTTGTACCATCACAAATGATTACGAAAACAAAAAGATTGGTGATAATGCTGTTGTGGTTGTTATGAAAAATAATAAGCCTTGGGTTTCTGTACTTGTATCGATGATGCAATGGTAACATAAAGGAAAGTCAATATAATAATAGTAACAAAATTCGTTTTAACCTGCGCTATATAAAGTATGGAAAACAAAAATTACGATAAACGACATGGTGGCCCTTGGGATAGAGGCAATGCTGACTACTATTATAATCGTCCTCGTCAGCCTCATTTCTATATCGGGCATACTGCTCAATCTCTTTTAATCCCGACTAATGAGATGACTGAAGAGCAAATTGAAGCTTACAATGCTGGCTACGATGAAGCTGAAGCAGATGGTGTGCAAAAGGAAATCTAATATAATAATCGTATGACGAACGAACGAAAACAATTGCTGAAAGAGAAGATTAAGATTGCCTTTGATAGCATCCATTCGCTTAGTCTTGAGATGAATCAAGAAGATTTTATGTGGGCTGATAAACTGCTCGATTCCGGCAACTTTAGTGAAGCTGATGAATATCTTGCGATGAGCATTATCAACCTCTCTGATAACATGCGTGAACTCTCGTGTGAGTTTATGTTTGCAAAAGACTAATAAAAGGAAAGTCCATATAATAATAGTATGAAATTCATTCTTGAAACACCAGCAGAAGAAAAACGTCTCACCTTTGAGGATGTCGAAATTAATCAGTTTTTTGTCTGCGATGATGGCTTTTTATGCCAAAAAGTTGACGAATGGTCTTTTAACTACATTGCAGAACCTCCCTATGGTGCTCCTTATGCGGATTGTTGTAATAGTTGCGACCCTAATTTTATTGTCAAACGCATTCTTCCCAAGGTCTTAAAAATCGAGTTTTAATTGTATGAAGAGTGCAAGAAAAGCAGCGTTGATTAGATTTTTCATCTGGTTTTTGTATGCGTTGGTGCTGAGAGAGTATCCGACAAAATTCGCTATCCATGAAGTCATTACTATGTTAGCAGTCTTTGAAGTCTTAGTTGCATCCTCGCCTTTTCTAGACGAAAAGGAATAAAAGGAAAGTCCATATAATAATAGTATGAATAGATTTGATAAACTTGAATGGTTGATTGAAACTTGCAGAGGTGATTTCGTAAAAGATAGCACCTTGCTGCGAGAGATGGTAAGCTGGATGGGTGAGAACGACTTTGATGAGTTCTATCAAAAGTTGTGTAATGAGTGGAGTATTTTGAGTCCTGAAGAACTTAATTGATTATGGAAATTGAAACATTAAAAGTTAGCTTGGAGCTTGACCCGAGCGTGATAGCTAAACTGGAAGAGGCGACTGGCACCAATATCAAATGTTTGTTGGAATCAGAGCTTAGTGTGCAGAACGTAGACTTCTTCATCGAAAAAATGGGGTACGATAACTGGTAACAAACAAGGAATAAAAGGAAAGTCCATATAATAATAGTATGTTTAATTCATATAATCAATCGTTTGGTAAACCTCAAGGTGAGCATAATGAAGACTATTTTGAGGTAGCAAGTGAGCTCTTTTCGGAGTTTGATTGGAACGTTAGCGTTGCTGAAAATACTGATAAGTTCAAAGCTAAGCTGAGTGAGCTCCTTGCTGAAGAGTGGGAGAATGATGAAGGTGAAACCTATAAGCTGGTGTTGGATAACAACGCTAAGGCTCATATTCTTCGAGCTAGCTTTCATAACGCTAACGAGAACTTCTACGAGCTCGAAGATGATGGTACAATTGATGACCGTTTTGATACTCAAGATCAGTTTCTCGAGGCGGTTGAAAATGCTCTCAAATTGGTATAATATGACTCAAAACGATATTAATATCCTCCGCGCTAAGATCTATCAGGTGCATGGATCAATCGAACGTTTGTTCGCTCATGTGAAGGACAACAAAGAAGTCTGGGAATGGGCTATTGAGAAGGATCTCACAAATGACCATGCCAGTGATCTTTGTGGTATGGCCAATGCGCTTCATGAATGGAGCGAAGAATTCGAAGCCGAATTCGCCAATTGGTTTCGTTGATATGTCTTTAACCCGCGCTATAATATTAGTATGACAATCGAAGAAGAAAACATTCAGTTGGTGCTAGACGCTATCAAAGAGCGCGTTAAAGCAGAGGTTAACAACCAGGGTGCCTTTAATGGTTATGCTCGTGCTTGTGGAGCTCTGCAAGGTGTACTAGAAGGTCTAGTCAAGCATGTGCCAGAAGCTCGTGAGTATTACATCAAATATTATACTTACTTTAATAAGGAAAGTTGATATAATATAGGTATGCAAGGAGCTTGTCAATCAAATCAAATCACTTACGCTGCATATTGCCAACTAGGAGGCTGCCGTAATTCTGATCTAACAGCTGTATTACGCCGCAATGGCACCCATACTTACTTTACATATCATCATGTTGGGTATGGAACACCATATTGGAAGCAAGATAGAGTTTAAAGGAAAGTCCATATAATAATAGTATGAAAGATTTCAAAGAAATTGAAGTGATTGCTAATGTTGATGGTGTCGAGCAAGTTACTTATATCATAGATGGTTCCGATCTTGGAACTAATCTAGTATCTGCTGCCCTTGATTATGGTATTGGCTTTAGTGTGCCTTTTGATAGGTTTGTTCAGGCTGGTATCGAAAACAAGGTTTGGACTAAGAAGGATGATAAGCTCCTTCTTAGCGAGCAGGCTGATTGGGATGACTTTTACGAATATGTTAGCAAGCTTGAAGTCTTCAATCTTGCAAGCTTGAATTTTGATTTTCTGAAAATAAAATAAATTTAAAAAAGGAAAGTCCATATAATAATAGTATGAAACGTTATCTCAATAAAGACACTCTAGTTATTACAGCAGAAGATATTGCTAAGTTCCTCGAGGGTAAAAAGGCTCGAGTTGCTAAGAGTAAGAAGTATGAGTATGGTGAGCGAGTTACTCCATGCGATACGTACCGAAAGAAAGGCCGCAATGAATACATCTTTGTGAGCTCTATGCGTTGGGCACCCTATAGTAAATATGCTAATACGTATGGTGGTTACATTCTGTTTAATCCTCGTACTAATAAACTGATTAGTGCAACAAACATCTTGTCTATGGAACATGCTGAGAAGAATGAGTCTTGGTACGGCACTCGAGGTAAGTTAGATTGATTTGAATAGAAAGGAATAAAAGGAAAGTCCATATAATATAGGTATGAAAGTAATCGAATTGATTGAGATGCTGAATAAGTTTGACCCTAATATGAGTGTGATTGGGGTGGCTGAAATTGAGAGTCATCGTAGCGTGTCTATCTGTAATGGTGCTCATATTAGTGTGGATGCTAATGAATATAAAGTGGCTATTACGCTGAGTGGTGAAGAAACCGATTGGGATTAATAGGTGAATGTATAAGAGAATGAGGTATTTTCTATAACTTTCTATAGATGAGAAGTAAAATCTTATAGGAGAATGATATAGAGAGAAGGTACCCGGAAGCAGATAGAAGTACTTTGAGAGTGAAGGAGTTTTGAGAGAGGCTAACTGATTGGAAATACAAAAATATAAGGAAATTCGATATAATAATAGTATGAATTACGAAACTACTGCAAATGATGTGAAGATTTTGATGGCAATCAAGTCTGCGGACGATATCAAGTCTGTCGAAGTGCTCGATATGTACGAAGACGATCACGCTCTCTGCGCAGATGTCAAAGTGAACGACGCATATGTCTTGTTCGGCTGGTATGATCATAATGGTCTCAGCTTCCTCGAGTATTGGAATGAGTCTGAGCGAGCTCGTAATGAGCTGTTTGAAAATGTCCAGCACATTACGGCTCAGGCTATCGAGCAGCTGGACGAGAGCGAGGTTACTGCTCAGATGAGGGCTTGGGTTAGTGCTTACGAGGCTAATCTTCGCCAGCGCTGGGCTAAGAACTGCGCTTAATTGAGCTCGGGTCGGGGCAGTGAGCTCACATCACTGCCGCGGCCTGAGGTTTTTGTGGGGCGCTCACCTCTTGCGGCCTCGATAGGGTAAAGGAAAGTCCATATAATAATAGTATGAAAGATCGTCTTCGTGGTTTTGCTCTTGAACAATATAATGAAATGCTTGCTGCTATTCCTGACTTTAATGAGTCTTGGCATGTGGTAACCATCTCTGACAAGTCTGGTAACATCGAAGAGCTCGTTGGTGTGGGTAAGACGTTCAGTAATGTTAAGCGCGCTCTACGCGAAGGTTGGAAGCGTCTGCGTGAGAACTATGATGAGAGCGATTTCTCAGTTGATCTTCTCGTTGATGGCCGCCTTCGCTCTTACGTAATTTAAACGGAAATTCAATATAATAATAGTATGAATACACCAATCACCAAAGAACAAATTCAGTCGCTTATCCTCAATGCCTATGGCTTCATGTCCAGGCATGATAGTCTGTATTTCTGCGCAGAAGATTATGTGCATGATGGAACCTTTGAGCTGGTGGACAATGATGGCGAGCGCCATGAGTTCACCTACAACAATGCTTCCATTTGCAATGGCAGTGTCACCTTTCAAGATGCCATCATTGGTAAAGCTATTACATTCACCATTCTCATTGTTCCTACAGATGGCAGCGGCTTGATGCCAAAACTACTTGCATGCAATTAAAAGGAAATTCAATATAATAATAGTATGACGAAATATTCGACTGAAGAACTTATTGCTGATACCTTTATGGAGGTTCTAGATGACTTGAGCGATAAGCACCTTGAAGCGCTCAAGGAAGCTTTTGACTCTGGACCGATTGTTAATCCACAAGCCCTTATCAGGATGATGTACAAGGAAGTGCTGAGTCAAATTCGTTATCGTGCTCAAGACGGGGTTGAATAAGGAAAAACATTATAATAATAGTATGAAAGAAATTAAGACACCCAATTCGGTTCGCAATAAGGCTTTTGAAGTGATTGGTTTTAACAAGCCAGATAACAAGCGGCATTGGTCGTTTACCGGTCCGAAGCGTGGCTATAAGAAGGTACCAGTTGGCGCTCTGCAGCCTTCGCCTGAGCGATGGGCCATGCTGGATAGGGGTTGATAGGGAAATTCAATATAATATACGTATGAATAAAGAATTGCAATTGCAACTTGAGAGTGTTAATAATGAGATTGCTGCTTTTGTGAGTGGTGATTTTAAAGATGAGGTGTTTGTTGTTGCAAGTGATGAGTTTAGGGATGGGTACTTGCATGGGCTGCAAATGCAGAAAGAGTGGCTTGAGGCTATGATTGCAAATTTCTGCGAATAGTTCGCAGAAAAGGAGTAATAGGAAAGTTCATATAATATAGATATGAAGATCATTGAAATTAAAGGTGCTGAGAATAGAGTTGTTGTAGAAGCTTTTGGTAAGCAGCGAGTTGTTGACTTCAGCGAGAATGGTGATATTGATATCGAGCCCTTTGATGATCTTGCTGATGATGAGGCGATGCAGCTTTTTGATGAGCTTACTGAGAGTGAAGAGATTGCTGCTGCACTTGATGTAGATAGTTTTAATTAGGAACTTCTATATAATAATAGTATGAAAGTGATGACGATTAAGCTGAATAAGATGGACGCTTTTAATAAGCTGCGAAAGGGTCCTGCTGGGCAAGGGAAGTTTGGCAGCTTTGCTTTTAGGGATAAGACGAAATATTCTCGCAAAGGCCGCCAGCCTCGTGATGTAGCTTAAATCTAGAAAGGGAAATTCAATATAATAATATTATGAAGATCGAAATTGATATTGCTAAGCTTAATTGTGATACTCTCTTTAATCTGTTTGATGCTTTAGATGGCATTGAGCAGTATTACAAGTCGACTGAGCCTGATGATGAGATTGCAAATGAGATGGCTCAGCACAAGGCAGCCATCAATGAGCATCTTGCTGCTGATGACATGCAGATTGTGAAGTGTGAAGATGGCGCTTGGGCAATTGACATGATTGGCTGAGAAACGTTTAAGAAGAGGCAGCAGGGCAAAGCTCTGCTGCCTCCCCCTGTGTGTATAAGGAAATTTAATATAATATAGGTATGCAAGAAATTAATAATAAAAATTATTTGAGTGTTGAGAGTGAAGAAGATTATGAGATGGTGAAGGTGGAGTTGATGGATGATGGTGATTGGGAGTATGTGAGGGTGGGGATTGGTGAGATGAGTGGTAAGGTGTTTGTGGTTGATTTGGATGATAGTGGGGAGATGTTGAGGGAGATGAGGTTTGTGAAGGAGGGGTTGAGTGTTGATGATGTGTTGAAGATTGGATGTGAGGTGGGAGTGTTTGTTGAGATTGATTGGGGGTATGATGAAGATGATAAGTTTAGGGTGAAGATGAATGATGATGGTGAAGGTGATTGGGATGAGTTTTTTAAGAGGGTGGAAGAAGTTTGAGAAGGTAGAAGGAATTTCAATATAATATTGGTATGAAAGAATCAAATTTGGATGGATTGGCTAGCGTGTTCCTGATGATGGGAGCAATTATCCTCTGCGGACTTATCCTGGCGCTGTTCAAAGCTGTTGGTGCTTTTGTTAGTTGGGCAGATATCACAAATGTGATTAACCAGGGAGTGGATTTTGTTGCGATCAAGTATGTGTCGTTCGTGGAGCAAATTTTGAATCTCGTACGAGCAGTTTTTAACTATTCGGAAAGTTTGTATAATAGTGGTATGAAAGATCTAGATGTTGGTGTGATGTTCGTGATGTCGTTAGGTTGGTTCGCGATTGTGATTGTTAATATCGTGAGTGCAACGTTTGATTATCTTAACTTTTAAGCGATTAGAAACAAGTTTGCCTCTGAGAATAAAATAATAAGAACAAAACAATAATTGATATACAAGGAGGTAGAGAGAGCGAGGTTGGCGCAAGCTGACCTCGCTTTTTTTATGGCTAGGCTCCCGGACCTAGCAGCCAGTCTCCTCCGCATAAACGGGTCATCTTACCACAAAAAAGGGCCTCTCTTTCGAGAGGCCCTATATAACCCACTATAAGAGAGAGGCTTAAGCCTTCTTGCTCTTACCCTTCACCTTAACCTTCTTCATTGCAGCACGCAATTCAGCATACTTGGCCTTGTAGGCAGCCAACTGCAGAGCCTTCTTCTCTGCCTTCTCCTTAGCCAACTCCTCACCATACTCGCGAGCCATACTCTCGAGCAACTCGCGATTTTGCATCGCGGTCTTGATAATAAAGTGCATCGTTTCCTTCTCACCCAACTGCAGCTCCTCGCGCAATTGTTGCACAAATTCCTTATCGGAATTGAAGGTCATGGTAGCGGTGAATTTAGCGTTCTTCTCGATCATATTAGTCTTTAGTTTGTGTTGTTTGTTTCTCTTACTCTCTTATTATATCTTAATTCCCTTTTGCTAATTTAGCAATTTAAAATTAAAATATAATTTCTCTTACTCAAATATTATATTAACCTTCCCTTTCGCATTTTAATTATTAAAATTAAAAGCTAATTTTAAAAGCTAATATTTAATATTTGCTGCATCATTATTATATGGGGCTTCCTTTAAAGCGAATGCACGTGTTGGTGAAGTTCGATCATTCGGAACTCCGATACAATATCGGTATGAAAGCACTACTTATTCCGACGTTCGATGCATCCTTGTTCACTTGGCGTAATGGGGTTGGGTCTTGTGAGGCTTCCACGCTTGGTCTCAAGCCAGGTGAGGTTCCGTATGGTGATGGTGACTATATCGATGAGTTCGGACCTTCAGTTGTGATGGTGTTGCGTAATCCTAAGAAGGGTACGGAATGCAAATTTTACCTAACTGAAGCGTCCTGCAGTGGATGGAAGTTCGAATCTCCAGACCGGAAGATTAAAGCGATCGTTTGGGACACTTGAATAGGAACCTCGATACAATAACAATATGCAAATCATTATCTTTACCCAATATCGTGAAAATTATGGCGCTCATGCATGGAATGGTGAGGGGGAGTGTCCTCAATATTGGAAGAATAAGGGTGGCTTCCAATACATCCTCGAGGGTGTGGACCCTAATTCCGACCTGTATAAGGTTGTGGAGGAGGGTGTGGCTCGGTTGGGTTGTGGGTATTCTAACAACTATAGCGAGGAATTCCTCGTTAGTTGGATGAGGACGAATGATGGAGAGCTCACTCCAGATGAGCAACAGCAGATGGAATGGGATGGTAAGATCACCTATCCGTCTAAGAGGTTGGTGTGTGATTGGTAAGGAACCCCGATACAATAAGAGTATGAACGACGAACAAAAGCTCAAAATGCTCAGTAAGTTTGCGAAAGACTTTCAGAAGCTTATGGCTAAATATCCAGATGTTAGGATGTATGGTAATCGTGATGGGAATGTGGTCGGGTATGTGAGCTTGCAATTGCCAAGTTACAAAAACAAACATGGAAATATTCAATTGACTTATCAAGGAAAGGTGATACAATAACAATATGAACGAAGAACTAAAAAATCATCGCATGCGAGCGCTTGCTCAGTATGTTTTGAGCGTACTGATCAATCCGGGTATTGACAATCATTACGATATGGAGCGCATTATGTATGCCGCACTAGATCTTGGATTGGTTGAACATAATGAAAAGGATGAATTGGTGAAGAAGGAACTCTGATACAATATCGATATGAACGACAAGATTGACATTCTGATCAAATACTATGAAGATCTAATTGCAGAGTGTGAGGCTGATCAATACTCCAATCCTTCTTATCTCCAGGGTAAGATTAACATGGCTGAAGAGTTCATTAGTGACTTGAAAGGGTTGAAGAAGGAACTCTGATACAATAACAATATGAGCGATGTACTTAAAATGTGCAAAGATATTGAAGATCAAATGTTTGCCAAGTATGGCGACCCGATTTCCAAAGTGAAAGGAAATCGTGCTCTGGATCATGAGCGCATTCGCTTTACCTATTATGTGTCTCGCTTGATGCAGGAGCGAGGCCATGAGTGGATTCGTCCCAATCAGATTAGCGGTGAGCATGAAGAATGCGCATACTATTCAGAGATGGCTTTGCAGGAAGCTTTTGAAGCTGGGATGCTGATTGCGAGAGGTGATGCCGCTAAAATACGTGAGCAGATTAGGCTTGAGCTTAAGCAAGACTTAATGAGTGCGTTGGAAGAGATGTGAGGAACTCTGATACAATAACATTATGACAAAAGTGAAAGTGCATAAATTTTGGATATCTGCTACTTCTTCTGTAGGTACAAGTAAGTACAAATTGTTTGTTGCTAAATCAGATTATGATAGAGTTGTGAAAGAGCTAAAGAAGTTGAAGAAGGAAATCCAATAACATATAGGTATGAAAGAACTAATTGAAAAGGTGAATGCAGGAGAGATTACCCTCGACCAGATGGTGGCTTTGTTGGCTGCCATTAGTGAGGTGAAGTGAGGTTAGAATAAGTAAGATGGTGAAAGCCATCCTACTTGTCCTCGTGTTGTTATCAGGTTGTACCACCCCAAAGGTGCGTCCATCCTACTCTAATATGAACAATCTATATAGTGAATGGACGTTGGAATTGAAGTGGACATTCTAAGGAAGGTAGATAGAATAAACGTATGAAGTATATTATTTCAATTGTTACTCTAGCTTGTTTGGCTAGTTGTACATCCAACCAACACCAGTATGTCCTCTCGTATGGATACATTCCAGCTTGCATGAAGGAGGATGTGAAGTGAAGTACCTACTTGCTCTTATCTGCTGCGCATTGGTGAGCTGTGCTGATGTAGGTATGTATGGTGTGTATGGTTATGGATGTAACCAACCTATCAATGTCTATCAGTCTGCTCCTACCTACCTTGGTACATATTGGCAGCCTAATTGTGCACCTTCCATCTACCTACCTAATGGGTTGGGTGTGTCTAGTATGGGGTATAATAATGCATTCGGCAATCGCTATCATCGACACTGCTGGTGAGAGATCGATCTCTAGAGAGAGCGATCGCTCGAGAGGTAGAGACGCTCGAGAGAGCACACCCGCTCGAGAGAACTTGTCGCGAGACTTCGAAGGAGAGAGCGGACCGGGGCCTGGGTCTAGGGGTGCATGGTCCAAATTTTTCGCGCGTTCCCCGGGAGATTCTTAGAATGGGTTCCTCTATATCCGCGGGAGATTTTTTTGCGCACTCCCCGAGACTTTCTATATAGGGGGCTTAAATAATATCATGACACGCAAAGATATCGATTTACTTGCTGAAGCTTATAAAGAAGCATCTATGACATCACCTCCGAGCGTGTTTGAAAGAGCTCTTGCTGATCCTACCAATTTTGATCTCCATATTACTAGTGAAGAGGGTCTTGACTGGGATAACTTTGAGATGTATCCTGTATATACGGTATATGAGATTGGTAGTGATGGTAAGTATGGTGACTATGAAGTGGTATATAACTATGCTGATATTGAAGATATTGTAGATGCATTTGAGAAAAAGAACCCACAAGGTATTAAAGATAAAAGATAAATAATATTATGACACGTAAAGACATTGAATTAATTGCTGAAGCCTATTCTAGCTATGATCCAAATTTGGAAGATACTCCTACTGGACCTGGTTGGTCATATGGTGAGTATGATCCAACTTTGGAAAATGCTACTAATTTAGCTGATGGTATATATGTCGAAGTTGAGCACACAACTGGTGGTATCGGTGAGCGTATCAAGTCAATACCTAAAGAAGAGCTAGTTAAGATTATCCATACTGTACTAGATCACCTCAATGAAAGACCTGATTACTATACTAAGTTAAAGAAAGCTGGATTATAATAAATACTAATATGCGTTTCAATTACGATCACAAAAACATCGGTGAGTTATATAAGCTAGTCTCAGAACAAGCTCCAACTACAACTACTGCTGGTACTGCTCCAGCTGCTACATCTACTGCAGGTCAACAGAAGCCGCAGTTTAAGGCACCTCCTGGTTACTTTGTTGATTTCAATAATGGTCAGCTTACTGTTAGACGTAAAGTCAATAACATGGATAAGACTACCATGACTCAAATGGGTGCTAATACGCCTCCAGAAAGTGTTCAACAAGCTATTGACGCTCAGGCAGCATTTGATTTGTTTGATAAGGATAGAGATAAGACAAAGTTGTTAGCCACAATGGATAAGATCTATCCGAAGAATAAGCCAGCTACTACGACCACTCCAGCTACATCACCGATGTCTGCGCCGGCTCAAGCAACTCCTAATCCAGCTTTAACGAGATAACCGCGGGGAACCGCTTTTGAGATGCCCAGAGAGCTCACACTATTCGAAGAGAAGTTTCTAAATAAGTTAGCCTTTGTCTTGCTAAACGCTGTTATGTTCACAGGAGAGTATCAGGCTATCTTAAATAGATTGAATCCAAAAGAGAAGGTGCAGCTCTTTCAGCAATTGCCTAGTATCAAGATGCCAGAAGGCGCTAAAGAGAAGGTCAAAGCGGTATTGAAACAGAGCCTTAAACAAGATGTAGCTCCTAAAGTCGTACCGGTTGCTAAGTCAGATCCCTTTTCAGATAAGGTAGCTGATATGCTAGTTAAGAGAGAAGGCAAATACCCTCGCATGTATAAAGACATTTACGGGCATCCAACTATCGGCATTGGTCATTTGGTTAAGCCTCATGAGATGGCTAAGTATAAGAACGCTGTGCTTACACCGCATGAAATGTACACTCTAATGTATGCCGACATTCATGAAAAGTTAACGTTAGTTAGAAAAGACTTTCCAAAGTTTGATTCATATCCAGAGAAGCTCAAGATGCTTATTGTTGATGGATATTTTAGAGGGGACTTATCTGGCTCACCTGCTACTAAGAAGCTTATTCGAATGGGTAAATTTAAACAGGCAGCAGACGAGTATTTAGATAATGTTGAGTATAGAAAGTCAGTTAAAGCTGGCACTGGTGTTGCAAAGAGAATGAGACAAAACGCTCAGGTATTAAAATCTTTATAATTGGTATGGACAATTAGACTAATTAGTCTAAATAGTTATATGAAGATGTTATCAGATAATTCAGTAAAACTATGCTGCAATACTAAGAAGGGTTGCCCAGAACTCACGAAGGTAGATGAAGATTTCTACACTATCAAGGATGATGACGGCAATACAATTCGTATTCATAAAGACGAGCTTAAGCTTGTTGGTGACGCTGTTAAATTAATTGATGAGAGTAAAGATAAACTTATCTTAGGATGATTACGTTTGCTATAATAGGATTGATGTTTATACTCAAGTATGGGTCTATACTCCATTCTATTAGGCAATTCCTCTGTAAAGACAGCCGATACTTTACAGAGATGTTTAAATGTTCTCTTTGTTTGGGTGCGTGGTCAGGGCTCTTCGTTGGTTTTATCAGCGAAGGGCACCTTTCCTTATTACATTTCCTTTACGGAGCATCGGTATCATTCTTTGCAGATAATATCTTAGATTTAATTCAGTCAGCTTCTATGAAATTGGAAAGTGAAGCAACTAAGATAGATAGGGAAAATTCTAAGATCTCTTGACAGCTTCTCTAATTTTTCCTAATACGAAGACACAGTAGTCCATTTCCTTATGCTTGGCGTCTTCCATTTCCTTATCTAACATAGATATTAGCTTCTCTTTAGATACAGAACCTGTTACTTTTTCCTCTTCGTCTACAGGAGATGTTCCCATTGGTGAGTAAGCATATGAAGGCTTGTCTGGAGATGTTGTTGGAAGTGGTCTTCTATATGTGTTATTTTTTCCATTGTCAGTTCCATTCTCGTTTGGTCTATATTTAGTAGAAGGGAAATCAGCGTATTGACCATAATACTCATTCAATATTTTTTGTATATTTCTGAAATCTGACATTGTTTTATATATTTAAGCGTCTATATTCTATTATGTCCAAGAAATACGTTGCCTGGGATGAGTTACATCATCATATTTCATTAGCAAGACTTGATAAAGAATACCCGGAGGTTGACTTAATTGTTAGTATTGGTTCGGGTGGAATGGTTCCTGGAGTAATAATTTCTAAAATTTTAAATGTACCTGTTGTTAATATTGGTGTTAAATCATATTCTGTTGATAATACACAGACGTATAAAGCTGAGTGGTATCAGAAATTTCAGTTCCGTGTATCAAAACATAAAAAGATTTTGGTAGTTGATGACATAAATGATACTGGATATACGCTAGCTGCAGTTAATAATTATCTTATGTCAACTTATCTAAAAGAAACTGATGTAGAGTTTCTAACTATTTTTAGTAAGCAACGATCTGTCTTTCCATGCAGGTCATTGCAAGAAGTTTCAAATGATACATGGATTGAATTTCCTTGGGAGGTAAAATAATGAGCGATAGAAAAGTAATTTGTTTAATTACAGGTCAAACTGTATTAATGGGTAAGGACTATTTTGCAAAGAAAGCAGAAGAGTATGGAGGTGAAGATAGTCTAAAGAAGCATTACATTAGCAAGAAAGCTAAAAGTTTGGTTCGTAGAGGTTATTCTGTAAATGAAATTAGAAAGATTCTTAATATTACTGAACCTGGCTTACCTGGTGAAGACGCAGAATCAATTCGAGATATTATCTCATATCATAAAAGTGAAAAGCAAAGCGTATCTGCAAAGCGTTTAGAGAGTGCGCAAAACTTTATGATGCAGAGTTCTGACGAAGATGTTAAAGCTTTTATAAATAATATAAAGCAACTTAATTTATGAGAAAAAAATACATCCCATCTGTAACTAGTCAAAACACTATCAAAGTTTTCGAAGCAGAGACTGGACAACTTTATAAGATGGTTCAGTGTGGTAATGGTAAGATTGCTGGTCAACCAATCATTACAGATAAAGAGATGTATGTTGAGATGATTGAAGCTGGTGATAAAAAGGTTATTAAATACTTCTCTTTACCTAATTTCATGTTGACAAAGTCGGTTCCAGTTTGTTAAAATAAAATATAAAACCTGGATTGTTTTGGGTCATGGTCTATACTAAATAGTATACTATGAAGGTACTTAAGCGAAACGGTAAACTAGAAAATTTAAACGATAAGAAAATCCACAAGTGTGTAGAACGCACTTGCAAAGGTCTAAAGAATGTAGACCCATTAACAGTTGTATATAATGCAACATTGAAGTTGTATGATGGGGTACCAACTGCTGAGATTGATAAGTCTCTCATTAAGTCAGCACGAGCACTTATTGAGCAAGAGCCAGAATATTCTCAAGTTGCAGCAAGGCTTCTTTTGAATACTCTCAATAAAGAAGTGTTCAAAGAGGGTGTTGATAGTGATGCGTTCGAACTTCAGTATAAGAAGTCGTTCATTACTAACCTCAAAGCATTGGTTAAGAACGGAACGTTGCAAAAAGATCTTTTGAAGACGTTTGATCTCAAGAAGATCTCCGATGCTATTGATATTAAGAGAGATTATCTCCTTGAATATCTTGGCTTACAGACTCTTGTTGATCGCTATCTTTGCCGCATCAATGATAAGATTGTAGAAAGTCCGCAAGGCTTCTTTATGCGAGTTGCAATGGGTGTTGCTCTAGCAGAAAAGCCAGAAGAAAGAACCGATTGGGCAATTAAGTTCTACCATAAGATCTCTTCGTTAGAATATGTTCCTTCAACACCTACGCTCTTTTATTCTGGAAACGTGAGAAACCAGCTCTCTTCTTGTTTCCTCAATACGTTCGAAGATAGTGTGTTTGGTATCTTTGACGGCTTGCATCAGGAAGCTCAGAAGAGTAAGTTTGCAGGCGGCCTTGGTATGGACTTTACTCCATTCCGTGCTGGTGGTGCTCGTATTAGTACTACAGGTGGGCTTACCACCGGTGCTGTTTATACTTGGAAGCTCTTTAATGATATGCTTGTTGCTATCAATCAAGGAGGAAAGCGTAAGGGTGCTGGTTGCGGCTATCTTGAAACTTGGCATTATGACATCGAAGACTTCTTAGAGTTGAGGAAGAACGTTGGTGAAGAGCGTCGTCGTACCCATGATATGAATACCGCTAACTGGATCCCAGACTTGTTCATGAAGCAAGTTAAGAGTGAAGGTAAATGGTATTTGTTCTCTCCGGAAGAAGTTCCAGAGCTTCACGAGCTTTGGGGTGATGAGTTCGAAGCTAGGTACTGGAAGTGCGTCGAAAAGGGAAAGAATGGTGAGTATAGATTGTTTAGAGAGATTGAAGCAAAAGATCTTTGGAAGAAGATGCTTAAGATGCTTTTCGAAACTGGTCATCCTTGGATCACTTTCAAAGACCCTTGCAACATTCGTTACACCAACCAGCATTGTGGTACGGTCCATTCTTCGAACCTTTGTACTGAAATTACTTTGCATACTAAAGCAACTTCTTTTGAACCTAACAATGATCGTAAGATCAAAGAGTATGGTGAAACAGCTGTTTGTAATCTTGGTTCAGTTAACCTTGCTCGTCACCTTACATTGGTGAATGGTAAGTATGAACTTGACTATCTTAAGCTCGGTGAGTCGGTAGCTATTGGTTGCCGTATGCTTGATAACGTTGTAGATATTAATTTTTATCCAACGCAAGAAGCTAAGCTCTCTAATATGAGACACCGTCCAGTTGGTCTTGGTTCGATGGGTTGGCATGACTTGTTCCATGCTCTTGATGTTGTGTATGATAGCGATGAAGCTACTAAACTCTCTGGTGATGTTTATGAATTTATTTCATGGCATGCAATCAATCAGAGTTCAGAGCTAGCTAAGGAGCGTGGTAGTTATTCTACATATGAAGGTTCACTTTGGAGTCGAAATGTGTTTCCGGTTGATTCATATATTGATCTCATGATGCGTCGTAGTGAAAATTTCAACAAGACTGCAAATGATTTTGAAAAGATGGATTGGAGTATTGTTCGTGAGAGGGTTAAAGAGCATGGTATGAGAAACTCTAACGTGATGGCTATTGCTCCTACAGCAACCATTTCATCTATTGCTGGTTGTTCTTCTACAACTGAACCCCTCTTCTCTAATATCTTTGCATATTCAACTTTGAGCGGTGACTTTACAATGGTTAACAGATGGCTTATCAATGATTTGAAAGCTCTCGGCCTTTGGAACCATAATATGGTTGAGCAACTTAAAGCATCTGATGGTGATATCAGTAAGGTATCTCTACCAGATGACATTAGAGAAAGATTTGTAAACAAATACAAAACAACTTTCCAGATTGATCAGTTGAAGCTTCTTGAACAAGCTGCAGCTCGTGGTGTCTGGATTGACCAAGCGATGTCCGTGAATCTCTTTAACGATAAAACCTCGCTTAAGTATCTTAACGATATTTACGAACACGCTTGGAACATTGGCCTCAAGACAACTTATTACCTTCGTAATAGAGGTGCATCATCCGTAGAAAAGGCTTCAGTAAAATCGGAGCAAGTGCTTAGCTCGATTGGTGATGATAAGATGTTAGGTAAGGCTTGCATCATTGGTGATCCAACCTGTCAATCTTGCCAATGATTTTCAGGAACTCATTCTTAGAAGCACTTACAGAGGATGAACATGCTCTGCTCTACAGTATCGTAAATAAGGATCGGAACGTAACTTACGAATTGGCCTGCTGTAGAGCAGAGATCATCATGACACACCTTAGACAAGCTAATTTGAATGAAGAAGGTGATAGTCTCCGCGCTAGTATTTTTGAAAAATACAACACATTGTAATCAAAAGAGCTAGAAAGATTTATACAAAATATTTCTTTTTTATCTTTGACTTTACCTGTATATAGCTTATACTAAATAAGCTTATGAATAAAACAGGTTTAATTTTAGGTAAAGAAAAAGAAAGTGTTAACCAAATTCTACCCCACATGCATAAGTGGGCTTGGGATTTATATAAGTCTGGTAAGAGAAATAATTGGGATCCAGAAGAGGTTCCAATGAACAAAGATATTGTTAACTGGCGCAATAATAAGCTCTCAGAAGCTGAGAAGCAAGTCGTTAAACGTTGTCTTGGTTTCTTTGCTGGTTCTGAATCTTTAGTTGGGAACAATCTTGTATCGTTGTTCAGACATATTACTGACCCAGAATGCCGCCAGTATATGTCTCGTCAGATTTGGGAAGAATGTTTGCATAATGATACTGTTGTATACATTTGCGACTCTCTTAACTTGGATCTCAAGGATGTATATGAAGCTTATGCAACTGTACCTGCAATCAAAGCTAAGGACGACTTCTTAATGTCTGTAACAAAAGGTCTCAAGCCTAACGTGGATACCTCTACGATTGAAGGTGTTAGAGAGGTTCTCAAAGCAGCATTCATCTATTGGATTGTTTGTGAGGGTACATTCTTCTTCTCTGGCTTTGCTATGTTGTTAGCATTAAAGGATAAGATTCCTGGTATTGGTGAGCAGATTGAGTATACTCTTAGAGATGAATCTGGTCATATTAAATTTGGTACTGGTCTCATTAAAGAGATTATCAAACAGAATCCAGGAGCTTGGACACCAGAGTTCGAAGACGAACTTACCGGATATCTTAAGAAAGCAGTCGAACTTGAAGTAGCTTATGCACATGATGTTCTACCTACAGGCATTCTTGGTCTTAATGCAGATATGTTCTTGCAGTATATGCAATACATTGGTAACCGTCGCTTAGAGAATATTGGTATGAAGTTCAGATTTGAGCACGATAAAAATCCTTTTGACTTCTTATCTGAAGTTCAAGACCTTATCAAGGCTAAAAACTTCTTTGAAACTCGTGTAATCGAATATCAATCAGCAGGTGCGCTAGACGACGATTTTTAAAAATCTGGTGGACTATCCGTAATTCTAGTATATAAATATTATTACTATGAGTTACTTACTTACTACTCCTCGTATGTCGGGCTTCGACGATTTATTCGAAGCGTTCCCTAACTGGTTCCAAACCGGTCTTACACAAGCAACAAACAAAACTGGCGATACAGTCAGATTCAACGAAACTGCGGAAGCACACACCGTTGAAATTGACTTGCCTGGTGTAAAGAAAACTGACGCTAAGATCGACTCTGCAGTCGATGGCAACCACGTTAAGTTCTTTATTACAGCATCTCGTACAGTAACACACCGCGGAGGTAAGCGAGATGAAACGTTTACTCGTGAGTTTAGTTTGAGTCAGGTCAAACCTGATACTCTCAAGGCTAAACTTGAAGATGGTGTGCTTACTATTACAGTTGAAAAAGCCAGTAAGCAGAAAGCTACTAAAACGGTTACTATCGAGTAATCAAAAAAATAACAAAAACATCGAACGCCATGGCGAAAGCCATGGCGTTTTTTGTATAAATATTATGGATGTTAGAAAGTTTAGACCCCGATGTTAAAACCTCTGTTATTGGATTCATATCCGGCCTTTTCGGTGCGTTAGTATTTTTTATAAAGAAAATTTTAGATAAGATTGCGGATAGGTTATTTGAACCAAAAGACCAGGTTTTAGAAATTTTGAATGTTGGTAAATTAGTAAAAGATAGCTTAGAAAGCCTTCGAACTGAGTGGGGTGCTGATAGAGCATCTATCGTTCAGTTTCATAATGGTGGCTATTTTTCAAGTGGTGAGTCAATGCAAAAGCTTACCATCACCCACGAAGAAATTGGACCTGGGGTAAACCCTCTTTGTAATGTGCTCAAAAATGTATCTCTTACCAGTGCATTATGGGTAGCAGATATTCTTGAAGGTAAAGCTATTGCAAAAGTAGATGACATTCAAGATGTTATCTCAAGAACATTTTTAGAAGAATTTGGTATCAGATCTATTATTGGTTGCCCATTAAAGAAGAATGATAAGCTAGTAGGTATGGTAATGCTTCACTGGACAAACTCTCAAGCAAAGTTTAATGCTGAATCTGCTAAAACTCTTGCAGAACAATGTAAGAGTATTCCTACGTTGTTAAATTGACAATAGGCTATAAATAGTTTTATGAAAAAACATATCTGGTTGAATGGCAAGGATGAACAAGAAGACCAAGCACAACAGCAACAGATAATTAGAATAGAAGCGCCAGATGATATTGGTAATGTATCTCACATTAAGAGTACAGACAATTCTATTTCTTTTTATGGTGGTGTAGATATTATTACCGCTGGTGAGTTAAATAGACTTTTAACTGAAGTGGATGTTAGACTTCAGAACACAAAAAATATTCTTGGTTCAGATTATAAGCCAACTATTCATTTGAGAATTAGATCAGATGGTGGTGGTCTCTTCGAAGGCCTAGCAGTATTGGATAGAATTCGCACGCTTAAGAGCGATCTTTATACTTACGTTGAAGGTGGTGCTGCAAGTGCTGCAACTCTCATCTCAGTTACAGGTAAGAGACGTTTCATTGGTAAAAACTCTCTGATGCTCATTCACCAATTGTCAGCCGGCAATTATGGTAACTTTCAACAACTTGAAGACCATCAAGAGAATTACCGTAGACTCATGAACATTATAAAGGGTGTGTACAAACAGTATACTAAGTTACCCATGAAGACTCTTGAAGAGATCTTAAAGAGAGACCTTTGGTTAACACCTGAAGAATGTTTGAAGTATGGAATGGTAGATGAAATTATCTAGTTGATAATTCCAAAATTCTATCCATAATATAATATATGGATAAGAAGCTTTACTATGATAACGTTGCGTTGGTTCCAAGCTACTCGGAGTTCGAATCTCGTAAAGATATTAATGTAAGTACTAGGATTGGCACACCAAATTATCGTCAGATAAAGCTTCCTGTTATTCCAGCTAACATGAAATGCGTTATAGATCAAGATATCGCACGTGAACTATCATCAAACGGATATTTCTATATTATGCATAGATTCGAAATGAATAATGTAGACTTTGTTGAACAAGCTCAAAACTGGGATATTATTTCTATTTCTGTTGGGGTAAAAGATGAAGATAGAAAACAATTGCTAGAAATTTGGGATAAAAAACTTAGAGTTGACTTTATTACGATTGATATTGCTCATGGTGATAGCCTCAACATGCGTAACATGCTCGAGTTTATCAAAAACAATAGACCCAATACCTCAACCACCATTATTGCTGGTAATGTATGTACAATAGAAGGTTACGAACGTTTGGTTAAATGGGGAGCTGATATTGTAAAAGTTGGAGTTGGTCCTGGAGCAGCTTGCACAACTAAACTCAAAACTGGATTCACTTATCCAATGTTTAGTTGCATTAAGGAAATTTCAGACTTTAAAGATAAAATGGGATATGATATTCCTATTATTGCAGATGGTGGTATTACTCATAACGGAGATATTGCCAAGGCCTTGGTTGCTGGAGCTGATTATGTAATGTGTGGTAAGATGTTTAGTGAGTGTACAGATTCACCTGCACCATATATCAATGGTCAAAAGCTCTACTTTGGTTCAGCTTCACAGCATAATAAAAATCACAGCCGTAATATTGAAGGAAAGCTTCTTGAGCTTAGTCATAACGGGATGACATATAAGGAAAAGCTTGAAGAAATTACTCAAGATCTGCAAAGTGCAGTTTCGTACTCTGGTCAGAAGAGTGTTAATAATCTCTGGAAGACAGATTGGGTTGTAATTTAAGATCCAAATTGTGAAATTAAATTAACTCCAGTAGATGATCCATTTCTAATAAACGATTTAGGATTTAAATTGGATTTAGGATACTTATTACCGTCTAGTATACTCTCAGCAGGAGCAGCTACTTCAAAATTTAATATTGAAGCAGCACCTCTTACAGCGCCTTGTGCGCTTGTATCACCACCACCTGCTTGGAGATTGAGAGGTATATTTGGAAACTCATGCGCATGTGGTGTCAATTCTACAACAACATCTGGTTGTTTATCTAACGTTATCTCAAACGGTTCGTTTGACCAACCTTTACCTGGTACAGTAATTTTGCCAACTATCTTTCCACCCTGTCTTAAAAATCCATAAGCACCTTCTTTAGTAAAACCTACTAATGTTTCTTGAATTTCTCTAGGAGCAGTTATATGTGTAACGTAAAGTTCACCATTGAAAAATCCCCCACCATTACAAATAACATTGTTAGCTACACCTACATTGCTGTTTAGCATAATCTGAGTAGGGCATGTAATACTTAAAGTATTACCAGATTCAATACATACGTTTTTATCTCCCATTAAGGTGAAATCCTCACCACCTAAAACTGCTTGCAAAAATCCTAACTTGAAAACAGTATCGGTAGCCATTGAAATAGATCCACAAGATGTCATAGTAATACCTTTTGCACCAGTAAACATTGTAATACCATTTCCTGCTTCAATAGTAAATGACCCACATGGAAACATACTATGATTATCTATTTCTTGTACCTTCGGCGCTCCCGCAACCGCAATAGTTGCACCAATATCAGCTACAGCTACGGCAGCTGGTACTTGTCTACCCACAGGATCGTAGTTTGCTGAAATGTTATTATTAGTTTCTGCACCACATTGAATGCGTATATTTCTAGCAGCACTTATTGTGACGTTACCACCTTCACCAAGATTTTTTTCTAAGTTAATTAGTTCTTTTTGAACATCAGCCATTGCCTGTGGCATCGCATCAAACTTTTCAGTATTTAAAGGATAATCACCACCAGCCGTTGAAGGGGATGTTTGAGTTAATAACTGTTGAGTTGATGGATTACCTTTAAACGCCCCACTTAATTTATCTTTAATTTTGTTTACATCGCAAAATTTACTATTAAGCTGAGCTTTTAAAAAGTCTTTTACAAGTTTTAAACTCGGTTTAATTTTTTTAGATAGATTTACCTTAGGTATAGCATTATCATTTTTTATTTTACCTGACGCAGCATCTTCTTGCAATTTAGTAA
>JACCDU010508671.1_pt1 | contig 23000 bp, 22 predicted proteins | sample 7446081 | NCBI WGS metagenome assembly JACCDU01 (sample SAMN15323447, study PRJNA562643) | freshwater metagenome | isolation source: river surface water | place: USA:Blue River Watershed | collected 2017-08-17
GAAGCCTTATTGGGCTATGTCATGACGGCGCCTGAGGAATACAAAAACGATGACCTTGAAGGCTTGTTGATTTACTATTTCTGCTTGGTACTTGAAGCCTTTAAACAAGATGGCGTGGAACTCAGAACCGTTACCGAAGAAGACATCGATGCGCTAGAAGAGCCTTTCTTTGACATGCTCGATCAGTATTTTGAAAGCGAAGACGAAGAAATCATTGAATCTTTCTGCGACCAACCCTTCTTGGCTCAATTAATGGCGATGGAAGTTTCAGAAGAAGATGAAGACGGATCTGCACTCTCCGAAGAAACTGCCACCCAGCTCTTTATTGTAACTTTAGCCATGATTTCTTTATTGAACCGCGCAATTATTGCATAGAATCACAAGAAATTCGTATTTTTGCATGGGGTAAGTCTTTTACGACCAGCTCCCTCTGAATCCTCCAGGACAGGAATGTAGCAAAGGTAAGAGGTTGTAGCGGTGCGATAAAAGTAGCTTACCCCATCTTTTTTTGTGTCTACCATGAAAATTTCAGCATCCATTTATTCCGACGCCGCTCGCCCTTTGCAAGCCGTTATTGCTGACCTAGTAGCCCATCAAGTAGACCTCCTCCACATCGATTGCAACGACGACCTCCGCGTTTTTGACGACATCAAAAAAATCCGTGAATGGTGCACGCTCCCACTCGATTTGCACATCATTACCCCTGACCCGAGCAAATTTTACCCCTACCTACTCGAAAACCCCGTTGAGTACCTCACTTTTCAAGTAGAAGATTTAAATACTGAGCTGCAAATTCCTGCAGCAATTACCGGTAAAAAAGGTCTCGCCCTCATTACCCCTACTCCCATTTCGGCTTTTGAACCCTTCGAACACTTCGATTTCATCCTGATCATGGCCACAATTCCAGGGCAATCTGGCGGTGTTTTTGACCGACTCAATTTTGACAAAATCAGAAACTTCAGAAAGCGCTACCCCAATAAATCTATACACGTAGATGGCGGCGTAAATCCTGAAGTCTCGTTTATCTTAAGACAAATGGGCGTGAGCACGGCCGTTTCGGGCTCTTATCTTTTCAAAGAGGCCAGCGTGGGCAATGCGCTCATGAACCTCACCAAGCGCAGCATTGGCTCCGCCTTTAAGGTGGCCGATTTCATGACACCCTTGCACGAAACCCCGAAGTTCAGCATTGAAAATTTGGATTTAAAAAATGTGCTGCAAACTGTAGAAGCGGGTCAAATGGGCGTGGCTATGGCGGTAGATGCGCACAATACCTTCATTGGTTTGGTATCGAGTGCCGACATCAGAAAAGCCCTACTGAATAACCTCCATAACGGTTCAGACCTCAACTTCATCGACCCAAAAAGCATGATCAATCACCAACCTATTTGCATCCATGAAGACGCAAGCGTTGTTGAACTCTTGCAACTCATCAAAAACAGCCCCTTTGCGGTGCTGTACTTACCTGTCATCGACGCTGCTAAGCAACTCAAAGGCATCGTTCAATTCTCCAACCTGATCAAAGCAGAAATATGATCATCGAACTCAAAAACAACACCAACGCAGCTGCACTCGCTGCCACACACCACGCTTTTCACATCCAATATTTAGGAAAAGACTACCTCATTACCGGTAGCGGCCTCAAAGAAGTTCCAGCAGCGCTACAAGACCACACCCAAAACCATTGGGTCTTTGCCAACGACATACAACTGGCTTCGCGCAAGTTCCAGGACGAAAAACGCGAGGTTAAATTTGGAAATGTCAGCATTGGTGGCCAGACCAACAACACCATCTTGATTGGCGGACCTTGTTCTGTCGAATCAGAAGAGCAGCTCCGCGGTTCGGCAGAGTTACTCGTGAGCATGGGCCTCACCACACTCAGAGGTGGCGCCTACAAACCGCGCACGAGCCCCTACTCTTTTCAAGGCATGGGCCTAGAAGGCTTGCAACTTTTGGCCAAAATGCGCCAAGACTATGGCCTGAACGTGATTACCGAAGCCCGCGATGCGACCCACATCGATGAAATCATCGAACACACCGACATCATTCAGGTGGGTGCCAAAGCCATGTACGACCAAGGTATTTTGCGCGCTTGTTCAAAAATCAAGAAACCCGTGCTCATCAAGCGCGGTTTTGGAACCACGCTCCAAGAATTTGTACAAGCAGCCGAATTTGTGCTTTCAGGTGGCAACGAAAATGTAGTGCTCTGCGAGCGCGGCATCCGCACCTTTGAAACAGGCACCCGTTTTACGCTCGACTTATGTGGTGTAGCCTGGTTGCAAGAACACACCAATTTGCCTATCATACTCGATCCATCTCACGCCATGGGCTACGCTTACGGCGTGAATCCGCTGGCACGCGCTTGTGTGGCCATGGGCATAGACGGCTTGCTCATCGAGGCGCACCCGAACCCTAAGGTTGCCAAATCAGATGCCTCCCAGCAGCTCAACTACGACGAATTCAGAAAGCTCCATTCCGATATTCAAAAAGTAGCTCAAAGCGTTGGCTATCAAATTATTTAATTATGTTACTTGAACTAAACATTAAAGGTCTTTGCAAGACCAATGGTATTGAATTTGACGATTTTCTCGCCGACCTCGACGCCGACAACGTCTTTGAACTTTCCATCTATGACCTCGAAGCAATTTGCGAAGAATACGAAATCGATTTGCAAGCACTCTTGTTCAAACCGCTTTTTTCGCAAGCCAGCCTCGACAAAAAAATCAAAGGCCTCAAAATGCTGATCCTCGACGTCGATGGCGTCCTGACCGACGGCGGCATGTACGTCAGCGAAAAAGGCGACCAAATGAAGCGCTACAATACCCACGACGGCCTAGCCCTACTCGAACTCAGCAAGAGCAAAAAACTGGAACTCGGCATCATTTCTTCGGGTTTTACCGAACACATGGTCCAGGACCGCGCTGCACTTTTAGGCATTGAGCGCGTGTATGTAGGCCGCGAACCCAAACTCAGCATCTTAGAGAACTGGTGCAAAGAAATGGACATCTCGCCTAAAGAAGTGGCCTTTATCGGCGACGACCGCAACGACACCGAAGTCATGAAAGCTGTTGGCTTGGCGGTTTGCCCTGCATCGGCTGTGGCCTCCATCAAAAGCATTTCAGATATTGTCTTGAGCCGCAAAGGTGGCGCTGCTTGCGTGCGCGAGTTCATCGACAACTACCTGAGCTAAAGATTTATACTTCCATCAACTTCAACTCACAAATGTCCATCATTCACATCGGCATCATCCGCGAAGGCAAAACCCCGCCAGATTTCAGGGTACCACTCAGCCCCGCACAATGCCTCCAATTAGAAAAGCAGTACCCCAACGTTAAAGTCACCGTACAAACCTCGCCCATTCGCTGTTTTTCAGATGAAAAATACAGCGAACTTGGCCTAACCGTTCAAGAAGACCTCAGCCATTGCGACATCTTATTGGGCGTCAAAGAGGTGCCTAAAGACCAATTACTAGCAAACAAAACATACCTTTTCTTTTCACATACTTTCAAAAAGCAACCGTACAACCGCGCCTTGCTCCAAGAAATCTTAAATAAAAAGATCCGCCTGATCGACTACGAAGTGCTCAAAGATGCCAACAACAAGCGCATTATTGGCTTTGGTCGGTATGCAGGTGTAGTGGGTGCCTACAATGCCTTTTTGACCTACGGGCTCAAAACGGGTGCGTACAGCATCAAGCCGGCGCACTTGTGTGCAGACCGTAAAGAAGTAGAAGCTGAACTGAAAAAAGTAGTGCTGCCACCAGACTTCAAATTGGTACTGACGGGCTTTGGACGCGTCGGAAATGGCGCCAGAGAAATCGTCAAGCTGCTACCGATCAAAGAAGTTGACCCTGAGGCCTATCTTCACGAACAGCACAACGAAGCCGTATTTACACACCTCGACACCCACCAATACTTCTGCAGAAAAACAGATGCTGGCTTCGATAAAAGGGAATTTTACACCCAACCTGAATTGTACCAAAGCAACTTCGGGCCTTTTGCGCAAAAGAGCAATGTGTACATCCCTTGTCATTTTTGGTCTTCAAAGTCACCGTTTATCCTGACCCAACAAATGCTCCAAGACCCGACGTGTCCAATCCAAGTGGTTGCAGACGTTTCTTGCGATATCGACGGCCCAATTGCCTGCACCATTCGCCCAAGTAAAATTGGCGCGTCTATGTATGGCTACGACCCCAACACAGGTCAAGAAGTCGATATGCGACAAGCAGGCGCCATTGCCGTGATGGCCGTAGACAACTTGCCTTGCGAACTTTCCAAAGATGCAGCCGAATACTTCGGTTCCGAACTACTCAAAGCGGTGTTCCCTGTCTTGTTGGGCTCAGACCCTGATCAAATCATTTTCCGCGGCACCCAAACAACGCTGGCTGGCGAGCTCAACGAGCCATTTACTTACCTCAAACCTTATCTTGCAGGCCTCGAATGAGACAAGATTTTTACGATATCGAAGTCACGACTATTGAAGATTTCCATGAAAAATCCAGTTACGAAGCCTGTCGCTTTATAGGTCTAGATTTTACAGCCGTCAAGTTAGCTCAATCCAAATTTTTAGACTGCACTTTTGAGGAATGCAATTTATCCAACTGCAGTTTGGTAGATGCCGTTCTAAATGGCGTTTCCTTTCACAATTGCAAATTGTTAGGGCTGCATTTTGAATACGCCAATTCTTTTGGTTTTGCGTGTCACTTCGACAATTGCTTTCTGAAACATGCGAGCTTTTACCAAATGAATCTTCAAAACTGCGCGTTTTTGAACTGCGATTTAGAAGGCGTCGAATTCACCGAAGCCAAGGCCAAAGGAATCTCGTTTTATGGTTCAAATTTACTAGATGTTGTTTTTGACCGAACCGATCTACGTGCGGTCAATTTTATAGAAACCAAAAATCTTCAACTCGAACCTCAAAACAATCAAATAGAAAAAGCCAAGATTCAAAGTGCGCAACTCATTGGTTTGCTTTCGAAATACGGTCTGCACATCTTAGACTAAAGATATTTGTCTAAATTTGAATTATGCAGCAAAAAGGGAACAAACGCACCATCACCGGATGGGTCTTTTACGACTGGGCCAACTCAGTTTATCCGCTGATCATTAGCTCGGCTATTTTTCCGATTCTTTACGAAACCCAAACGAGTGTCAAAAACGAGGCTGGCCGCACGGTTTACGACACCGTTCGCTTTTTAGGGCGCGAATTCCACAACACCGAATTCTATGCCTATGTTATTTGCTTGTCTTACATTATTGTTGCTCTGATTTCACCGCTCTTGTCAGGCATTGCCGATGCGGGCGGAAAGCGCAAACTTTTCATGCAGTTTTTCTGCTACATAGGCGCGCTTTCGAGCGGTCTACTCTACTTTTTTCAAACACCGCCAAGTGGGGAGTTAGGGCATAGTCCATTTTTGATCAATTGGACCATGTTGCCCTTGTTTTTTGGTTCTATCGGCTTTTGGGCCAGTTTGGTTTACTACAACGCTTATTTGCCCGACATCGCAGAAGCGAAAGACCACGACCGCGTTTCGGCGCGCGGCTTCTCAATGGGTTATTTAGGGAGCTCTACACTGCTGATCATCATTTTGATCTTGACCGTTTTTACCAAAGTGATCCCGATTCGCTGGGCTTTTCCATTGGTGAGCCTCTGGTGGATTGCCTTTGCCACCTTCTCTTTTTCGAGACTACCCAAGACAAGCGCCACGCAAAAAGACAGCAAGAACCTCATTCGCAAAGGCTATTCGGAAGTGTATGGCGTCTGGAAGCAAATCAGGCAAAACAAAACGCTCAAAGGATACTTAGGATCTTATTTCATGTTCAACATGGCCGTGCAAACCATTATGGTCATGGCGGTGGCCTTTGCCAACAAGGAAGTGATTGGCATCAAGCAGCAAGACCTCATCATTTCGATCCTCATCATTCAATTCATCGGAATTGGAGGCGCCTACCTGATGTCGTTTATCTCCAAGCAAATTGGCAATTTCAAGGCCCTTGGTGGCGCCATAATCATTTGGATTGCTCTTTGCATTTACGTATACCAATTTGTGTGGTATCCTTGGCAGTTCTTTATTGCGGCCGCTGGCGTCGGCTTGGTCATGGGCGGGATTCAATCTTTGTCTAGATCGACCTATTCTAAATTGCTACCAGAAACCAAAGACCTTACGTCGTACTTCAGTTTTTACGATTTAGCTGAAAAATTAGGCTTGGCACTCGGCACGCTCACTTTTGGGCTCATTGAAGGCCTACTCGACATCCGCACTTCCATTTTGGCCCTCGTCGTATTTTTTGCCGTTGGCTTTATTTTATTGATCAGAATCCCCAAACCAGAACAACAAGCGCATGAGACAAGCCATTGAAGCCGCGTGGGAAAACCGCGCACTATTAAGTGAAAAAGCAACTATTGAAGCCATTGAACATGTCATTGAAGACCTCGATAAAGGACTGCTGCGCGTGGCTGAACCGCTAGACGACGGCACTTGGCAAGTCAACGAATGGGTTAAAAAAGCCGTTGTGCTTTATTTTCCGATCCGCCAAATGGAAACCATTGAAGTCGGGCCTTTTGAATTCCACGACAAAATGGCGCTCAAACGCAGTTACAAAGATTTGGGTGTGCGCGTCGTGCCGCACGCCATCGCACGCTATGGCGCATTTGTAGCCCCAGGCGTAATCATGATGCCCTCTTACATCAATATTGGCGCTTACGTAGACAGCAACACCATGGTAGACACTTGGGCAACCGTTGGCAGCTGCGCGCAAATTGGCAAAGACGTCCATTTGAGTGGCGGCGTGGGCATCGGTGGCGTTTTGGAGCCGCTGCAGGCCGCACCCGTTGTGATTGAAGACGGTGCGTTCATTGGCTCGCGCTGTATTGTAGTTGAAGGCGTGCGCGTGGGCAAAGAAGCCGTCCTCGGCGCCAATGTGGTCCTGACTAAATCGACAAAAATCATCGATGTAACCGGGCCCGAACCCATTGAATTCAACGGCTATGTACCAGAAAGATCGGTGGTTATCCCTGGTTCTTACACTAAAACCTTCCCTGCCGGAGACTACCAAGTTCCTTGCGCGCTTATTATCGGCAAACGCAAGGCCTCTACAGACCTTAAAACCTCGCTCAACGATGCGCTGCGCGAACACAATGTCGCTGTCTAATGAATGAAAAAATGCAACTCTGGAATACACTCGATCGGGCTTCGCTAGAAAAACAATTGCAAGCAATTGGCCACGATTACATTACCATTTCCTTTTACCAATACGCCCACATTCTAGATCCGCAGGCATTTAGAAACAAACTATACCTCGAGTGGTCTGCACTGGACATCGTGGGGCGCACCTATGTAGCGAAAGAAGGCATCAATGCACAAATTGCCGTCCCGACAGCCAACTTAGGTCGTTTTCGAGAAGAACTCTACCAAATTGATTTTCTTAATGGCATCCGACTCAATTTTGCTGTAGACGACGCCGAAGCAGAGTTCCCGTTTTTAAAGCTCAAAATCAAGGTCAGGTCTAAAATTTTGGCCGATGGCCTCAACGATGCCACTTTTGATGTCACCAATAAAGGCGTGCACCTAGACGCAGCTGCTTTCAACGCCCTCACCGACGACCCCAATACACTTCTGATCGATTTTCGCAATCATTACGAATGGGAAGTAGGCCATTTCAAAGGGGCTGTGCTGCCAGATGTCGATACCTTCAGAGAATCCTTGCCTTTCATCGAAGAAACGGTGCTCAAAGGCAACCAAGACAAAAATATTGTAATGTATTGCACGGGCGGCGTGCGCTGCGAGAAGGCTTCGGCTTGGTTCAAGCACCGCGGTTTTGCAAATGTTCACCAGCTCGAAGGCGGTATCATCAAATACGCCAACGACTGCAAAGAACAAGGGATCGAAAACAAATTCATCGGTAAAAACTTTGTTTTTGACGAACGCCGCGGCGAGCGCATTACCCCGGACATCATTGCGGTTTGCCACCAGTGCGGAAACCCTGCCGACACCCACACCAATTGCGTAAACGACGCCTGTCACCTGCTCTTCATTCAATGTGAGGCTTGCCAAACTCAAATGGAAAACTGCTGCAGTCAGGCTTGTTTAGACACCATTCACCTTCCGCTTGAGGTCCAGAAAGAACTCAGAAAAGGCCAAACCAAAAGCAACCTCATTTTCAAGAAAGGGCGTTCTGCTGCGCTGCCTTTCCAAGGTCACCAAGAAAAACCTCAAGCCCTTGTCGAACAAGCGCTCAAAAACCAAAACGCATGATGCTTTCAATCCACTGGGCTGTAGACTCCCAACTCATCGAAGGGTGGCGCACCCCTAATTTATATGGCCTGCTCTTCGTGTCGGGCATCGTGATGGGCTATTTTGTGATCCGAAAAATGTTCAGAGCTGAACAAGTCGAAGACAAAGTACTCGATACACTTGTTACCTATATGGTGCTGGCCACAATTGTCGGCGCGCGCCTCGGTCACGTGCTTTTTTATGGCCCTTACTGGGATAAAATAGAACACGGGCAAGTTGTAGAGACGGGCTATTTTTCGCATCCTGGCGAAATCATCAAGATTTGGGAAGGCGGTTTAGCCAGCCATGGCGCGGCAATTGCCATACTTATTGCCTTGTATATTTTCACCAAAAAAGTATCAAACCGTTCTTACATCTGGATTTTAGACCGCATTGCGGCGCCAATTGCAATCGCCGCTACGTTCATCCGCTTGGGCAATTTGGTCAATCACGAAATGGTCGGCTACGTTACTGACGTGCCTTGGGCCTTTGAATTCGCGTATTTCTACAATGAAGCCATTGGCAACTACGACCCTACACCACGCCATCCAGCGCAGTTGTACGAGGCCATCTGCTACTTCATTTCATTTGGCATCTTGCTTTACCTCTATTGGAAACTCAAAAAATGGCAGCAACCCGGCTTTGTTTTTGGGAGCTTTCTGATCCTGATTTTTGGTTCTCGCATCATTTGCGAATTTTTCAAATTGGGCCAAACCGCCAGAGATTATAGCTTACCACTCAACACAGGTCAACTCCTCAGTATTCCCCTCGTCATCGCCGGAATTTACCTAGTCATGAAGGCCTCTAAAAAAGCAACAAATGAAGCTTAAAAATATTTCCCTATTTGCACTAGTACTTTTAGTGGTCTTTGCCTGCCAGACCGAAGCAAAATCCAAAAGAGCAGTTCAAACCGTCGCAAAAAAAGCGCAAAAGAAAACAGAGGTTCAAGCCAAAGAAGTCAATTCAAAAGATACCAGCTTGCTCATTAAAGGTGCATTGCTCATTAAAGGAGCAGACAGCGTGCTCATTTCCAAAAAGAAAGTTGTAGAAAAATGGGACAAAGAATGGTCAAAGGTGGTCTATCAATTTTACAACCCGGCCTTACCCTTAGCTAAATGGCAGGTCTCGATCAATAACTTCATTCGCAAAGGCTTGTACCGCCCCATGGATTCAGCGCCCTATACGGCACCTCTTAGCGCTGAACTGATTCATCAATCCCTTTTGGCATTTAAAAAAGAAGCCCGCAGCGATGACTTCACTGTTTGGAACATGACAGATACTTTCCAAATAGACGACCACTTTGCTTCGTTTGCCTGTGTGAGTTGGTATTCGAGCTCAAATACAGGTGGCGCCCACGGCAGTTATGGCAAAGGCTATTATTATTTTGACAAAGCCACTGGGAAAGCACTTAAATTGAAAGATTTCCTTCGAGTGGAGGATAATTTATTAAAGCTCGCAGAAAGTGCGTTTAGAAAAAGTGTTGGCATCAAGGCGACAATACCATTTGAAAAAACAGAATTTAGTTTTGGAGAAAGATTCTATTTACCCGATAACTTTGAAATCACTGACAAAAAGATCAGGTTCATATACAACCCCTACGAAGTATCGAATTGGGCAAATGGCATCGTGGAATTTTCGATTCCTCTGCGTCAATTAAAGCCCTATTTGAAGCGAGCAATTTAAATCCGAAAACACTTAGTGTAAAATTGACATTTTGAACAATGTTTGTGAATCATTTGTATATTTGTGACCGATAAAAAAAGAAGTTATGTGCGCAAAAGCCGTTAAAAGTTCAGATAAGCCCAAGTTTTCAAAAGAAACCTACGTCAAGTGGTACAAAGACATGCTCTTGATCCGCAAATTTGAGGACAAAACAGGGCAGTTATATATCCAACAAAAATTTGGCGGATTCTGTCACCTTTACATCGGACAAGAAGCGATTGTAGTTGGTACAGCAAGTGCTTGCCAACCAGACGATAAACACATGACCGCCTACCGCGACCACGCGCATCCAATTGCGCTCGGCACCGATCCACGTGTACTCATGGCCGAACTTTATGGACGCACCACAGGCTGTTCAAAAGGAAAAGGTGGTTCTATGCACTTTTTCGATAAAAAAGTAAATTTCATGGGTGGCCACGGTATTGTGGGAGCTCAAATCGGAATGGGAGCTGGTGTTGCCTTTGCTGAAATGTACAAAGGCACTAAAAACGTTGCTTTTGTTTCGATGGGCGATGGCGCTGTGCGTCAAGGTATGCTCCACGAAACCTTCAATATGGCCATGAACTGGAAAATCCCAGTCATTTTCATCATTGAAAACAACAACTACGCCATGGGAACTTCCGTAGAGCGTACCACCAACGTCACCGACCTTTCACAAATAGGACTTTCATACGGAATGCCTTCCAAAATTGTCAACGGAATGCGTCCAGAATCAGTTCACGAAGCCATCGAAGAAGCAGCTACTCGTGCCCGCAACGGAGAAGGCCCTACCCTGCTCGATATCCGCACTTATCGCTACAAAGGACACTCGATGTCTGATCCACAAAAATACCGCACCAAAGAAGAGGTGGCCGAATGGATCGAACAAGACCCAATTGAGCACTGCCTTCGCGTGATCAACGCTCAAAAATGGCTTTCCGAAAAAGAACTCTCCGACATCGATGCTTGGGTGAAAAAAGAGGTAGAAGAATCTGTAGCTTTTGCAGAAAATTCACCGTACCCAGAAGCGCATGAACTCTACGAAGACGTTTACACGCAAGCAGATTACCCATATATCAAAGAATACTAAAACCCAAATAAAAAGACATGGCTGAAGTAGTATACATGCCCAAATTAAGCGACACCATGACAGAAGGTGTTGTTGCCGCCTGGACAAAAAACGTTGGTGATGCAGTGAAATCAGGTGAAGTACTCGCCGAGATCGAAACAGACAAAGCCACTATGGAATTTGAGTCTTTTTACGATGGTGTTCTGTTACACATTGGTGTAGAAACCGGAAAAACTGCGCCTGTCAACAGCGTGCTTGCCATTATCGGTGAAGCAGGTGAAGACATCTCTGGCATTTTAGCCAATGCAGGTGCGCCTGCTCCTGCTGCCACACCTGAAGCGGCCCCTGCTGCTGCAGCGCCTGTAGCCGCTCCTGTCAGTACGCCTGCACCGAGCCCAGCACCAGTTGCTGCGCCCGCACCAGCTCCTGTAGCTGTTGCCAACAATTCAGACCGTGTATTTGCTTCTCCATTGGCCAAAAAGCTAGCAGCAGAACGCGGCATCGATATCCATGCTGTAGGTGGCACCGGTGAAAACGGCCGCATCGTGAAACGCGACGTCGATCATTATGTGCCTTATACCCCTGCCGCAAACGCGCCAGCCTACAGTGCAGCTCCTATGGGAACTGTTTCGTATACAGACGAGCCCGTTTCGCAAATGCGCAAAACCATCGCGCGCCGCTTGGCAGAAAGCAAATTTACAGCACCTCACTTCTACCTCACTTTAGACATCGATATGGATGCCGCAATGGCGATCCGCAAAGGCCTCAACAGCCTCGATGGCGTAAAAGTATCTTTCAACGACATGGTAATCAAAGCTGTGGCCATGGCCTTGCGCAAGCACCCAGCTGTGAATAGCGCCTGGATGGGCGATTTCATTCGCCGCAATGACCACGTCAATATTGGTGTCGCAGTTGCCGTAGAAGATGGTCTACTTGTACCTGTTGTGCGCTTTGCCGATGGCAAGGGCCTCACCCAAATTTCTGCCGAAGTCAGAGAATTTGCTCAGAAAGCCAAAGACAAAAAATTACAACCAAGCGATTGGGAAGGCAACACCTTCACCATCTCTAACCTCGGCATGTTCGGCATTGAATCGTTTACAGCAATTGTGAACCCACCAGACGCTTGTATTTTAGCGATTGGAGGCATCAAAGCAGTACCAGTAGTGAAGAACGGTCAGGTTGTACCAGGAAACGTCATGAAAGTAACCCTATCTTGTGACCACCGCGCCGTAGATGGTGCTTCAGGAGCAGCCTTCTTACAAACGTTCAAGACCTACATGGAGCAACCTGCTGCCATGTTGCTCTAAGCTGCTGCGGTATTCACGCAATTAAGACATGATCTTCTTGAAATACTAAAAGTACGTGCATCCACAAGTGTACGTATTTTTTTTGGCTATAAATCTTTGTGAATGGCATGAACGTCATTGTGGTTTTCCTCAATGCGGTCCTTAATGACCTGTATAGATTTAGCCAAAATGATCAATTCTGGACTCGTGTTTTTTCGGAGCCAAAACCAACTCTCTTGCTCGTGCTCTACCGCCATAGCGATGTGATACAACACATCGTAGCCAAATTGTTGCAACCATTTTTGCGCCTTCTCATTTCCTTCTGCCGCACTGATCATGGCCATGAGCTCGGGGCAACCGTTTTTGAGCAACCATTGCCTTGCAGGGTCGTGTAGGCGTATGGCTTGGGTGGCCATCCAGAGTTCTGGGTAGCCATTTGCTTGCAACCAATTGTGCAGTTCGTCATGACCCTCCACTGCTTTAGCCCAAGCGAGGATCACGAGCGAAGGATATGAGAGTGTGTTCGCCTTCATTGTTTAGAAAAACCAGAGTGCTACGCCAATAGCGGTGAGTACACAAATGAGATCCACCAAAAGCATGGTGCCGAGGGTATAACGCGTGTTGCGCACTTGAATAGAGCCAAAATAGACGGCAATGACATAAAAAGTGGTTTCAGCCGAACACTGAAAAATAGAAGACAGCCTTCCGGCCAAACTATCTGGCCCAAACTGATTCATGGCATCGAGCATGAAACCTCTTGATCCAGAACTACTGAAAGGCCGCAATAAGGCCACTGGCAATGAGTCGGTGATTTCTTTACTCACGCCCACATACCTAAAAACTTCTGAAATACCACCTGCTATTACTTCGAATAAGCCAGAATTTCGGAAAACGGAAATGGCTACAAGCATACCGAGTACATAAGGAAAGATCTTGACGCCGGTATCCAAACCTGAGCGCGCACCTTCTACAAATGCATCAAAAACGGTGGTGTCTTTTTCCTTGAAGCGCGCTTCATTTTTAAATGCAAAAAGCAAAGTCAGCAAGATGATCGCAAAGAGTAAAATACCTGAAAAATTACCCGTGAAGTAATTCTTTTCGACCAAATTGAGGGAACCCACATAAAAAAGCAGGCCAAAAATAGCGCCGATAATGGCCATAATGACACCCAACAACAAACCGCTTTTGAAGGAAATGCGTTGGCGCAAACCAACTATAAAGAATGCAGCTAAAGTGCCAATAAAAGAAGTAATAATACACGGCAGCATGACATCTGCCGGATTGGCGGCGTTTGCGGCTGCGCGGTAACCAATTATGGAAGTCGGGATGAGGGTCAGCCCCGCAGCGTGTAGGCACAAAAACATGATTTGGGCATCAGAAGCCTTTTCTTTTTCTGTATTGAGCTCTTGTAAACTCTCCATGGCTTTGAGGCCAAACGGCGTGGCAGCGGAGTCTAGGCCGAGGAAATTAGCCGAAAAATTCATGGTCATGTAGGTGATCGACGGATGCCCTGCTGGCACTTGCGGAAACACCTTAGAGAAAAACGGACTCAGGCGTTTGGCCAAGCGTTCGGTGGCGCCAGAATCGATGAGCAGTTGCATGATACCCGCAAAAAAGGCCAAATAGGCCATCAAGGGTAAAATCAGTTCAAATAAGCTATTCTTTGCCGTCACCAATAAACCGTCGGATTTCTGCACCCCGGAATAAACCATGACCGTCTTTTCTTTTATGACATAAGTTGTGTCGGGGTCTGAAGGATTCTTATCTACAATGTAAGTATCGTTATCGGCCCGAGCCATGTTTTCAACGTAGCTATGAGGCAATTTCCAGTGGTAGGTTTCTTTGATGAGAATAGGGTCGTCTTTTTTGCCGTTCAAGACGTAATCAATACTGTAAAACTGTCCTGAAAACACAGCAAAAAGAACAAATAAAATAGAGCTGATGAAAATGACCAGCCAAAAACGACTCAATACCATTTAACGAAATTGCACAATTTCTACCAATGACCAACAACTCCCAACAAAAAGAATTAACATGTGTTATTGAATTAAGCACCGTTCTATCCTTTAATTTGCACAAAAAAAGACCATGAAAACCGTTTTTCATTCTGCTTCCTCTCGCGGACACGCCGACCACGGCTGGCTCAACGCCAAGCATTCATTTAGTTTTGCCTCTTGGTACAATCCAGAGCGCATTCATTTTGGCATGTTGCGCGTACTCAACGACGACATCGTTGCAGGCGGAATGGGCTTTGGCAAGCACCCCCACGACAATATGGAAATCATTACCATTCCATTAAGTGGTGCCATTCAACACCAAGACAGCATGGGTTTTAGTGAAATCATCGAGACGGGCGAAGTGCAAGTGATGTCTGCAGGAACGGGAATCTACCACAGCGAATTCAACCCCAAACCAGACCAAGACCTCAATTTGTTTCAAATTTGGATTTTTCCCAATCAAAAACAAGTGACGCCGCGCTATGCGCAAAGGAAATACGATATCAAATCAGGTGCTTTTACGGCGCTTGTTGGCCCACAAGAAAGTAATCTTGCAACCTGGATCCATCAAGACGCCTGGATTTCTTTAGGCGAGTTTAGCGCCCAAACCTCCGCAACTTACAACGTCAACAAACAGAAAAACGGGATTTACCTGATGGTCATTGAAGGTGAAATTCAAATCGGAGACCAACGCCTACAAAGAAGAGATGCACTAGGAATCAGCGAAATCGAACAGATTGACATCCAGATGGAACAAAACAGCAAAATACTTGTCATTGAAGTACCAATGAACTAAAGCCATGAAAGACCAACTTATCCAAGCACTCGAATGGCGCTATGCCACCAAAAAATTTGACGCGTCCCAACAACTATACGCCAACGACAAAGAGACGATAGAACGCGAGCTGCAACTTACACCTACTAGTTACGGACTTCAGCCGCTACATTTTATCTGGATTGAAGACAGCGCCTTGCGCGACCAAGTCAAGACGCTTGCCTGGAACCAACAACAAATTGTCGACGCCGCAGCAGTACTTGTGCTTTGCGCCAAAAACGACCTCGACACCACCTACCTAGACCAACATGCCGACAACATGCGCGACACCCGCGCAATGGCTGAAGAGCAAATCAAAGGATTTAGAAACCATTTGCATACCGCAATTGGTCAAAAGGCCGCGGCCGATATCAAAAGCTGGAACGGCAAGCAAGCTTACATTGCACTCGGACAATTACTGACGGCCTGCGCCCTACTCAAACTCGACGCCACACCTATGGAAGGCTTTGACCCTGCAGCACTAGACCAGCTTCTCGACCTCCATGCGCAGGGCCTTCACAGCGTCTTGCTGTGCCCCATTGGCAAGCGCGCTGCAGACGACCATTACCAGACACTCAAAAAAGTCAGAAGACCTAAAAATTTGCTATTCAGCACGCGTTAAATAAAGGATTTTCCTTATATTTGAAGATGTCTCGAATTGTACTGTTTTTAACGCTCGCGCTCTGCTTATCAAGTTTTCAGGCGTGGTCGGCTCCAAAAATGAGCCAAGCAGACCAACACGAGCTCCAACAAATTCAAAACGAACTCTTGCGCCAAAAAGGTGCTGTTTCAGCCCAACTTCAAGCCAATTATCCTATTTACAACATCGACGGTCGCTGGTATTTATCTATGCTCGGGCGCTGCAACACCCAATTCAAAGCAGAAGAACTGCAATGGCAGCGCATTTTGTTTCAAAAACCTATCGCAGGCCTGCTTTCGCTCAAAGTTCCACTCCAAAAGCTCGCCGCCTTAGCTGGTCTCAAAGGCATAGATTACCTCGAAATCGCGGGGCGCATCAATCCTAACCTAGACAAAGCCGTCATAGACCTCCATGCCGACTCCGTTCACGCTGGCATTGGCCTTCCACAAGGCTACGCAGGCAAAGATGTACTCATTGGCGTAACCGATTGGGGTTTTGACTACACACACCCCGTTTTTTACGACACCTTGCTGCAGCAGCACCGCATTTACGCCGCTTGGGATCAATTCAAAACCAGTGGCCCCGCACCCAACGGCTTCAATTACGGAACCGAATACGCAGACACCCCTAGCCTTTTGGCAGCTGGCGGCGACACCTCCAATATTTACAGCTACGGCACGCACGGCACACACGTTGCAGGCATTGCCGGTGGCGCAGGTGCAACGAGTCCGTATCGCGGCGTGGCCTATGAAGCACAATTTTTGTTTGTCACGTTTTTGGTAGACGAAGGCGCCGTGCTAGACGCTTGGCAATGGATGTATCAAAAAGCGCTGGCTGCCGACAAACGTTTGGTGGTGAACATGAGTTGGGGGCTCTACCATTTTGGTACCCTAGATGGCACTTCTATTTTGAGTCAAGCCATTACGGCTTTCAGCAACTTAGGGGTTGTGTTTGTCAATTCTGGAGGCAATAACGGCAACGTCAACTTCCACCTCAAAAAAACCTTCAACAACGATCAACTCAAGTCCAGAATTGAATTCTATGACTACGCAGCCAACCCAAATATGTGGGGCCAGAGCATACATGCTTGGGGCGAGGCGGGTCAAAGCTTTGCCAACGGCATTATTGTGACCAATAGCGCCAACGTCCAATTGGCAGAAAGCCCTTACTACAGCACTGCAAGCACTACCAGCTACATCGACACCTTCTTGATCGTGAACCAAGACACCATTTGGTACAACATTTCTGCCGACGCAGCGCATCCACTCAACGGCAAGCCTCAAATGCGCTTGCGCATCAAAAACACAAATACCAGCTTGCGCATTCAACTCAAATCGCAAGCGAGTAGCGGCACCGTTCATTACTGGAACGTCACCGAGCTCAGCACCGATGTAGGAAACTGGGGCATGGCCTTTTTGGCAGCAGGCAGCGGCACCACATCCGGCGACAACCAAAATGGCATCAGCGAGCCTTCTTGTGCCGACGACGTCATTAGCGTTGGCGCTTACGCCACCCAATACGCAACCAGCTCCGGCTCTTTGGTGGGCGGTGCGTTGGCCTCGTTTTCTAGTAAAGGTCCGCGCTATGATGGCGCCATGAAGCCCGACATCGCCGCACCTGGCGTTGCGATTGCCTCCGCTATTTCCTCTTTTACAGATGGCTCTTACACAAGTGTAGCTACAACCGACTTCAACAATACAACTTATCGTTTTGCCAAATTCTCAGGAACCTCCATGGCTTCACCAATGGTAGCTGGCGTGGTGGCCCTCATGCTCGAAGCAAATCCGTATTTATCTGCAGCACAGGTCAAGGAAATCATCATGCAAACGGCGCGTCAAGACAACTACACCGGCGTAATCCCTACAGAAGGCAGCCCGCAGTGGGGCGCTGGCAAGATCAATGCCTACGCTGCCGTTCAGCTCGCTGTGCAAACACTTGGTCTGTTAGATGCTGCGCCTATATTAGAGTGGTCGGTCTATCCCAACCCCGTACAACACTACCTGCATTTTACCATCGTTGAGCTACCCGACTTTGCTGAAATCGTCGGCTTAGATGGCAAGCGCTATTGGGTTGCCATAGAAAACGGCAAAATGTCTGTTCAAGACCTACCAGCTGGCACCTACTACGTGCGTTTGCAGCAGAACGGACGCATCCAGCAAGCACCTTTCGTCAAAATCTAACATGAACATCCGACTTGCGAATACAAACGAACTTTCAATTCTAGAAAGTTTAGCACGGCAGATTTGGCCTCAGGCCTACGCCAATATCATTAGCCCAGCTCAAATTGAATTCATGCTCAACTGGATGTACAGCGCTGAGACGCTTGAAAAGCAACAATCAGTAGGCCACGAATTTTACATCTTAGCAAGCGATGGCCAAGACATCGGGTTTATGGCGTTGGAATGGGTCAATGGGGCGCATGCGGTGTTGAAACGGCAGCTGAAAATCAATAAACTGTATGTCCTGACAGATTTCCAAGGCAAAGGAGCTGGTCGTGCTTTGGTTCAAAAAGCAAAGGAACGCGCAACAACAACTCGGTGCAAGGCTATTTTTCTGCAGGTCAACAAAGTGAATCCGGCCAAAAATTTCTATCTCCAATTAGGTTTTCAGGTAAGAGAAGAAGCGGTTTTTGACATCGGCAATGGTTTTGTCATGGACGACTACATCATGGAAGTACAGCTCTGAGCTTTTTTGTATCTTCGTAAACCTAAAAAAAATCACCCATGCTCAAAATTGATATGCACAGCCATATTTTGCCGCAAACCATGCCCAATTGGACGCAAAAATTTGGTTACGGTAAATTCATTCACCTTGAACCCAATACCGATGGCAGCGCCAACATGATGCAAGGTGGGCAATTTTTTAGACGCATCGTTGAAAATTGTTGGGATGCACCCCTGCGCATTGAGGAATACACCCAATTCAACACACAAGTACAAGTAGTTTGCACCATCCCGGTCATGTTCTCATATTGGGCCAAAACGGCCGATGCATTAGAGCTGTCGCGTTTTCTCAACGACCACATCGCCGAACTCGTGCAGCGTTACCCTAAAAACTATATTGGCTTGGCGACCATCCCGATGCAAGATGCCGAGGCCGCCATTTTAGAACTGGAACGCGCCAAAGCAATCGGACATGTGGGCATTCAAATTGGCTCGAACATCAACGACGAAAATTTATCTGAAGAGAAGTTCTTTCCGATTTTTGAAGCCTGTGAACGCCTCGGTATGGCCGTCATGATCCACCCTTGGCAAATGATGGGCTTTGACAGCATGAAAAAATACTGGCTTCCTTGGTTGGTTGGCATGCCAGCTGAAACTTCGCGTGCGGCTTGCTCACTGATTTTTGGCGGGGTCTTGGAACGCCTTCCCAATTTACGCGTTTGCTTCTCACATGCAGGAGGCTCGTTCTTACCGACGCTTGGACGCATCGAACACGGTTTCAATTGCCGTCCGGATTTAGTGGCCATAGACAACCCACACAACCCGCGCACCTATCTGGGCAAGTTTTGGGTGGATAGCATTACGCACGACATCGCTGCGCTCGAATACATTCTTCAAATGCAGGGTTCCAAACGGGTGTGCTTAGGCAGCGACTACCCCTTCCCGCTCGGCGATTTAGAAATTGGTCAGTTCATTGAAGACAGCAACCTAAGTGCCCAGACCAAAGAAGACATCTTTTGCAATGCTACTTTAGAATGGCTGCAACTAGACAAAGCTGATTTCTTGTAAAAAAAAGAGAAAACGTAGAAAAAACCCTTCGAGAAAGGGGGAGAATTACCATAGGAGTTATTCACTCTGAATGCATTTAACCACTCTATAGATCTTAATCTATTTGATACTTTAAGCGAATGGTTACGCTAGCCGTTTTGCGGCGAGAGCTCGTATTGAAGCTTCCTCCCCATTCGTATTCTTCAGAAGAGTTTTCGGCTGTAATTTGAAACACTCCCATGTCGGCAAACATCAGCTTACCTAAGCTACCACCTCCATTTTCGGCTATTTTGGCAGCGCGTTCGTGTGCATCTTTGGTAGCGGCCTCAATCATTTTGAGTTTCAATTGCGCTAACTTCGTATAGTAGTATTCAGGTGCATCTGAATTGAGTTCGATACCTGCATCTATCAACTCCGACACCTGTCGCGATGTTTGTTCGACCACATTGACTTTTTTGGAGCTCACCTTCACGCTTTGATTCAACGAATACCCATCAAAAATCGTTTGACGGATGTTGCCTTCTTCATCGTAGATATTGCTCCATTCTTTGGAAATATCCGCTGCTTCAAATACCATTTCATCATCTGAAATTCCACGAGATTTGAGGTATGATTTTACTTTTCGAATATCTGCATTAAGTTGAGCATATGCGTCTTTGAGTTCCATACTTCTGCGAGAAAAGGAGGCGCGCCAAACAATCAGATCGGAGTCAAAGGATTCTTCCCCCAAACCAATCACCGAAACGGTGTCATCGGGCTTACCTTTTGACATATATGCCTTTCCTAAAATAAGGCCCGTAATGATGACTGCAGCACAGATGAGGAGGGTTGCAAAGTGGTTTTTGAGGAAATTCATCTTGATTTTTTTAACAATTCTAAACCAAGGTAGTACAAATTTGTTACAAAAACATGGAAACCAAAAATATCGCTATTATCGGCGCATCAAAAGGCATCGGATTTGCCTTAGCCACCCAACTGCTCGAAGCAGGCCTCCACGTTTTTGCCACGTATGCAAACACAAGCCCTACTTTTACACATCCGAATTTAACTTGGGCACACCATAATGTGTTAGAACCTACTGCCCTTGCGTTTCCCGATGTGTTAGATGGTTTGGTTTATTGCCCCGGTACCATTTCTTTGAAACCTTTCAACAGATTTGGGTCTACCGATTTTCAAGCCGATTACCAACTCCAGGTTTTGGGTGCCGTTCAAAGCATTCAAGCAGCGCTTCCATCACTCAAAAAAAGCACACAAGCTGCTGTAGTGCTGTTTTCGACCGTAGCCGTTCAACAAGGCTTGCCGTTTCACAGCCTGGTTTCCGCCTCAAAAGGCGCTATTGAAGGCCTCACCAAAGCGCTTGCTGCAGAATTTGCACCTCAAATTCGCGTGAACGCCATTGCACCATCGCTCACCAATACTCCGCTTGCCGAGAATTTGCTCAACTCCGATGCGAAAAAAGAAGCCAACGGCGCCAGACACCCACTCAAACGCGTTGGCGAACCCGCAGATATCGCTGCAATGGCTGCTTTCCTTTTAGGTGAAAATGCCACTTGGATCACCGGTCAAATTATGCATGTAGACGGCGGTATTTCCAGCCTGCGCGTATGATGCCACTGCTTTCCATAGCAGAAATCTATGCGCTCATTGATCAGTTCGATCCAGTGCGCTATGGAAAAACCCGCAATTACCAAAATGGTGGGGTATCCAAGCTGTCTGCCTATTTGTCAAGAGGCGTCATCTCTACCCGCCACGTATACGAACGCTTGCGAGAGAGGGGATTTTCGCTATATGAAATGGAGGCGTTTCTCATGGAGCTTTGTTGGCGAGACCATTCGCAAAGGTTTTGGCAGCACCACGACCCGCAACTTGAAGCGCGTGCAGCGCAGCATTACGTCCACAACGACCAACAATTGCCAACGGCTATTTTAGAGGCCAATACCGGTATTCAGGCTATTGACGACGCGCTGCTCGAACTCAGAGCCACGGGTTACATGCACAATCACCTGCGCATGTATTTGGCAGCACTCGTCTGCAACCATTACGGTGCACATTGGCGTACCGCTGCCAAATGGTTCTTTGGCCAACTCTGCGACGCCGATGCAGCGAGCAATCACCTGAGTTGGCAATGGGTTTGCGGCGCCAACGCACCCAAAGTATATTACGCCAACCAAGACAACATCAATAAGTACACTGGCAGCTCACAAAAAGGGAGTCCACTCGATACTTCCTATGAAGCGCTACCCGCCCTGCACATTGAAACTTCTTGGCAAACACCCAGTTATCTATTTGAACCAAACCGAACAAATACAGCGTTGATAGACACCACCCTTCCTACGCATCTTTACACGCCGTATCACCTTGACCCGAATTGGAGAAATACAACAACTGCCAACAACATTTTATTCTGGGACCTCCAACACTGGAACAACTACCCTTTTAGCGAAGCGGTATTCAACTGGATCAACGACCTTGCGAAGGTCCAAATTCCAAATATACAGTTGGTAGTGGGCACATGGGGAGAGCTGCAATCGAGACTCAACTTACAAAATACATTTACAAAGGAACACCCCCTGACTGCTGCCTACGGAGTCAATGTAGATAAGAGAGCTTGGCTGTGGCCTTTGAGCGAAGAAAAACCGGGGTCTTTTTTCAGTTACTGGAAAAAAGTTCAAAAATACCTGCGCCGTGAAAACTGAAATAGGTGTGGTTTGGTTCAAGCGAGACTTGCGCCTCCAAGACCACGCCGCGTTGTGCGCAGCAGAGCAAAGCAACTTAGCACTCCTCTACATTTGGCTGATTGAGCCCCGAGAGTTGGCGGCTCCTGAAAACGCCTTGCGCCATTGGCAATTTCAATACGCCTCGGTACTGCAAATCAACAAAGAATTGGCTCAAATTGGCAGAAAAATCCACGTTTGCATGGGTGAAGCCACTGATGTTTTTGAAAGTTTGCACAGTGAATTTGACATCAAAACCGTCTGGAGCTACCAAGAGTCGGGGCCGCCCAGAACCTTTGCCCGAGACCGCGCGCTGCAGGCTTTTTTCAAGCAAGAGCAGATCGCTTGGACAGAATTTCAGCGAGACGGTATTGTACGCGGTCTTAAAAACCGTAAAAACTGGGATAAATCTTGGTTTGCTTATGTGAACAGCCCCATCTTGCATTTTACACCAAACACCGCAAACAAAATTGTGGCTTGGGAGCACCCCTTTCAACCGGCAGAGACCCTTTTAGCGCAACTTGAAGCTTACCCCGATAGCTTTCAAAAAGCGGGGCCTTACTATGCCCATCGTTACCTTGCTGATTTCTTAGAGAAAAGAAGTTGGTTCTACCAAAAAGGCATCTCCAAACCCGCTTTGAGCAGAAAGAGTTGCAGCCGCCTCTCCCCTTTTTTAGCCTGGGGCAATTTATCGATTCGCCAAGTGGTGCGGGCCAGCTCCGCATACCTCAAACAGCCTCAAAACAAACAAAACCTCGACGCTTTCTTAACGCGCCTACATTGGCATTGTCATTTTATTC
>JACCDU010386957.1_pt1 | contig 22996 bp, 16 predicted proteins | sample 7446081 | NCBI WGS metagenome assembly JACCDU01 (sample SAMN15323447, study PRJNA562643) | freshwater metagenome | isolation source: river surface water | place: USA:Blue River Watershed | collected 2017-08-17
CCGCGCCCATCGAGCTGCCGCGCGTCAAGATGTCGGCCAACTGGATGGCCGCTTGTGGCGAGCCGGGTGAAGACGCCGCGCTGTACGAAACCGTCAAGGCCGTGGGCATGGAACTGTGCCCGGCGCTCGACATCTCGATCCCGGTGGGCAAAGACAGCCTGTCGATGCGCACGCAATGGCAAGCCGATGGCCAGACCCACAAAGTCACTTCGCCCGTGAGCCTGATCATCACCGCCTTCGCCAGCTTGCCCGACGTGCGCGGCACGCTCACGCCGCAGCTGAACGCGCAAGAGGCCGACACCAGCTTGCTCTTGATTGACCTGGGCCAAGGCCGCAACCGCATGGGCGGCAGCGTGCTGGGCCAGGTGCTGGGCCAGTTTGGCGACAGCGTGCCCGACCTGGAAGACCCGCAGGCGCTGGTCAATCTGGTCAAGGCCATCAACACCTTGCGGGCGCAAGGCCAGATCTTGGCTTACCACGACCGCAGCGACGGCGGCTTGCTCGCCGCTGTGGCCGAAATGGCTTTTGCCGGCCATGCGGGCGTGGCGCTCAATGTCGACATGCTGGTCACCGAGGGCGACGGCATCACCGACAGCCGCGCCGACCACGGTGACGCCAAAAACTGGGCAGGCCAGGTCAGCGCCCGCCGCGAAGAACTCACGCTCAAGGCCTTGTTCAACGAAGAGCTGGGCGTGGTGCTGCAGGTGCGCACGGCCGAGCGCAATGCGGTGCTGCAAACCCTGCGCGAGCATGGTTTGTCCAAGCACACGCATGTGATCGGCAAGGCCCGTCCGACCCACTCGACCATCACCAAAGGCGTAGGCGAACTCAGCATCTGGCGCGACACCAAAGAAGTGTTTGCCGCCAAGCTGGAAGACCTGCACCAGGTCTGGGACAGCGTGAGCTGGAAAATCTGCCAGCAGCGCGACAACCCCGCCTGCGCCGATGCCGAACACGCCGCCGCAGGCCAGGCCTCTGACCCCGGCATGCATGTGGCGCTGAGTTTTGACCCGGCCGAGAACGTGGCCGCGCCGTTTTTGAACCTGTCGCGCCCCAAGGTGGCGATCCTGCGCGAGCAGGGCGTCAACTCGCATGTCGAAATGGCCTACGCCTTCCACAAAGCGGGCTTTGAGTCGCACGACGTGCACATGACCGACCTGCAATCGGGCCGCGCACTACTGGCCGACTTCCAAGGCCTTGTCGCTTGCGGCGGCTTCAGTTACGGCGACACGCTGGGCGCGGGCATTGGCTGGGCGCGCTCCATCACCTTCAACCCGGCCTTGGCCGAGCAGTTCAAGGGCTTCTTTGGCCGCGCCGACACCTTCGGTCTGGGCGTGTGCAACGGCTGTCAGATGTTTGCGGAACTCGCCGACATCATTCCGGGCGCTGAGGCTTGGCCGCGCTTCACCACCAATCAGAGTGAGCGCTTTGAAGCCCGCCTGTCCATGGTCGAAGTGCTGGAATCGCCCAGCCTGTTTCTGCAAGGCATGGCAGGCAGTCGCCTGCCGATTGCCGTGGCGCACGGCGAAGGCTTCGCCAACTTCAAGCACCGGGGCAACGCGGCACAAGCCATTGCAGCGATGCGCTTCGTGGACAACCATGGCCAGGCGACCGAGCAGTACCCCCTCAACCCCAACGGCAGTGCGGGTGGCTTGACGGCGGTGACCACGGCAGACGGGCGCTTCACGGCCATGATGCCGCACCCCGAGCGCGTGTTCCGCAATGTGCAGATGAGCTGGACCAGTGGTGACATTTCATCCACCAGCCCCTGGCTGCGCGTGTGGCAAAACGCCCGCAAGTGGGTGGGCTGATCGTCTGTGCGGATGAGTTCTGTGGTGTCTGAGCAGTGGTTTCCACCGTCTCAGCTGGCGTTTTACTTTGACTCCAATGCCTGGGCCAAAGGCACAGCGCTGTACTTGCAAAGCGACGAGATTGCAGCCCAGCTGACGCCAGATGGCGATGGCTGGAAGTTGCTGGCCCAGGTGCCCGAGCACCAGGCATCCCCCTTCACCGTCACAGCGCATTTGCGGGTCTCGGATGGCGGCAACTTGCAGGCTTGGCGCTCCAGCTGTTCATGCCCGGTGGGGCGCATGTGCAAGCATGGCGCGGCTTTGGGCATCCATGCCGCCATGCAAGGGCTGGCGCTGCGGGATGCGCTGGAGCAGCCGGACAGCTTGGGCGACATGTCCGAACAACAGCTGCAGATGCGTCAAGATCGCGCATTGCAGCAGGCCGAATACCAGGTGCGCGATTGGCTGGGCCGCCTGGAGACGGCCGATGTGACACACCATTTCAGCTTGCCCGGCCACAGCGCCGAACATTTTTTGTACTGCCTGTCATCCGAGACACAGGGGCACAGACCGGTGTTTCACCTGACGATCAAACGCGCCACCCTCAAACGCGATGGCGAATGGGGCAAGCCCAAGAAAGTCACCAGCGAACCCTTTGCACACGATCCAATCTGGCGCACCTGCGTGCCCTCGGAACGCGGTATTTTTGACCTGTTCAAGGCTTGTCCAGCCACCAACAGTTTTGGTGCTTATGGCTTTCACAGCGCCGTCAAGTTGCAAGGCCTGGCGGCGGAACTCTTGCTGCGCAAATGCAGCGACACTGGCCGCCTGATGTGGGAGGACGACAAGCGTTTGCTGCCCCTGCGTTGGCAGGAGGAGCCGGTGCTGTTTGGCGGCAATTGGCAACCCGTGCCCGCACAGGACGTCAACCCGGCTGGCTGGAAGCTGCAGATGCAGGCAGATCGCCCTGGTGTTGTCCACGGCTTGAACGAGCCCCCGCTGTACGTCGATCCGGCGCATGGTCAATGCGGGCGACTGGACACCCAGGGGCTGAGTGTGGAACAGGTCTTGTTGCTGACCCAGTCTCCCGTGGTCCCTGAGCGCGTGGCGGTCAAATTCCAGCAGCAGCTGATGGACCGGCTGGGGCCTTTGCCCTTGCCCCCTGTCATTGAGCGCATGCCGGAAATCCGCGATGTCGAGCCTTTGGGCGTGTTGCGCATTTCAGCGGTGCCGACCCAACAGCGGCTGGACCACGGCATCTTCCAAGCGCAACTGCGTTTTGACTATGCGGGTCACACTGGCTTTTGGGGGCATGCCCAGGTGCGTGTGGCCATGGGCAAAGGCGCTGCAACGCGTTTGTTGTGGCGCGACCTGAGGGCAGAGCAGCGCATTCTGGACACGCTGGAAGACTTGGGTTTTGACACCGGGCAGGGCGACATGCTGAGCCTGTTGGGCACGGCAAATGCAGCCCGCTGGCTGGACTGGCTGGAAACAGACTTTGCCCCATTGCGCGAACGGGGTCTGCAAGTGCAAACCGATGCGGGTTTGCAAACCTGGTTGCGCCATGCCGATGATGTGCACATCGATCTGTCGGGCGAAGACAGTGCGGCCGAAACCTCGCCGTGGTTTGATTTGTCGCTGGGCATGGACATCGATGGTCAACGCGTCAACATCCTGCCCTGGGTGCCCGAGATTTTGAAAGAACTGGCTCGCGCTGGCGTGTCGGCATTGGCCTTGGGGAATGCACAGACCGAAGCACTGCCGTCTCATTTGTACCTGCCCGATTTGCAAGGGCCTGGCTATGTGAAGCTGCCCACCGCCAAGATCAGACCTTGGTTGAGCATGTTGGTGGAATTGCATGGCGAGCGCGGGCATGACTGGCATGGTGACCAGTTGCGCCTGTCGCGCATGGACGCCTTGCGCACGGCTGCGGCCTTGGGCGAAGGCGCACACTGGCAGGGCGCTCAAAGCCTGCAGGGCCTCGTTCAGCAAATGCGGGGGCAGACCAGCTTGACGGTGGTGCCACCGCCCGCAGGTTTGCAGGCCACATTGCGTCCTTACCAGCAACAAGGCCTGAACTGGCTGCAGTTTCTGCGTGAGCACCGCCTGGCCGGCATCCTGGCCGATGACATGGGGCTGGGCAAAACGTTGCAAACACTGGCCCACATCTTGTGTGAGAAGCAGGCCGGACGCCTGACGCAAGCGGCACTGATTGTGGCCCCGGTGAGCCTGCTGGGCAATTGGCAGCGCGAAGCAAGCCGCTTTTGTCCTGAACTGAAAACCCATATCCACCATGGCTTGTCGCGCCATGAAACCCTGGAGGATCTGGCGGGCTATGACGTGGTCATCACCGCCTATTCCTTGCTCTCGCGTGATCGAGAGTTGTGGGTGGCGGCCCCCTGGCACCTGTTGGTGCTGGACGAAGCACAAAACATCAAGAACGCCAACACGAACGCGGCGCAGGTGGTCAGCGAGATCCCGGCTGCCCACCGACTGTGTCTGTCGGGCACGCCGATTGAAAACCACTTGGGGGAGCTCTGGAGCCTGTTTCACTTTTTGATGCCCGGCTTTTTGGGCAGCCAAAAACGATTTGCCGAGCTGTTTCGCCACCCGATCGAACGCCAGGGCAGTGCCGAAAAAATGGCCCAGTTGCGTGCCCGTGTGACCCCGTTCATGCTGCGCCGAACCAAGGACCTGGTGGCCAGCGAGTTGCCGCCCAAGGTGGAAACCACCATGCCGGTGCCGCTGGAAGGCGCGCAAGCCGATCTGTACGAAACCATCCGGCTGGGCATGGAAAAAACCGTGCGTGATGCCTTGCATTCGCAAGGCTTGGCGAAATCTCAAATCACCATCCTGGATGCGCTGCTCAAGCTGCGCCAAGTGTGCTGCGACCCACGCTTGCTCAAGCTCGGTTCAGCCAGTCAGGTCGCACAGTCGGCCAAGCTGGCGCAGTTGCTGGACATGCTGCCCGAGATGGTGGCCGAGGGCCGCAAAATTTTGCTGTTCTCGCAGTTCACACAAATGCTCTCGCTGATTGAGCAGGCCCTGCCTGCACTGGGCATCCCCTGGGTCAAGCTCACGGGGCAAAGCAAAAACCGCGACGCCATCATCGACCAGTTCACCAGCGGGCAGGTCCCCCTGTTTTTGATCAGCCTGAAAGCTGGCGGTGTGGGCCTGAACTTGCCGCAGGCCGACACCGTGATCCATTACGACCCATGGTGGAACCCGGCTGTCGAAAACCAGGCCACCGACCGCGCGCACCGCATCGGGCAAAAGCAAAGTGTCTGGGTGGTCAAGCTGGTGGCGCAAGGCACCATCGAAGAACGCATGCTGGCCTTGCAAGAGCGCAAGGCCCAACTGGCCCAGGACATGTACGACGGTGCCGTGCAGCGCAAAGAGCCCTTGTTTGGCGAGGCCGATTTGAACGAGCTGCTCAAGCCGCTGGGGTGATTTTCGGAAGACGCCGTGGGGATGGCTTCACTGCCAGCCGATGATGTCCAGACCTTTTTCAGCCACACAACGCTGCACAAACTGGCGGTAGGTGCTGCTGGGTTGCTGGCTCATGGCACCCCGTGTGCCACCGGCCGCGGCGCCCACCACCGCGCTTTTGGCACCGTACTGGATGGCCTGGTTCAAATCCCCGCGACCCATGACCAAGCCACTGACGGCACCGGTCACGCCTGCCACGGTGGCCCCCATGGCCGCCCCCGAGGACGCCGAATGCGCGTTGTCCAAAGGCTGCAGACCGCTGGCCTGCGCCAGGTTCAGGCACTGCGAGACATGCTGTTTGGCTGCGGCCTCGCCCATCGCTTTGTAGGCCGCATTGGGGTAGAGCACGGGTGCGCTTGCACCGCTGCCCACACCTGCGCAAGCGGCAAGAGCCAACAGACTGCAGGCTGCGCTCAAGCGCAAAACGGGCGTGGAAAGGCGTGTGGAATTCATCGGAGGCTCCCGGTTGGAATGACCGCGTGATGCTATCAGGACGCGAGAAAATCCTGAAGAAATAATGCCTAAAGTATGTAAAGAATTGAATTTTTGACGTGGAAACGGCGAACTCAATGCATGCCTTGAACCGGTGGGCGCGCCTTGTAGAACTGCACCGGGCTCTCGGGCACGGCATTCAGCACCGATTTCTTGATCTTGCCCACCACATGCATCTCGCAGGGCTTGCAGTCGAAGCGCAGGGTGAGTTTTTCCTTGCCGTTGATCAGTTGCAGGGGCTCGGCTTTCACGGTGCCTTGCACGCCTGTGACGCCTTTGGCCTGCTTGGGGCACAGGCTCATTGAAAAGCGCACACAGTGCTTGGTGATCATCAGGCTGACTTCACCCAGTTCTTCTTGCGCTTCGTAGGCAGCCGCGATCACTTTCACGCCATGCTTGGCATAAAAATCGCGCGCCTTCTGGTTGAACACATTGGCCAGATAGGTCAGGGTGTCTTCGGGATACTGCGCAGGCGGCTCCACGGGCACGGCACGCGGCAGGCGGTGCAGGCCTTCCATGCGTGCGTTTTCGAGCGCTTGCACGGCATCGCGTCGCAAGGCGTTGAGCTGTGAAGGCGGCACAAACCAGGGGCGGGGCAGGGCGAGCTGAACATCCAGCGGTTCAAATAAGGTGTCACCCAACTTGCCCAAGGCGGCTTTGAGTTTATCCTCGGCCTGGGCCGGGTCTTTGGGCGCTTGCCAGGGGATGGCCAGCTCCGCGGTGCCGGTGTGGCCCGCTTCGTCGGTCAGCGTCAGTTGCAGGCCTTCACCCTTGCCACTTATGCTTTCGGCAAGCTGCATCCACACGCCCATGCGGCGTTCGGCGGATTTTTTATCCAGTGTGCGCACCCAGCTCATGTCGCGGTTGCGGTTGACCTGCACGCCTTTGCGCAGGTCCTTGAAACCGTCCATCGGGTCTTTGGGAAAGAGTTTCCAAACGCCCTTGGCTTTTTGCGCTTCTGCGCGGTTGATCTGCAGGCCCACCAATTCCTTTTGCAGGTCGTAATAGCACAGGCCGTCGCCGTTGTGCAGCTCGCTTGCCGGGTCGTCGGTGGTGATCTCGACGTGTTCGGGCGTAACTTTGCTGACCCAGCCGATGGGCTGACCCGGATTTTTTGGGGTGTCGAACGCGCCGATGTCCTCTTTGCGGCCTTGCACGAAGTAGTCGGTGAACTCGCGGTTGAAGTTCTGATTCGGGTCCGGCTCGAAGCTGAAGGTGGTGCGGCCATGCGAAGCCGGGGCCAGCTCGGGCCGCTCGTGCAGTATTTCGTCGAACAGCTTGCGGTAATGCGCTGTGATGTTCTTCACATAGGCCATGTCCTTGTAGCGGCCTTCGATCTTGAAGCTGCGGATGCCCGCATCCACCAGCGCGCGCAGGTTCTCGCTTTGGTTGTTGTCTTTCATGCTCAGCACATGCTTGTCGTGCGCGATGATGCGGCCCTGCGCGTCCTTGACTTCGTAGGGCAGGCGGCAGGCCTGCGAGCAGTCGCCGCGGTTGGCACTGCGCCCGGTGTGCGCGTGGCTGATGAAGCACTGGCCGCTGTAGGCCACGCACAAAGCGCCGTGCACAAAAAATTCGATCACGGTGCGATCGGTGTCAATCACATCGCGGATGGCGCTGATCTGCGGCAGCGTCAATTCACGGGCCAGCACGATCTGGCTCAAACCCGCGTCTTGCAGAAACTTGGCTTTCTCGGGCGTGCGGATGTCGGTCTGGGTGCTGGCGTGCAGCTGGATGGGCGGCAGGTCGATCTCCAGGAGGCCCATGTCCTGCACGATCAGCGCGTCCACCCCTGCGTCGTACAGTTGCCAGGCGAGCTTGCGGGCGCCTTCGAGTTCGTCATCCCGCAAAATGGTGTTGAGCGTGACAAAGATGCGGCTGTGAAAGCGGTGGGCGTATTGCACCAGCTGTGCGATGTCGTGCACCGAGTTGTCGGCGGTGGAGCGTGCGCCAAACGAGGGGCCGCCAATGTAGACGGCATCGGCACCATGGTTCACGGCTTCGATGCCGATCTCCAGGTTGCGGGCAGGGGCTAAGAGTTCAAGTTGGTGGGCAAGCATGACGTGATTATCCGGGTTTGACCGTGGATGCCATCAAAAAACGCGGCCGAAGCCGCGTTGTTTATTGTGGTTGCCGCCCCTGATCGGATCAAGGTTTCAGGATGGTGATCTGCGTGGCCGAATTTTGAGACGCGTCATAGGTCATGCTGTTGCCACTCACACCGCTCACCGTGAAGGTGGTGCTGACCGTGAGCTTGCTAAAGGTGCCGCTGGTCAATGTGCAACTGCCGGTGCTGGTGGTCACACAACTGACGGTCCCACCAGGCACAAAGCCGCCGGTGACCGTGGCTCCGGCCACGTTCAAGCTGGTGTTGACATCGCGCACGGTGGCCGTGACCTGCGCACGCCAACCGGTACCGGACTTGCCAGCTGCTGCCGTCAGGCTTTTGATCGCGACCGTTTTGGGCGTCGCTGGTGCATTGCTGGCCAAGGAATACAGCAAACGGTTGGGTGAGCCCGTGCCTGCAGAAGTGACCTTGTTCAAGGTCGCATAGCCCGTGATGAAGCTGGCGATCTGGGCCGGGCTCGACAGCGGATTGGCCTGCAAAGCCAAGGCCGCCACACCCGCCACGTGCGGGCTGGCCATGGAAGTGCCACTGATTGTGTTAGTGGCTGTGTTGCTGGTGTGCCAGGCCGAGGTGATGAAGCTGCCAGGGGCAAAGACATCGAGGCAAGAACCGTAGTTGGAATACGAGGCGCGGGCATCGGCGCTGGTGGTGGCACCGACCGTGATGGCGGTGGGTTCGCTGGCGGGCGAGTAGTTGCAAGCGTTCGCACTGCTGTTGCCTGCCGCGACCACCAGGGTCAGGCCCTTGTTGTAGGCGCCTGCCACCGCGGCGTTGACGGTGCTGGACTTGGCGCTGCCCAGGGACAGGTTGGCCACCGCTGGGCGCAGACTGGAGCCGGCAGCCCAGTCGATGCCGGCGATCACGCCGCTCAAAGAGCCAGAACCCGCGCAGTCGAGCACCCGCACCGGCACCAGATTCACCCCTTTGGCGACACCCCAGGTGCTGCCGCCCACAGTGCCAGACACGTGTGTGCCGTGACCGTTGCAATCGTTGGTGCCGTTGCCATCGGCCACAGCGCTGTAGCCAGGCAGCACACGGCCTGCGAACTCGGCATGGTCTGCACGGATGCCGGTGTCAATGATGAAGGCGGTGGTGCCTGCACCTGTGCCGTTGAAGCTGTAGCTGCTGTTCAGGGGCAAGCTGGTCTGGTCAATGCGGTCCAGGCCCCAGGTCGCAGCACTTTGTGGGGAACTGACCTGGTTCAAACTGACCGTTTGGTCTTGCTCGATGTAGTCCACCATGGGGTTGTTTTGCAAGCCAGGCAAAGCCGCAGCCGGGATCGTGGCGGCAAAGCCTTTGAGGGCATGGCTGAATGTGTGGTGCAAAGTGGCCTTGCTGCCGCGCAGCAGATTGGCTGCTTCTTGCGCAGGTTGGCGAACATCCGCGGTGAACACCACGATGTAGCGGCCCTGGATCGGTCTGGATGCCCCAAAAGCATGGGTTGCCGCCTCGCTGTTCTGGGGCGCTTGAGCCCAAGCGGGCGCAGTCAGCAGGCTAGACGCCAGCGCCAGAGAGAGAACGATTTCATTGAATTTGACAGCCATGTGAGCACTCCCATGTTGTAGTCGATATTTTAAAGCGCTAAAACCGACGAAACAAATAAAAAAGGCCTCGAATGAGGCCTTTGGGGCGTTGGGACGCGATGATCCTTATTGGATCTTGGCTTTGGCGCGCAAGCTTTCCTGGAAACCACTCAGTTTTTGCTGCTGCAGTTGCTGGGCGATCTGGGGTTTGACTTCCTCCAGCTTGGGCAACTGGGCTTCACGCACATCGTCCACGCGGATGATGTGGTAGCCGAACTGGCTCTTGACGGGGGTGTCGGTCATCTGACCTTTGTCCAACTTGACCATGGCGCCGGAAAACTCGGGCACATAGCTGCCGGCCGCCGCCCAGTCCAGATCGCCACCGTTGGCACCGGACCCTGGATCTTTGGACGCTTTCTTGGCCAGGTCTTCAAACTTGGCACCTTTCTTGATGTCCGCGATCAAGGCCTTGGCTTCGTCTTCCTTTTCCACCAGGATGTGGCGGGCACGGTATTCCTTGCCACCGTTGGCCGCCACGAACTTGTCGTACTCGGCTTGGATGTCGGCGTCGGTGACCGGGTTCTTCTTCTGGAAATCGGCGAACAACTCGCGGATCAGGATGGTCTGGCGGGCCAACTCGATTTGGTTTTTGTAGTCATCGGTGGCGTCCAGGCCGCGCTTTTTGGCTTCTTGCATGAAGATTTCACGGGCGACCAATTCTTCCTTGATTTGAGCCAGTACATCGGGTGTCACAGGACGACCGGAGCGCTCGACTTGCTGCTTGAGCACTTCCACGCGCGAAGAGGGCACAGGCTTGCCGTTGACCACGGCAATGTTTTGGGCGAAAGCTGGAGCGGCCATCAATGCCAAAACGGCGGTCGCGGCGCTGAGCATTTGCTTTTTCATGGAATTTTCCTCAGGGACAGTCTGTCAGGTGAATGAACAAGGGATAAAAAAGGGGCGGCACTGGTGGGTGCACGCCCGGTTCAGATCAGCTCGATGGCCAGGGCATGCAGGCCCTGGTCGATGAAATCTTGCAGCGCATCATACACAAGCCGGTGGCGCTGAACGCGTGAAAGCGGGGCGAACAAAGGTGAAGCAATGCACACGCGGATGTGGCTGCCTTGCCCTGAGGCATTGGCACCCGCATGCCCTGCGTGGGCCGCGCTTTCGTCGATCACGTTCAAGGCGCTGGGTTGCAGCCGTTCGGTCAGCCGGACCTGGATCTGATCACGGATGCTGGTGGGGATGGCGTTCATTTGTCTTTGGGCAGGTAACGGGCCACATAAAGGCCCTGGCCAATGATGAAGACCAGGGGGAACACATAGCCCCAGACCTTGAAATTGACCCATTCTTCGGTCGTGAAATAGGTCGCGACATAGGCGTTGGCCGCGGCCATGAACAGGCAGTACAGCATCCAGGCGATGTTCAGCCGGTGCCAGACGCGGCCAGGCAATTGAAGTTGCTGGCCCAGCATCATTTGCAGGAAGTTCTTTTTCAAAAAGCCATGGGCAATCGCCAAAGCGACCGCCAAACCCGTGTAAAGCAAAGTGGGCTTCCACTTGATGAAGCGTTCATCGTGCAAGCCCAAGGTCAGGGCACCAAAGCCCAACACCAGCACCAAGGTGATCTTGTGCATGGTCTGCAATTTGCCGTCCATCTTGTAGATCAGGGCAGTTTGCAGCACGGTTGCGGCCATCAGCACGGCGGTGGCCGTGTAAATGTCGGCCATTTTGTAGGCCCCGAAAAACAGCAGGATGGGGAAAAAATCGATCAGGAATTTCATGGGGTCAATCGCGGTCCTGGGGCCCCGCACGCGATGCGCGGCCCAGACGGTGGTTCATTCAAGAGGCTCGAAGTCTAACGAAGCCGAGTTCATGCAGTAACGCAGGCCGGTTGGTGCCGGGCCATCTTCGAAGACATGGCCCAAGTGGGCGCCGCATTGGGCACACACGGTTTCGACCCGTGTCATGCCGTGGCTGCGGTCCAGACGCTCTTCGATGGCATGCTCTGACGCCGCTTGCGAAAAGCTCGGCCAGCCGCAACCGGCATCGAACTTGGTGTCGGATTTGAAGAGTTCTGCATCGCAGCAGATGCAGCGGTAAATGCCCGATGCCCAGTGGCCTTCGTATTTGCCGGAGAAGGGTCGTTCGGTGGCGGCCTGGCGCGTCACGGCGTAGGCAACGGGCTCTGCGCCTTTGGCTTGCAGCAGGTCGCGCCATTCTTGCTCGGTTTTGGTGAAGGTCATGATGAACAGCTGATTTCCAGTTGGCCCGCCCAATCGGGCGGCAAGTCGGCATAGGCCTCATGGCCGGGATGCTCGTCAAATGGGGACTTTAGCAAGTTGTACAAAGTCTCGACCTCGCCAAAGTCACCTGTTTGCGCTTGGCGGATGGCTATTTCGGCCAGGTGATTGCGCAGCACGAACTTGGGATTGGTCCGCAGCATGGCCATGCCTGTGGCGGCCAGCTGCGATGGGCCCAGGCGCGCGAGGTAGCGTTGCAACCAGTCCTGCCAGCGTTGGCGGTCCACAAACAGATCGCGAACTGGCTCGAATGCAGCGTCGGGTGTTGGGCTGGTCGGGGGCCTGGCCACAGCGTGGCTCAATTGCCGCCAAAACAGCGTGTAGTCCACCCGCTCCGATGCCAGCAATTGCAGCAGGTCTTCGACCAGTTGCCAATCGGCCTCGCGTGCAGATTCCATGGCCAGTGTGCCGCTCAGGCCCAGCTTGGCCCGCATGGCGTCGCCCAGGGCGCGGGGAAAGGTGGTTTTGTAGGCTTCCAGCACTTGCAGTGTCAGGTCCTGGTCTTCGATCAAAGGCAGCAAGGCCTGCGCCAGGCAAAACAAGTTCCAGTACGCGATGTTGGGTTGACGGCTGTAGGCATAGCGGCCTTGCGTGTCGGAATGGTTGCAGATGTGGCCGGGGTCGAACCCGTCCATGAACTGGAAGGGGCCGTAATCGATCGTCAACCCCAGCAGGCTCATGTTGTCGGTGTTCATCACGCCATGGCAAAAACCCGCCGCTTGCCATTGGGCCAGCAGATGCGCCGTGCGCTCCTGCACCACCTGGAGCAAGGCCGCGTAGACATTGCCTTGCAGGCTTTCGGCACGATCATGGCATTCGGGCAGGTGGTGGGCGATCGCGTGGTCGGCCAAGCGGCGCAGGCTGTCCACATCGCCTTGTGCGGCAAAGTGCTCGAAATGGCCAAAGCGCAAAAAGCTGGGGGCCACACGGGTGAGCACAGCGGCCGTCTCGACGGTTTCACGCCGCACCGGTTCGGGTGAAGCCACCAGGCACAGTGCCCGTGTGGTGGGGATCCCCAGGCCATGCATGGCTTCGCTGCACAGGTATTCGCGGATGCTGGAGCGCAGCACCGCACGGCCGTCGCCACCACGGGAGTAGGGCGTTCGGCCCGCGCCTTTGAGCTGGATCTCCTGAGGACCGCAATGCGAGGGTGCTTCGCCCAGCCATATCGCGCGGCCATCGCCCAGCTGCCCGGCCCATTGGCCAAACTGGTGCCCGCTGTAGACCGTGGCCATCGGATCAGCCCCCGGCAAAGTGCTGTTGCCCGCGAAAGCGCCAAGGTGTTCCTCGTCCAGCAAGTCTGGTGACCAGCCCAGCTCGGCCAGCAAGGCATGGTTGCGCATGGCCCAGACGGGCGAGGCCACCGGGGTGGGTTGCAAGCGTGTGAAAAAGCGCGGTCCCAGCTGGGTCAAGCGGTGGGTCCATCCCCATGTGGGGGGATGAGCAGGGTTGGGCGACGAGGCTGAAAACATGGTCCGATTGTCACGCCCTTGACAAGGACACATGGTTTGGCGGGTCTTGGCACTGGGCAGGGTGCGCGGCGGGTGCACAATGAAAGCGTTCTTTTTTCAAACACTGCCAACAGGAGACACCCCATGCTGGGACTGATGCAACAGCAATCGCTGCTGATTTCTTCGCTCATCCAATTTGCCGAACGCCACCATGGCGATGGCGAGATTGTTTCGCGCCGGGTGGAAGGCGATATCCACCGTTACAACTGGGCTGCTGCGGCCAAGCGTGCCCGCCAGGTGGCCAATGCCTTGGACGACATGAAGCTCGCCACAGGCAGCCGGGTGGCCACGCTGGCCTGGAACGGTTACCGCCACCTGGAGTTGTACTTTGGCGTGAGCGGCTCGGGGCGCGTGTTGCACACCATCAACCCACGCTTGCACCCTGACCAGATCGCCTGGATCGCCAACCACGCCGAAGACCAGGTGCTGTGTTTTGACATGAGCTTCTTGCCTTTGGTGCAAGCGGTGCATGCCAAGTGCCCCACGATCCGCCAATACGTGGCCTTGTGCGATGCCGACAAGCTGCCCTCTGATAGCGGCATTCCGGGATTGGTCAGCTATGAGGATTGGATGGGCCAGCAAAAGGACAGCTACACCTGGCCTGAACTGGACGAAAACGCGGCCTGCAGCCTGTGCTACACCAGCGGCACCACGGGCAACCCCAAGGGCGCGCTGTACAGCCACCGCTCGACACTGTTGCACGCCTACGCCGCCGCCTTGCCCGATGTCATGTGCATTTCGGCGCGCGATTCGATCTTGCCGGTGGTGCCCATGTTCCACGTCAATGCCTGGGGCATCCCCTATAGCGCGGCCATGGTGGGGGCCAAGCTGGTCTTTCCGGGGCCAGCGCTGGATGGCAAGTCTGTGTATGAACTGATCGAAGGCGAGGGCGTGACTTTTGCAGCGGGCGTGCCCACCGTCTGGCAAATGCTGCTGGGTCACATGAAGCCAGCGGGATTGAAATTCTCCAAGCTCAACCGCACCGTCATTGGCGGCTCGGCCTGCCCACCCGCCATGATCACGGCCTTCCGTGAAGACTACGGCGTGGACGTGCTGCACGCCTGGGGCATGACCGAGTTGAGCCCACTGGGCACGCTGTGCACGCTGAAGAACAAACACCTGAATTTGCCCGAAGCCGAGCAGATGAAACTGCGCATGAAACAGGGCCGTTGCATCTTTGGCATCGAGATGAAGATCGTCGATGAGCAAGGCAAGGAGTTGCCCCACGATGGCAAAGCCGCTGGCGACTTGCTGGTGCAAGGCCCCTGGGTCATTGCCTCGTATTTCAAACAGGAAGGCGCAAGCCCGCTGGTGGATGGCTGGTTCCCGACCGGTGATGTGGCCACCATCGATGCCGACGGCTTCATGCAGATCACCGACCGCAGCAAGGACGTGATCAAGTCCGGTGGCGAGTGGATCAGCTCGATCGATGTGGAGAACATCGCCATGGCGCACCCGGCCGTGGCCATGGCCGCTTGCATTGGCATTCACCACCCCAAGTGGGACGAGCGCCCGATTGTGTGTGTGGTCAAAAAACCTGGTGCCGAAGTCAGCCGCGATGAGCTGATCCAGTTCTACGAAGGCAAGACCGCCAAATGGCAGATCCCGGACGATGTGGTGTTCGTCGAAGCCATTCCCCTGGGGGCCACCGGCAAGATGCTCAAGACCCGCTTGCGCGAGCAATTGACGGGCTATGTGCTGCCCGGCCTTTGATGCGCATCCGATCACCCGTGGGACAGCCAAGTCGCACGGGTGATAAGGCTTAGGGGCAAACCCCGAGCCCATTTGTGTTTTCAGCGGTTACGCTGGCATGGTTCTGATTCACAACGCAGGAGACTTTGAATGAAATTCACCACCCGCTTGATCACTGCCGCTGCACTGAGTGCTTGTGCCTTCGGCGCTTTTGCCCAAAAAGGCGAGACCGTCAAGATCGCCTGGATTGACCCGCTGTCCGGTTTGATGGCCCCCGTGGGCAGCAACCAGCTCAAGAGCTTCCAGTTCTTTGCCGAGAAATTCAGCAAGACCAACCCGGCTGGTGTGAAATTCGAGGTCATTGGCATCGACAACAAGTTGAGCCCTGCTGAAAGCCTGAACGCGCTCAAGGCCGCCATGGACCAGGGCGTGCGTTACATCACACAAGGCAACGGTTCATCGGTGGCCGGCGCCCTGATCGAAGCCGTCAACAAGCACAATGAACGCAACCCCGGCAAGGAAATCATTTTTCTGAACCACTCGGCGGTGGACCCCGACTTCACCAACAGCAAGTGCAGCTACTGGCACTTCCGTTTTGATGCCGACACCTCCATGAAGATTGAAGCCATGACCACCTTCATGGCCGATCAAAAGGACATCAAGAAGGTCTACCTGTTCAACCAGAACTACTCGCACGGCCACCAGGTCGCCAAGTTCGCCAAGGAGAACCTGGCCCGCAAGCGTCCTGACGTGCAAATCGTCGGCGAAGACCTGCACCCCCTGGCCCAAGTGCGTGACTTCTCCCCCTACATCGCCAAGATCAAGGCTTCGGGCGCAGACACCGTGATCACCGGCAACTGGGGCTCTGACTTGGCGCTGCTGGTCAAGGCCGCCAACGAAGCCGGTTACAACGGCAAGTTCTACACCTACTACACCGGCGTGACGGGCACCCCCACAGCGCTGGGTCAAGGCGGTGCAGGCCGCGTCTACCAGATCGCCTACAACCACTACAACATGGGTGGCGACATCGGCAAATGGATGGCCGAATTCAAGACCAAGTTCAACGACGACTTCTACACCGGCTCGGTGATCTCGATCTACAACGCTTTGGGCGAGGCCATGGCCAAAGCCAAATCCACCGAGCCTGCCAAAGTGGCAGCTGCCCTGGAAGGCCTGACTTTCAAGAGCTACCACGGTGAAGTTCAGATCCGCAAAGCCGACCACCAGTTGCAGCAGCCGCTGTACATGACCGTGTGGCAAAAGGCGGACAAGAAGTACCCCTACAGCCCTGAAAACACCGGCATGACCTTGGCCCCGGTCAAGGAATTCCCATCCTACGTGTCCAGCACACCCACCAGCTGCCAGATGAAGCGTCCCGGCTGATCGGGGTTTGGCTTGCGGGCCCGATGACATCCCTCGTTGTCGGGCCTTTTTCTTGGGCGCTTGCGTCCCCTCATCACTCGGGTTGACATGACCCACTTTCGGTAACGAAGTTAGGCTCTCACAGCCTGGAAAGTAGCAGTACCTATGGAGTTTTTCATCATCTCCATGCTCAACGGCCTCAGTTACGGGCTGTTGCTCTTCATGCTCAGCTCGGGGCTGACCTTGATTTTCAGCATGATGGGCGTGCTCAACTTTGCGCACGCCAGCTTTTACATGATTGGCGCCTATTTCGGTTACACCCTGTCGGGGTGGATCGGTTTTTGGCCCGCGCTGGTGCTGGCACCGCTGTTCGTGGGTGCCTGCGGTGCACTGTTCGAGCGCGTGACGCTGCGCAAAGTTCACCCCTTTGGCCATGTCCCCGAATTGCTGGTCACCTTTGGCCTGTCTTATGTGGTGCTCGAGCTGGTTCAACTGGTGTGGGGTCGCACGGCGGTCGAGTTTGCGCCGCCTGAAATCCTGCGCAGTTCAGCCTTCACCCTCATCAACCACTCGGTTCAGGGCTTGAGCCTGATCTGGGGTGCAGCACCGGCCGACATGTGCAACGCGGCAGACGCCGCTGTGCGGGTGGTGTGTTCACCGTTCCCGGCCACGCGCGCTTTCATGATGTTGGTGGCGCTGCTGATGCTGGTGTCTTTGTGGCTCTTGCTGACCCGCACCCGCATCGGTCTGGTCATTCAGGCAGCCCTGACGCATCCCGAAATGGCCGAAGCCCTGGGCCACAACGTGCCCCGAGTGTTCATGCTGGTCTTTGGTGCGGGCACGGGCCTGGCAGGTCTGGCAGGGGTCATCGGCGGCAGCACCTTCGTCACCGAGCCGGCCATGGCGGCCACGGTGGGTTCGGTGATTTTTGTGGTTGTCGTCGTTGGGGGCATGGGCTCTTTGTCGGGGGCGTTCCTCGCTTCTGTCTTGATCGGCGTGATCCAGACCTTTGCGGTGGCCATCGACTATTCCTTCCTGGCCTTGGCCAAAGACATGGGCTGGGCCCTGTCGGCTGCCGCTCAGGACAACACTTTTGCCAAGCTCACGGTGTCGCAAGTCGCACCGATCTTGCCGTACCTGTTCCTGGTGCTGATTCTGATTTTCCGGCCCAAGGGTCTTTTGGGTACACGGGAAGGGTAAGCCATGTCAGCTGTCTACAAATTCAAACCTTACAACGTTGGCCGTTGGGTCATCTGGAGCTTGTTTGCTCTGGTCTTGCTCGCTGCCCCCCTGGTGTTCACAAGCAATTTGTCCACCACCATGCTGGCGCAAATGGGCATTGCCATCATCGCCTGCCTGTCCTACAACATGCTGCTAGGGCAAGGCGGCATGCTCAGCTTTGGCCATGCGGTCTACACCGGCCTGGGCTCTTACATGGCCATCCACGCATTGAACGCGGTGAGCGGCGGCACACTGAACATCCCGGTCAGCCTGCTGCCCATCGTGGGCGGTATGGCGGGCATGTTCTTTGCCATTTTGCTGGGCTGGGTCACCACCCGCAAATCGGGCACCCCCTTTGCCATGATCACGCTGGGTGTGGCCGAGCTGGTGTTTGCCATGTCGCTCATGTTCTCCGAGTTTTTCGGGGGCGAGGCGGGCGTGTCGGGCAACCGCGTGGCTGGCCAGGCTTTCTTTGGCATCACCTACGGCCCACAAATCCAGGTGTATTACCTGATCGCGGCCTACACTTTTGTGTGTGTAGCGCTCATGTACGCCTTCACACAAACACCGTTGGGACGCATCCTCAACGCCGTGCGAGACAACCCTGAGCGGGTTGAGTTCATCGGTTACAACACCCAGCGCGTGCGCTACATCGCCTTCATCATTGCGGGCTTTTTTGCGGGGATCGCGGGGGGCCTGGGCGCGCTCAACTTCGAGATCGTCACCGCCGAAGTGGTGGGGGCAGGGCGCTCGGGCGCTTATTTGCTGTTCACATTCCTGGGTGGTGCGACCTTCTTTTTTGGTCCGATCATCGGCGCCATCTTGATGGTCATCGCCTTTGTGTTGCTGTCCGAGTTGACCAAGGCCTGGTTGCTGTACCTGGGCTTGGTGTTCCTGTTCATGGTGATGTATGCACCAGGCGGCATTGCCAGCCTGATCATGATGAACCTGCGGGTGGCCAAGTTCGGCAAGCTGCGCCAGATCTGGACCAGTTACCTGGGCCTGGCCTTGACCGCGTTCGTCATGCTGGCGGGTGCCGGTGCCATGATCGAGATGGTGTACCACCTGCAGCTGAACTCGGCATTGGGCGACACCGTCAAATTCATGGGGGCCACGCTCAACGCCAAGGGGCTGGACAGCTGGTTTGGTTGCGCCTTTGTCATGCTGACGGGCCTGGGCCTGTTTGAGCTGTCACGCCGCCAGTACATGGTCGAGTGGGGCGACATTCAGACCGAGATTGAAAAAGAAATCAAGCGCCGGGAGACTGCAGTATGAGTACGACCTACGCACTGGAACTCAAAGACGTTCGCAAAAATTTTGGCAAGACCGAAATCATCCGTGGCGTGAACCTGGCTGTGCAAGCCGGTGAGCGCGTGGCCGTGATTGGCCCCAACGGCGCGGGCAAGTCCACCTTGTTCAACCTGATCAGTGGCCGATTTGGCCCGACCAGCGGTGACATCTTGCTCAATGGCCAGCCCATTCAGCACAAAAAGCCCTACGAGATCAACCGCATGGGTTTGTCGCGCAGCTTTCAGATCACCAACATCTTTCCCAAGTTGAGTGTGTTTGAAAACCTGCGCTGCGCGGTGCTCTGGAGCCTGGGCTACAAGTACACCTTCTTCAAGTTTCTGTCAGGACTCAAGGACGCCAACGACCGCGCGCAGCAGTTGATGGAGATGATCCACCTCGACAAGAAGCGTGATGTGCTGGCCATGAACCTGACCTACGCCGAACAACGCGCCCTGGAAATTGGCGTGACCATTGCCGGCGGTTCCGATGTGATCTTGCTCGATGAGCCCACAGCCGGCATGAGCAAGAGCGAAACCTCGCGCTTCATTCACCTCATCAAGGAAGTCACGGTGGGCAAAACCTTGCTGACGGTGGAACACGACATGGGCGTGGTGTTCGGCCTGGCCGACAAGATTGCCGTGGTGGTCTATGGCGAAGTGATCGCCTTCGACACGCCCGAGGCCGTGCGGGCCAATGCGAAAGTTCAAGAGGCTTATCTGGGCTCCAGTGTGGCCGACAGCCAGGCGGGAGGCCACTGACATGCTCAAAGTTGACAACCTTCACGCGTATTATGGCAAAAGCCATGTGCTCCACGGCGTGAGCTTTGGCGTGGGCGAGGGCGAGATCGTGGCCTTATTGGGCCGCAACGGTTCGGGCCGCTCCACCACCGCCAAAGCCATCATGGGCCTGGTCGACTGCCAGGGCACCATCGACTGGAAGGGCCAGCCCATTCAGGGCAAGAAGGCCTATGAAGTCGCGCACTTGGGGCTGGGCTATGTGCCTGAAAATCGCGAGATTTTCCCAAAGCTGACGGTCTATCAAAATTTGCAACTGGGTCAAAAGCGCAGCGGCCGAAATGGACGCTGGTCGTTTGACGACATGTACGCCATGTTCCCTCGCCTGAAGGAGCGTGAACACACGGAGGCGGGCGTTTTGTCGGGCGGCGAGCAGCAAATGCTGACGCTGTGCCGCACCCTGATGGGCGATCCTGACCTGATCATCATCGATGAACCCACCGAGGGACTGGCCCCCAAAATCGTCGAGCTGGTCGGTCAGTACCTGCAGGAGCTCAAGAGCCGGGGTATTTCGGTTTTGCTGATTGAGCAAAAACTCACGATCGCGATGAATATTTCGGACAGGGCCTTGGTCATGGGCCATGGCAGCATCGTGTTCGAAGGCACGCCCGAAGAATTGCGCCAGAACACCTACATCCGCAAGGAGTGGCTGGAAGTCTGACAGCCGTCCCGATCGGGACAGTTCTTGCTGTTTTTTCTGCCGCTAACCACTACAATCTCAAAAAACGAACGACCGTTCTTTTTTTATTCCCAGCTTAATTTCACGCAAAGGAAAGCAGCATGACAGCTGAATACAAAGTCCAAGGTGATGTCGCGGTCATCACCCTGATGAATCCGCCCGTCAACGGTTTGGGCCTGTCCACCCGCATCGTCATCACCGATGGTCTGGAAAAAGCCAACAACGATGCGGCGGTCAAAGCCATCGTCATCACTGGCGGCGGCAAAGCTTTTTCAGGCGGTGCGGACATCCGTGAATTTGGCTCGCCCAAAGCGATCCAGGAACCCAATTTGCTCAGCGTCATCCGCGCTTGCGAAAACTCGGCCAAGCCGGTGGTCGCAGCCATCCATTCGGTCGCCATGGGCGGGGGGCTGGAGCTGGCACTGGGTTGCCACTACCGCATCGCAGCGCCCGGCACCTCGATTGCGTTGCCCGAAGTCAAGCTGGGCCTGATCCCTGGCGCGGGCGGCACGCAGCGCCTGCCCCGCGTGATCGGTGTCGAGCCTGCGCTCAACATGATCGTCAGCGGCGAAGCCATCAAAAGCGAGATGCTGGCCATGTTGCCCGGTCAAAAGCTCTTTGACGCGATGGCCAAATCGGTTGAGAGCCTGCCTGAAGAAGCCCTGGCACTGGCCCGCAAAGTGGCCGCAGCGCATGCCGATGGCTCGCCGCTGCCCTTGGTGAAAAACCTGCCTTGCAAGCACCCACAAGGCGACGCTTACTTCCAGTTTGCCCGCAACATGGTCAAGGGCATGGCCAAAAACCTGCCAGCCCCAGGCAAGTGCGTGGACGCGGTCGAAGCCGCCACCAAAAAGAAGTTTGAAGACGGCATGGTTCTGGAGCGCGAAATCTTCATGAACCTCATGATGACGCCCGAGTGCCGCGCGCTCCGCCACATCTTCATTGCAGACCGTGCGGCCAGCAAGATCCCCGATGTGCCCGAAGACACGCCCAAGCGCGAGATCAAGTCGATCGCCGTGATCGGTGCAGGCACCATGGGCGGCGGCATCTCGATGAACTTCCTGAACGCGGGCATCCCGGTCAAGATGCTGGAGATGAAGCAGGACGCGCTGGACCGTGGCGTGGCCACCATCCGCAAGAATTACGAAGCCCAGGTCAAAAAAGGCAAACTCAAACAAGAGAAATACGACGAGCGCATGGCCTTGTTGTCCACCACCTTGAGCTACGACGACATTGGCCAGGCTGACTTGGTCATTGAAGCCGTGTTCGAGGAAATGGGTGTCAAGGAAGCCGTGTTCAAGCAATTGGACAAGGTCATGAAACCCGGCGCCATCCTGGCGTCCAACACCTCCACGCTGGATGTGAACAAGATCGCTTCGTTCACAGCCCGTCCACAGGATGTGGTGGGCATGCACTTCTTCAGTCCGGCCAACGTCATGAAGTTGCTGGAAGTGGTGCGTGGCGCCAAAACTGGCAAAGATGTGCTGGCCACCGTGATGGCCATTGGCAAGAAGATCAAGAAGACCGCCGTGGTCTCGGGCGTGTGTGATGGCTTCATCGGCAACCGCATGATCGAGCAGTACAGCCGACAGGCCGGTTTCCTGATCGAAGAGGGCTGCACCCCTGCACAGGTCGACAAAGCGGTCGAGAAATTCGGCTTTGCCATGGGTCCCTTCCGCATGGGCGACTTGGCCGGCAACGACATTGGCTGGGCCATCCGCAAGCGCCGCTATCAGGAAAAGCCGCACATGAAATACAGCAAAACCGCTGATTTGTTGTGCGAAATGGGCCGCTATGGCCAAAAGACGGGCGCAGGCTGGTACGACTACCAGGCCGGCAAGCGCGACGCGATCCCCAGCCCCGTGGTGGTCGAGATGATCGAAAAGCACCGCGCCGCTTTGGGCATCACGCCGCGCAAGATTTCCGACGAAGAAATTGTGCAGCGCCTGGTGTTCTCGCTGGTCAACGAAGCTGCCCACATTCTGGAAGAAGGCATCGCCAGCAAGGCCAGCGACATCGACATGGTCTACATCACCGGCTATGGCTTCCCGTTCTGGCGCGGTGGCCCCATGAACTACGCCGACACCGTGGGCCTGTTCAATGTGGTCGAAGCCATGAAGCGCTTCGCCAAGAACCCGCACGACGACGCCCAATTCTGGCAACCCGCGCCCCTGTTGGCACGCTTGGTAGCCGAAGGCAAGACATTCAACTGATTCACTAAAGGTTCACCATCATGACGAATGCTGTCATCGTTTCTACCGCACGCACTCCGCTGGCCAAGAGCTGGAAGGGCGCTTTCAACATGACCCACGGTGCCACTTTGGGTGGCCATGCGGTGCAACACGCCGTGGCCCGCGCTGGCATTGATGCCGCCGAAGTCGAAGACGTGATCATGGGCTGCGCCACGCCCGAAGGCGCCACCGGTGCCAACATCGCCCGCCAGATCGCCCTCAAGGCCGGTCTGCCCATTTCGGTGTCCGGCCTGACCGTGAACCGTTTTTGCTCTTCCGGCCTGCAGACCATTGCTTTGGCCGCGCAACGCATCATCGCGGGCGAAGGCCAGGTGTATGTGGCCGGTGGCGTGGAAAGCATCTCCTGCGTGCAGCAAGAGATGAACACCCACATGCTTCAAGACTTGGCGCTGGCCAAGATGAAGCCCGAGATCTACTGGAACATGCTGCAAACCGCCGAGCAAGTGGCCAAGCGCTACAAGATCGGCC
>JACCDU010094841.1_pt1 | contig 22965 bp, 18 predicted proteins | sample 7446081 | NCBI WGS metagenome assembly JACCDU01 (sample SAMN15323447, study PRJNA562643) | freshwater metagenome | isolation source: river surface water | place: USA:Blue River Watershed | collected 2017-08-17
CCCCAGCCAATAACCACACCGATATCCTTGAAGGAACAGTCGGAGACGATGATGTTCCCACCCCCGTTGTGCGCGTCAAGGCGGTTTAGGGTGCAGTTATGCACCCGCCAGCCATCAATCTGGTTTGTGCCAATCGCGCCCCACCCGTCAACAAAGTGGCAGTTCTCAAGGTCAACTTCGGCCACGCTGGAAGCCGAAACAATATAGCTGCTGCTATCCGGATCATTATCCAGCGCCGAGCCTGTCACGTCCCGAATGGTGATATCACAGCAGTCCTCGAACCGCAGCAAAGCATGGGCATGATACGCGGGCATAGCGTTCCAGCCTGTGAAGCTGATGCTTTCGACAGACGTGTCGTTGCGCTGAACCACGAACACCTTCTGGTTATTCATGGTAGACAGATCAATGACCGCGCCACGGATGGTAAGGTGGCCCGACAAAGGCATGGCCCGCCATTTGGCGTTGATGCTTGTAGACGCGGCAAGGTTGCGCGCCAAAGGATTGACCGACTGGCCTTCTGCGCTGATCCGGAAGGGCTGTAGGTATCCCGTGACGCCTACGTGTTGGCGGTCCGTAATCGTGTCGGGCTGGCCGTTTGCGACCTCGATTGCGGCATACCCTGGCAGGGTGAAGAAGTCCGCGCTTGGGACGCGGCTACCTTCCGCCATATTGCCAGCGGTCGGGGTGATGGTGGACGTATTGAGAGGTGTACCGGGATCAGTGACGACGAACATTTCCCGAGCCGTGGACATGCTCCAAGTGTTTGGCGAAGGCCGGATACCGCCAACCGCCTTGATCACGCAGCCAGCAAAGTCCGTGCTTGTCTGCATCGGGATAAGTGCGTTTGACTGGACCTGCACCTGTTCGATGCCTGTGTAAGCGACGGGCAGTTTCTTGCTGTTAGCCCACACATGGCAGGCCCGGACAATGGTTGTGTCGTCGCCGCTGCCAAGAGTGCCAAACTGGCGCGGGTTGAGAACACCATGAGGGGGTGCCCAGTCTGACCCATCGGCCATAGATAGGGCGGTCCCTGTTGCATCGCGTAGAAGAGTGATCAGCGCGTTTCCGTCACGATACGAAATGGCGTTGCAGTCCGGCGAGACATAAGCCGCCGCAACCGTTGCGCGGTCTGGTGCAGTCGTATCCTCCGACCAGATGCCAAAAATCGCGCTATCGCGCACATGGCTTCCTACCGCAATGTCGGCAGACCCTCTTGTACGTTGTACGATTAGCTGTCCGCTGTCACCTTTGCGGGCGCGCACGTTTCGCACAGAGTAGAACACTTCCCCGTCGCCATCCGCCCGAACAATAGACTGAATGTCTGGGTTTGAGGGGTCGCCAACAATATCGACGTTTGCCAAAGTAATTTCTGCACGGGTTCCAGCAGCAACTTCGTTAACGCGGACCAGATCATCAATGCTAAATACGCCGCTGATACGAACCCCATCGAAAACAGCTTTTGTTTCCCGGTCTGCCCGGAGAAGAAGTGCGCCAGTGCCCGAATACTCAGCCGTGTACCTGACTTCCAAATCCCGAACCGTGAACCCTTCAGTCCCAACGTTTGTTCTGACGACCATCGACTTCGCGTTTTCAGACACAAAGCCTTGGACAAGATGGTTCCGCGAGACTGCTGCGCCGCTGACCCGATACCTGTTGTGGACAAAAACACGAATATCAATGTTTGCGTTGATCGACGTGCAGTCAATGATCTTGTTGCCCGACCCGCGCAGGCCGAAGCTGGTGTTGCGGGGGCTTTCCGACACGCAGTTTTCGAACACGATATCTTCCGTCCCGTCATGGGATGAAAATGACGCGCTTGTCATACCCTTGGCGATGCAGTCCGTAACACGATGTACCCGGCATGTACCCGCGCCGTTCATATTGGCCGACACAGTATCATTCAGGTGGGCTTGGCCCGCAGAGTTGGACGCAAGAAAATCAATCAAGTGACGGGCGTTCTGGCAATAATGCCCAATATGAATGCCGTGACCGCTGTTTGTGTTTCGGATTAAGTAGCGCCCGCCTACGTCTCCGACCGACTGGTCTTGCCCCCAATAGCCCGTGAAACCAGAAGTGTTTGGCTGATGGCACCCGTAGAAGCTGACAACATCACCCCCAAAATAATGGGACGAGATATTCTCCACCCGAGGCGCAACAGCATTTTGAATGTAAAGAAGGTGCAAACGGGCGTCGTCTTGAGCTGCGTTTGTGTTCGTGTCAAGGCGCAAGCCCGAAATGTCTATGGATGCGCGCTTCATGCGGGCAATACGGAAACCCGCGCCCAAATTGTAAGAGAACCGCAAAGGCTGAAGCAGTTGAATTATATTGGTGTCGTGGTCCACCCGAAACACGACTGCATGCTCCCCGCGCCGACGAATAGGGAAACTCGGAATGCCGGGTGTTACAAGGTTTCCTGACCCGTCTACAACAGGGTTGTCGTCAACGTCGAGGGGAGTGCTTTCATTGTCCCGCACAAAGATAACATCGCCCGAAGCGTATCCAGTAGTGTCTGCCACTTCCAGATCAACAATATCAGCAACAAAAGTATCGCCTTCTTCGTCGTCTCCCGGCACAGGAACAGTGTTGGCCGCGATTACGGATTGTTGATACTCCATGCCGCCAGATATACCTATCAACTCTTCGACGCTGTTTTGCACCAATCTAGCCCTGTTGCCCGTGATTTTCACAGGGATGCCGATTGCGTTCAGTCGCCGTTCACTTAAAGGTCCAGTCGTCGGCTGCTGATAGGTTTGCCCTTGGGCAATAGTCATGTTGATCCGGCCTAGCGCGGCCTTCTGCCACTCCCAGCAATTCCAGAGCGCCGCCCAACCATCGCCCCAAGCCGCAGGGTCGTAGGTGCCATCATAGGTAAACGGCACCCAAAACACAGTCCCGCTATTTGTCGTTAATGCAGCATAGGCCGTGTTGGTCGTGATCCGGTAGTAGTTGAACACTCTGCCGTTATGGACAACGCGAATTGTGAATACCGACTCTGGCACTTCCGAAGCGATTGCATCGGCGCGGCTTTGAAAATGCCGCTGCGCCTGCACTACGTCCAGATCCTCAATATCTAGAATTGGGCCAACTTCTGTAAACCCGCGCAAGGACCGGTTGGTTTGGTTCCTGACTTCCAGAACGGCTGCAGCCAATACGGCAAGGTCTTGGTTCAGCTTAGCGACAACGGATGGGTCGCTGCGCAGATAGTCTGCCCCTCGCGCTGCGGACTGGTTACCATCAATGACCACTTCGTCATCGGCTTCCAGCGCCACGGCAAAGGTTATGGCTGCAGTGTCGCTAAATTCCGAAATGACCGCAGGGTCTACATCGAAATCAAGACGCCTTAATCCGTTGACGTAAACCGCCAGCGCATCGGGATCAAGGAGACGGAAACCTACGCTGAACGGCCCCGCAGACGCGGTGGCAACAGTGAAGGAGCGGGTGCGGGTTTGTGCGGGAACTGTTGTCATGCGCGGAATGTGCCGCCCGCGCACGTCCCGCCATATGCACTGTTAGCCCATCATCTTGCCGGGAGACTTGGCGGCGATGATCATACGGGGCAATGCCGCGCTAGTTTGAGAGGCCGCGCTGTTCGCCAAAACACCCGCTGCAAGCAAAATGGCAATCATGTCAGGCCGCCATTGCCACAGTGCCGAGCGCAAATCTGGCTTGTGCCGTTGCGCCGTTGGTATAGCCAACCCGCCAATACCGCCATGACGGGCGATAGATCAGTTCTGCCGCCTGCCCGCCGCCCGTGATTGCCGCCGTAGCAACAGACCGGATGCGCCGCCAGTTGACGTTATCCCGGCTGACTTCCAGCCATAGCGTGCCAGACACGTCGCTTTCTGCGCAGGCCCGAACCTCTTGGGCGTAGGTCGCAGCGTTGGCAAAGGCAGTGGCGGTTGCCGTGACGGTCGCATCGCGGCTTGTGCCGGTGAAGGTCGCGTTGCTTGCAAGGTTCGCTGAAGTGTCGTCGTACCAGATACCCGCGCCAGAAATAGTTCCGATACGGGCTGTGCCCGCCACCAAAGCAGGCTGGGTGAAGCTGACAGGCTGCGTACCGCTGACCTGAATTGCCGGGATTGGCTCGGTTGCATAGGTGCCAAGAACAAAGCGCCACGATTGCGTTCCCGATGTTCTGGCCGTTGCCCTCACCCGAACCCGCTTCAGGCCGTTCACCGACAGTTCCCAAGCATAGGCTGGCTGCGCAGATAGGTTCCCGGTTGCCGTTTCGATGGTGTTTGCGTTTGATCGCACGGCCTGCACACCAAACCAGTTCGTCGCGCCGGAAGCCTCTAGACTTCCCTCGAAAACACAGTTGATGGTCGAAAAAGTTCCCGTGCAGAACATCATGACGTTTGACGCCCGCGACACATCGCCCTCGACGGTTCCGCCAGCGACGGGCGTCCCAATCGCGGCTTGAATGGCCGTTATGTCGCCCGTGATGTCAGAATAGCTGGCAGGCTTGGCCGATACCTTCAAGCGGCCTTCTTCGTCCAGCTTCGGAACGGCGTAGTCGCCATCATCCGACGTTGTTGGCGTATCCGGCGCAAAACGTTGGGCAAGCATGACAATGCCCTTGTCACCAGACACGGCGGGCGCATCCTCGGCCCTGAAATACCCCTCAATGGCGGCAAGGGTAGCTTGGGTCGCCGCACCGGTCGGCAGGGGAACCGCGCCCTGAATGCCCACGGGAACGGGGTTTGCATCACTGTGCAGCGCCCCGGTGTCGTCCACAAGGACAACGGCCCCGGCGAACCCGTCAGGCGTCACTACCCCGGCAAGCGCATCCGTGCCCGCCCCTACGTTGGCTCTGGCTGTAAGGCTGTCCATCAGCCACCCACAATGGCGCGCAATGCGGTTTCACGAGCAGACAGAGAGTCCTCGCGGATCTGCACACTGGCTTCGCGCGCCGCAATCGCTTCTGCCATTTCCTTCAAGGCCGCGTCTCTGGCATCCAGTTCGCCTTCACGCCGCTTCAGTTCTGCATTCCAATTTCCGTTCCTAGACGCCGCAACGTCTAAATCCATCATGGCCGCGCCCGCTTCTGCCTTGGCTGTGACCGCTTCTTTTTTCGCTGCATCGGCTTTGGCTTCCGCCTTTGCGGCCTTCTCTGCGGCCTCATTCGCCTTGGCTTCGGCCAGTTCTGCGTCGTCCTTCCGCTTTGAAAGGGCAGTCTCACGCTCGTACAGCGCGGCCTCTTTGCCTTCGATGGTCTCGATTTCCGTCCGCAGGGTGGCGAGGGCTTCGGCCAGACCGTTTTCAGCAGTCAGCAACCGGACAAGTTCCAGCATGTCAGAGGCGGCACGAACATTGGTGGCAGTTGGTCTAAGCATGTCAGCCTCACGAATTGGAAATGAAGGCAACCTTGTCGCCGGGTTTCACGCCGAAGAACATTGTCGCGTCTTGTGGCATACGCATGGAAGAAGCGGTCGCCGTTGGATCAGCGCCAAATGCCAGCGAACAGGTCACATCGACGTTGATTGCCACGAAGGTCGTTTTGGAATTGAAGGCTTCGGCTTGGACCGATGTGCCGCTGATTGGAACGCGCTGCACCCGCAGGGCCGGTTCCTGACCAGCAGGGATAGTCATGCTTACGCCATCGCGTGATTGGCGCAGATATTCGGAGATAAAGGCAAAGGCCATGGGGCGGCTCCATCAAGGATGATGCCGCAGTAATCCCGACACCATCCTGATTTCGCTATGCACCTATTGCCCGATTGCAGCGCCCAAGTTTGGCACACGCGACGGAATCGCAGAACCTGGCATCCAAAATTCGCCCGCGCCGGTCAGGTTTTCACGCTTCTTTGACGCAGCCGCCAAGCCATCAATGCTTTCCGGGTCGATCAAAAGCTGCAGTTGGTCCCAGAACAGCCGGTCAATCGCTGGCCCCACAATCGGGGTTTGGCCCATCGGGGTATATCGCTTTCCGAACTTGGCGATATCTTCTGCAAGGTTCACGTCAACCTCTTTGCCCTGCGCGGCCTGATACGCCGCCGTGAAGGCGTTCCCAAGGGTCAGGCCCCAAACATCTGTGGCAATCTGCGGAATCGGCCCTGCGACGTATGACGTAAACCCGCCGCCCCATGATGCTTGCCCGGTCGAGACAATATCCCCGATGATGCCAAACCCGCCGCCCTTGGCCGCCGCGCGTGCCCAGAAGCCCGGTTGTGTCATGTCCTGCGGATCACGGCCAAGTGCCATGTCACCGACCTGCAAGGCGATTGCGCCAAGCACCGTTGCGCCTGCGGCTAGTTCCAGACCGTACAGAGCGCCCTTGGCAGACATAAACCCGCCACGCGCCTGAATCTGCCGGTACTGGTTGACCGTGAACGTCATCGTGAACGACTTGAACATGGTCGCGCTTTTCATAAACTCGTACCCGATGGAACCGGGCGGCAGGTTGTAGGCCGATGGATCGACAAAGGATTGCGCCAAGAGGCTGCGAGAAGGCACGGCCAGTTCAAGAAATTCCTCTGCCACACCCTGCATTTTGAAAAAGATCTGGTCTGTCTTGCGGGGGTCAAGCGTCGAGACGTTGCGGAAGTTCAGGGGTGCAAGGAATGTCGCGCCGTTGTCGGCTGTGAACACATGATCCGGCGCGCGGAAGGCGTCCCATTCATCCGGCTTCACGTCCCACTTTTGCAGCAAGGCGCGCAGAGGGGCGTCCAGATCAGCAATGGGACGATCAGACTGCTCCATCAGAAGGCCCGCGAAATCAAAATACGCCGTAGCCCGCGCCCTGTCCGTCCATGCTGATAGGCCTTGTATCCGCATTGAGGCTTGCGTGACGCGCTCTGCCCACTCTGGCGCGGCAAAGTCCTGCTGGAACCGGGCAAGGGCTGATCCTGCATCCGCAAGAGTATCGGCCACCCATCCGGCCCGTGCGCGCTCTGCGGGGGATAGCGTCTTGATCACACCCAACTGCTTGGAAATCAGGCTGTTGCCGTTCAATCCGACGCTCTTTGCTGCCATCCTCATAGAGTTGAGGTCCGAGAATGAAGCGATGATTGCGCGGTCAAGGAAGGCTGCAGTCGCAAGGCTGCGCACCGTCGAAAAGCCGCGGGCGATGATTTGCTCTGATGGTGACTGCGGGACGCCGCCGCCTGACATAACGTCGAGCATCCTTCTAGCGCGATTGCTGTCAGCCCGCACAGCTTCACCCATCTTGTCGTCGCCAGCCGCCTTGGCCTTGCTTGCCCACAGATCGGCCTCGTACTCGGCCCCTAGCTTTGGATTGGGGCCAAACTCGCGCATCAGAACAATGTCCCGCGCCATCCGGTGAACGTGGCCCATGATCGACTGATGCAGGCCGCCCGTGCCGAAATCACGGTTGTATTCCATCCACGTCTTACCGTCTTTGAAATGCAGGCTGCGGCTGTCCATGTGCTTGCGGTAGGTCGCCACACCCTTGGGGCGGCCATAGACCGGATCATCGGCTTCCTTGCCGTGAACGATATTGTCGTAAACCTCGCCCAAATACGACATGCGGCTGCTCTCTGGCGGCATCCCTGTCCGTGGGTCAATCAGCATAGGCCGCCCGGTCAAGGGGTCTTTGATCCGGTTCCAATCCAGCATGGCATCAATCCGCCGCGCCCAATCCTGTTTGCCAACCTTCATCAGTGCAAACTTGTCGTGGACGTGCTGGACGCCCCAATTATCCAGTTTGGAAATCATCCCGCCCGCTGCGTTAAATTGCAGGCGCAAATCCTCCATGACCTGATTGACGGATTCGGCCAGTTCCCGTGCAGCTTGGTTGCCGGTCTGGATACCGTGCAGTTCATCGACAAGATGCGCTTGCTCTGCCGGGTTGGTGATCCGGCCCAAAATATCCCTGTGATGCTGGCTCAGGTATTTCGATAGGCGGCCCTGCACAGATCGAACCATGCCGCGATGCTTAAAGTCCAGTTCCTCCATGCGCCGGGTCATGTCGGGCTTTGCTGTCTGCGCCACATGGGCCTGCGCTTTACGCTGGAAGGATGCGACCGACAGGTACGCATGGCGCTTTTCCCCGGCCTCACGCCGGAAGGCTTCCTTCACGTCCTCTGCGGCCAGTTGCTCTGCCACATGACGCGGGTGCCCGTCACTCTCGTATTGGTCTGCCCGCTCTGTCCACATGGCTTGCGCCCGCTTTCCGCGCTCTTTGGATGCGGCAATCTCAGGGTCGTTCATTGCACGGTCGATGCAGTCAAAGAGGCTCATTCGGTTCTCCGTTTGCCGCACAGGTCGAGAATGTCGGAAAACTCCGCATCGTCGTCCATTTCGCGGACCATATCACTGGCGCTGCGGGTGCCGCGACCGTCCATCAGATCCACTTGGAAATCACCGTCCCGCGCAATCACATCGCGGACGGATTCAATCATGGCCTCTTGCATGGGCCTCGCCTTCGGGTCGGTCGGGTCCGAGAACATGTCCATCTGCGCGCGGGCGTTCAGATCGAACAGGCCATCATCCATAGGCCTCTCGCCGCCGCGCATGGGCTTTGATTGCTGCGCCTCTAGCCTTGCGCGCTCACTGATGGGGGCAACGCCGGGGGCGAGGTATTGCTGACCGGCGCTTGTGCGCTCGAAAGCAGGGATTGAAAGCCGTTCAGAACCCGCTCCAAGTTCGGGCGCATTTCCGGGGGCAGTTTCGGGTCCGCCAACAAGGCTTGCGTCCGCGTCACCTTGGTCTGCAAACGCGCCACTCTCTGGTCCACTGGCTGTTTCATCTACCGGTCTCCCAATCCCAAGGAACGCCTTTTCCTCGTCGCTCAGTTCACGCGACAATGCCCGTTCTACCAGATCAGAGGCCTCCCCGCCACTCTTTGAAAGTTGGGCAATGATTTCATCCCGTTCCCGTGGCAAAAGCTGAATACCGCCCCTTGCCGCAATCCAGTTATCGAAGTCTCGGGCGAGGGTCGCTTCCCAATCCAGATCGTCAAACTGATAGGCGTTCAGGTCGATGAACAGGCCGTTGTTGGCTGGCTCCATCGCTTTGTATTGGGTGATTTCGTCGGCATATTCGGGGTCCATCCTCGACGCCTTGACGGATTCCTCGTACCTGATCGCGTCCGCAAGGCTGTCCTGCGCATAGGTCTTTTGACCGCGCACATCATTGTCCAGCGCGTCAAGGAAGTCGTTCAGGGTCGCGCCTTCGGGCAAATACCCGGCTTCCACCGCCCGTTCCCGCATTTCATCGACGGTTAACCCACCGCCATTGTCGCCTGCGGTCGAGCGTTCCAGTTTGGTCTTTTTGATGAAGCCGGGGCGCTTGTATTGCATCGCGGCAATCTCGCCCTTGTCGTCACCCTTCCAGATGCCGCCTTGCCGAATGACAAAGGTGGACAGGTCGGCTGGCTTCTTCCCTTTTGGTGCTGCGGGGCGCGGCGCTTGCTCTACTGCCGTGGAAGTGCCTAGGTCAGGCTCGACGGGGGCGGTTGGCGCGGCCTCTGGCGGATCTTCCGGGATCAGCGGTTCACGCACAGGCTCGGCCACGTCTGCCCGCATTTCAGGGGTCAGCACCATAGGCTCTGCCCGCAACACAGCCCGCACAGCCCGCAACGGGTTATCCCCGGCCACAATCGCATCCTCTGCCGCGTTGATAGCCGCCTCTGCAATGATCGGGTCTGGCACGTCTGCCGGAAGGGCCTGCCTGCCGTTGAAGTAATCCCACCCGCGCACAGCGCCTTCGAACAGGCCGCCAAGGACAGCACCCGCCGCCGCGCCTATGGCAATCTGCTGCACCGCGTTTGGCGCTTCCTTTTCCAGTTCCCGCGCGACCTCAAACTGCGATGGAAGCGTGAGGGCTTCGGCGGTTCCGTTCATCAGGGCTTCCCGCCCCATGGTCCGCAGCACAGATCCACCACCGCCGCCCATGAGCAGGAACGGGATTTGCCGCACATCGGCCACCGCACCCGCCATGCCGCCGACCAGTTCAGCAACGACGCGGCCACCCGGCATCATTGCGAGAATGGCGCTTTCGTCGCGGTCCTCAATCTTGCGCCGCTCAGTTACGCGCTTCTCCACCCCTTCATCAGACAGGTCCAGATCAGACCAGTTTTCAGGATCAGCCGCCGCCGCCTCACGCGCTATCTCAAGAATTGCCTTCGATCCATTGGGGCCAAGCAGTTCGGCGGCCTTCACTGGATCATCGGGGATTTCCACCACTTGCTCTGGCATACCTGCCGCCGTGGCCTTCTGATTGCGTTCCTCAAGGAGTTTGCGCATCCGGTCCATGCCAAGACGTGCTGCAACCGGCCCTGCTGTCTTGTCCCGCTCTGCAATGACCTCGCGTTGCCGCAGGAAGTTGGCATTGGTGTCACGCATCATCTGGCTTGTGGCCGCGCCGATGCCTTCAGATAGCCCCGTCATTGGAAGATCAGGGCCACGCGGGGCCGGGGCCGCCTTCGGGTCGGTCAGGAAGAAGGTCATGGCGTCACCGCCTTGTGCTTTTTGATCAGTTCCTTCAGGTCAAAGTCATAGGCCTTTCCGTCTGCGGTTCTCGCATCGACCATCTGGCCCTGCACATAGAAACTCAGGCGGTATCGGTCGCGCCCGACAGGGACAATCACGGCATTGCCCGCGTATTTGGAGGCAATAGGCTGACCTCCCATCAGGGGCGGATTGTCACCCCAAAGCGGTTGGTCGGGTTTCCCCAACCTTAGAGCAATCGTTTTGTCGCGCATGAACGAATTGCCACGATCAGTTCCAAGGGCCGCGCGCAGGGCCGCATCCGCCTCAACACCGACCACGTCAGGCGGCAGCAACACGTCGATCATGCCGACCCTCTGGATGCCGCCGCGCAAATCGCCGTATATGTTCTCGCTCTGACCAAGCACCGACTGCAGCGCCTTTGTCATGGCGGCCTTGGCTTCTTCTGATCCGGGGTCCGTGGTCATGGGGTTGTCGTATGCGGCCAAGGCGACTGCGGCTTCCATAATGTCCCGTCCGACCTGTGAAGGGTTCCCGCCTGCCATCAGGACCGCCGTGTTCAGGGCCGTTGATAGTTCAGGCGAAAGTTCGGCTACGCTCTTGGCGTTGGTCGGCTTCTGCGCCTGCCCGATCGAAAGCAACTCCTGCCCCCGCAGCATCCCTACCGCGACCTCAGAGTTGATGCCCCGCGCCAAGGCCATGCCTGCGTGTTTGATCACGGGGTCTTTGACATTCAGGTTCGTGAAGAAGGTTGAAGCATCATCGCCAAGCGCACCGACAACCGCGCCCGCCATGACCGCCTTCAAGTCTGCCGGGGTGTCTTTCCCAAACGCCGCGCCCAAGGTCTTGCTCTCGGCCTCAGACAGCATTGCCACGCGCGGGGTGTACCCTTCGGCCTGTAGGCCCTTGGCATATTGCGACCGGGCCGCCAGTGCCGCCGTGAACGCCTCTGGGTTTGCCGGATCAAACTCTGGCAGAGCAGGAGGTTTCTCTGGTAGGTAGGTTTGCGCCGCCGCGATAGGATCTTCCTTGAACGCAACCGCGTGATCTTCGGCAAAGCCTTCCGCCGCCTTCACAAGGTCAATTTGGAAATCATCCGTCACCGGCACCGATTTCAGATCAGCCACCGCCGCCGCCACTTGGGCCGGGGTGCTTGCGCCAAGGGAGGGCAGGTTGTCCCGCAGCGCCACATTGGCCGCCGCCTCACGCCAAAGTTCAGGCATGGCCTGCTGCACAGCCGGGTTGTCGAGGATCGACTCATTCGCTGCGGTCAGGCCGGATTTCGCCGCTTTGATGATGACGTTCAGATCGTTTTTGTATGCCGCTGTCTGGTCGTCCCGCTGTTTCTTGATGCGGGCCTGCCCTTGCGCCTCTGCTTCCTGAATAGCACGGGTTGACTGTTCCCGCGTCCACGCCGCACCGGGCAGGCTTTCCCGCGCAATCATGGTGCTTTCAAGCTGGCTGCGGGCCGCCGAAATCTCTGCCGGGTTTCCACTGGCAATTGCTGCGGCCAGTTGGTCGCTTTGGCTCTCCATCAGCGCGCGGCTGCTGTTGTCTGCCCGCTGGCGAATGTCCCTATGGCGTTCATCCAGCAAGCCCAAGGCGCGACGGTTGACCTCTGTTTCCAGCGTTGACCGAATGTCCTCTTTGAACAATTCGGGCACTTCCTTCAGAAGGTCGCCCATGTAGGATTGTGCCGCCTCATTGAACCCTTCGGGATCAAGCGCGAATTGCTGCGACAGGCCCATCAGATCGGCTTGGCTTTTCAGCAATAGGTCGGATTGATATGCCACGCCCGCCGCCGCGTTGTGTGCCTGCAAAAGCGGCCCAGAGAACGGCGAATAGAGGCGGCTTTCCAGCGTACCATCTGATGTGCGCAACATGGTCGGGGTGAAGGCAGGCGCAGACCCACCCGCCCCGCCGTGGGTCTTGGCATAGTCTGCAAGGCTTGTGCCGTTGCTGTCTGCCGGGTTGTATGCGCCATCGCTTTCAATAAACCGCTTGGCCCCACCAATGCCGCCCAGATGCGCCATGCCGATAATCGCGCCTTCGGTCATTTGGATGCCGCCAGCCGTGCGCCCGACATACTGGCCCAGATTGTTTAAAATATCGCGCTCATGCCATGCCTGCGCGGCCTCTTGGGCCTGCGGATTGGCGCGGAATTGCGCAAGTGTCAGGTCTGTCCCGTTTGCCCGGTTGTAATCATCCAGCCGCGCTTGGCCCCACTGATATTTTCCAGTGAACCCCTCGCTGTTGACCACGCTGTAATTGCCGCCGCTTTCGGTTCGGGCAAGGGACTCGGACACACTGGACGTTTTGCCAAGCGCCCGCATTGTGTCATCTGCGACCTGTTGGCCTTCGGTCGGCGGATAGACCGGCCCCTGCGGTGTGTAGACCGGGTTATCGCCAATCTGCTGCTTGATGCCATCCCGGCCTGCCTGCGCACCCAAACGCTGCATTTCCTGCGCAGCGGCAGGGGCAAGGCGGTCATAGGCCGTTTCTGCGACCTCCGCCAAAACGCGAAAAGCGCCCCCGGTGGCGGGAGCGACATTCTGGAAGGCCGACTTTACACCGCGCGATTGCGGCCTGCGAATTTGAGCCATCAGCCACGGTTCCTTCTAAGCTGGTAAAGATCGAACAGGGACGGGCCAGCCTTCACAAAGCCGCCCAGGAGGTCGCCTTGCCCCCCGGCCATCGCGTTCCGGCCCTGCATCCGCCAATCCGCCGCGCCCTGCATTTCGTTGGAAAATTCTACGCGCCGGTCCTGATTGGACACGCGCCGCAGTTCGTTGAAGATCACGTCTGTTCCAACACCCGGCCTTTGCCCATTGGCGGTCAGTGTAGCCCGCAGGGTGCCAAGTTCTGCGTTTAGCCCTTCACGCGCCTGAACATTGGTCTGAATGGCCCTTGTGCGCCCGATGAAGGCGTTTGTGTCCGCGCGCTGCTTCTCGCCTTTAGCCCGCGACATGGCTTGCATACCGCCAAGAACCGGGCCTGCCGCAGATGCGATGGTTGCGAGTGTGGTTGCGCCCGCGCCGCCTGCCAATCCTGCCAATCCTGCCAGCATCAGTATGTTACCTCTTGCGTGATTGCCAAGATTTGAAACTCTCCCGGCTCGTCGTGAATGATTTCCAACTCAGGATGGTCCCTGTTTCCCCAGACCACAAAGCGATGAACCCGCGTCTGCAATGGCGGTGCAGCATTGAAGGAATCAAACGCCGCATAGTCGCCAAGCCGCCGTGTCGAACTGTTCGCCCTTATGGCAAATGGCCCTGACGACAGGATCGAAACCGACCCTGAAACAAGGCGGGCTTTGCGGATGCCGGTATAGGGAGATTCCACATGCTCTACGGGCCAAACCAAAATTCGCGTCTGGAAGATCAGGCCGCATGTCGTGCCTGCGGGCATGTCCACAAGGTCTGGAACCGTGCCATCAACCCCGACCAAGCGAGTGCCGCCGAACCATCCTTGGCCGTAAACCCCGACAGTCGCGCCAGCCAGAGGCAAGGCCCTGTTGGACAGGATTACCAGATCAGACCCGTTTACCTGCAGGACAGACCCGTTCACCACAAAACGCTCGGATGCAGCCGTAAGACAGGTGCAGTCCATCTTGGCGTCCTCAGAAAACCGTTCGATCATGCGCTTTTGCGTTGCGCCAATCTGCCGGTCAACAATCGCCCAATAGCCCCCGAACACCTTCGAGATAGACACAAAATCGCCTTGGGTTTCCCACGGAAGAAAGCCTACCGTCTCAGGCTCAAAGTCCTGCGACCACGACATGACTGCGGAAGTGCCATCGCTGTTGATCACAAACAGGTACTTTTCCGGCAGTTCGGAATAGATCGACGGGCCGCACAGCTTGACCGGCGTTTTGATCAGGTGGTCGTGATAAATCGAAATCGTTCTGACAGACCATTTAAGGTAGATGTTTCCATCCAGAAGGCAGGCCGCGATAGACTCGCCGGATGCCTCAACGAAAAGAACCCCGTCATCTACTGCAACCGGGCGAACCGCGTTGGATGCCCGCTTGTCAAACAGGACAGCATTGAATGTCGATGGGGTCAGGATGCCATTGTCCCGCAGGCTCACGTAGTAAAGGCCACGATCCGAAAACAGAAGCAGATCGCCCGCGTTCAGGACATGCAGGAAGCGCGGGGAGTTATCGCCACATTGCCGCGCAATGGCGTCGTCGTCATTCACCCCAACAAGGAAGTCAGTGATGGTGCGGGCGGATGATGCAACGATCAGATCCGGCACAAGCGGAAAATCCACAAAGACCAACCTGCCTGCGCCAGCCGCCGCAGCACGGGGGTATCCCCTGACACTGGAAATCAAAGGTTCGTCCCAAATCCCGCTTGGCAATGGCGGAAGGGTGACTTTCGCTGTCACGTCCGAAGAAGCGCGCGGGTTTGACAGGCCTTCCCCAATGTCGGGACCGTCCAGAACCTCTAGCGTGATCAGGTCAATATCGTTCCCGCTCACCCCTGCGACAACGCCTTGATAGTCGGTATCTTGAGAGACTACCGCATCACCAACCCGAAACGTCGAACCATCTGCGACGGTGACGCGGTAGGAGTTGGGCAAGATCGAAATGACATTGCCATAAACAACGGTCGGGCTGACATAGCCGGTGATCAGGATTTCCCGCCGATTGTACCGAATCCGCAGACCGACATATGCGGGCGTCCAGATCGGCTCAGATGCGGTGATTGCAATGCCGCCAGTCGTTCCAGATGGGGTGATCACAACGCCCTTCTTGAACACCCAATATGGCTGCGAAAGATTGCCACCCGGCCCCACGTCAAACGCAAAGGTTGCCCATGACCAAAGGCCGTTGTCATAGGTCAGGGTGAAGATACCCGCAGGGCATCCAATCACGGTGATTTCGCGGAACGTCTCGACCCAGACCGTTGAAGCGTCACTCCATGGAACGCTGGCATTGCTGTAAACCGTGGCCCCGGTGTCGGTGATGACATCAATCCGGGTGTTGCTGACCAACAGGCCAAACACCAAGTCATTCAGCGGGCGCAACTCCACAATGTCATAGGCCCCCGCATCCTCTCGCACATAGAAAGTGCCGGGGCGTCCTGCCAGCGTCCGTGTCGCCTTAATGCGGGCGTTCAGGCCGCCACGCAAAGACGCGCCGCGAACCTCAAGGTCTTTGGCCTCAAGGAACTCGTTGCGCACTTCCCCAAGAACAAATGACCGCTGCGTTATGGTCCGTTTAGCCACGGTTGAACCTCGCCCGCGCATACCGGCTCTGAACGTATGGGTCTTTGGCGGATCTGGCCTTGCTGGAAATCGTGCGCGCCCGCTGGAACGCCATTTCCGCTTGCTGATCCATCGCTGCCGCCGCGCTGCGGTCGTCACGAACCCGCAGCAAAACCGCCTGAAGCCGCATCTGCACAGCCGCAGCAAAGTTCGGCCCCCAGAACGAAGGATCGGCGGCCTCTGCATATTCAACGTAGATGCCATCAGGTTCGGCCACATGGACCGCCTCGCCATCCTGCACCCACTCAATCTTGGTGCGGGTTCCGTCCTCGCCCTCGACCCAGACATTGCGGACATGCAAGGCCTGCGGTGGGGTCGGGTAGGCATAGGGATAGCCAAAGCGGCCAGTCTGACGGGCGTTCACAAAGACCTGTTTGCGGGCAAAGGAATAGAGGCTGTCCTCCATTTCTCGCTCAACGATCAGGGGCCAGTTGCGCGATAGCAACCGGCACTCGTCAGACCCGTCAGAGGTCGTGACAATTTCCTCGAAGCCCTCCGACATAAGGGCCGCGTTCATGATTTCCAGCATGGAGAAGATATGTGCGCTCATGGCGGGCAGACTGCCGCGAGGGGTCTCAAAACCCTATGCACTGAAAAGGGTGGGGCGGCCCGATTTCTCGGACCGCCCCTTCTTTGCCTGATCTGGGAGGTTGGGTCAGGCTTTCTTTGCGGCCTTCAAACGTTGCGCCGAACCAATGTCTGCGGCCTTCATCCAGTTTGCCGAAAACGCCTCGACAGAGACTTCCATCTTGGTTCCCACAGGGATAAGGCCCTGCGCTCCCCATGCGCCCACAGCGGTCGTGACAATGTTGACCGTCTTGGGGGCATCTGCTTCTGTCTGCTCGGGTGCCTCGCTCATGCGGATTGAACCTCAGTCGCAAGGGCCGCCGTGATCTTGCCCAAGGTCGGGTTCGTACCGGTCACGTCGAACCGAAGGCCCAGAAACTCCTTCACGGTGCCTTCGGGCATGTGCCGGAAGTTGGGGCGGAAGCCCGCCACAAGCGATGCCAACGGGATAGCGCCCGAGGTCGCCAGCACCACAGGGTTCGTGGACAGCGCCGCGTTGTCAGCCGTTTCCAGCGTGATCGTCAGCGAGGTCAGGGTGTTGAACGCTTCAACCACCTGAATAAGCAGGGGGATTTCCGTGCCCGAACCAAGCTGGCGCGCGATTGCGGCAGCTTCGTAAGGGGCAACGGACAGCGCCGGAAAGCGAAGAACGTTTTCAGAGATAGCGTCGGCGGTGATCGCTTGGCCCTCAGAGAACGTCAGGTTTTTGTTCAGGATCATGATTGCGTCTCCTTAGACCACACGCGATTCGGTGTTGAGCAGGGCGTCAGTTTCTCGCAGCGGAATACCGCGATAGGTCATGACTTCCTTGCCTTCGAGTTCACCAACCTTGAGGCGGGTGAAGTTGTCGGATGCGCCCGCGTTGGTGCCCAGAGCATCCAGTGCTTCCAGAACGTCGCGGTTGCAGTAGATCGCCAAGCGGCCCGGTGCGGACTGATCCATGATCTTGTTCACACGGCGGGATTTCAGGCGGTAGTAGGCTTTCCGCATGAAGTCGTAGAGGTCAACCGAACCGGCCATCATGTCGGAAACGTCGATGTTGCGGACGCAGGAAACGCGCTGCCAATCGCCAAGCGAGAAGCCGACATTCGCGCCGATGTATTCTTCCTCTGCGAAGTACGGGTTGCCCGCAGCATCCGTGATGCGCTGTTCGCCCTTGTTCTCGCGCTTGATACCAGCAACCGTCCCTTCGGGGTGAATGACCGAAAGTCCGTCATAGCCCCACTCGACAAACCAGATGGACGTGTTGTCGGAACCGGTGCCGCCCGCGTCGATGATCTGGTTGCCCGCGCCGGAAGTTGCCTTCACGCCATACCGCGCGCCAAGACCCTTGGGCAGTTTCGGGTTGGTCGCCGGGTTGTGGTAAAACAACGCCGTGACCAGTTCGCGCGAAATGGCCTCCACGTAGGAGCGGCCTTCTGCGTTGCGAATTGCAGCCTCGTTGCCCGCGTAAAGGTCAAGCTGGCGCTTGTCCACCGACGACAGGCCTTCGACCATGCCCGTGGTGTCGTCAACCATCTGCTTGAACGATTTCGATTGGGGGATGCCCTCGTAGAGAGAGGTCCACGAAACCGAAGGCAGGCCGGTACGAATTGCGCGGGTGTGCTTGGTCCCGCTGTTACACGCCATCCAAACCCAGTCATCCATGATGTACTGGCTGGTGTTGTTCATCGCTTCGATCACGTCAATGAAGCGGCCTTTCCCATCGACGTTTTTGTAGGAGTCGATCATGGAAAGGGTCGATTGAGTAAGTGTTGCCAAGATCGGCCTCCGTTACTTCTTTGGGTTGCGGTAATAGGCGTCCAGATCAGCCGAGATTGTTGGCTGAGTCGGGGCCGGGTTCGGGGTGGTGGTCGGGGTGGTGAGCAGGCGTTCCAGCGCGCGAATTGCGCCGCCAGAAAATCCAATCATTTCTTTGAGGACTGCCGCTTCATCCGCAGGCAGTTTGGTTTCCAAGGCGCGGGAAAGGGTGGCTTGGCGGGCGGCAACACGGGCCGGATCGCCCAATTTTGCCATGTCGGCCTTGATTGCCTGTTCGCCAGCGGCAACACGGCTGGCCTCGTACTTGGCAAGGACGCCAATCAGTTTTGACCCTGCCTCTTTCGGTGCGCCAATCTCTTTCAGGATACCGCCGAGTTCACCGAACAGGGGCTTCATGGCCTCGCTCTCGGTGTCCAGAGCCACTTTGAAATCAGCAGGCAGGCCGGGAATGTCGAATTTCAGATCAGCCGGAACGGCAAAATCGTAGGCTTCGGGAACCTCTGGACGCGCCGCAGCAGCTTCGGCCAGCGTCTTGTAGTGTTCGGTGAACTTGCCCAGATCGGGCTTCCCGTCCACATGAAAGTCGGCAGGGATGAAGGAAAGGTCGGGACCGGCATCTGCCACAGCGGGGGATTCCGCAGGGGCACTTTCAGCGGCGGGGGTTGTTCCCACCGGGTCTGCGGGCACTTGATGCGTCCGCTTGTCTTTGAGCCAGTTGCTCGGGTTCATTGGTCAGCAGCCTCCTAAGGTCGCTGAGAATAAACTCCTGAGCGTTGCGCTCTCCCAATGCACGGGTTTCAGTCGCCGCTGGCATCGGGCCAGAGTTGATGGAAACTTCCAGCAATTCCAACAGGATACGGCCAGCATCGCCAGACAGGGCGGCCCGAACCGCTTGCACCGCCATATCGTGCGCGTCCTTGTCCTCACGCCGTTCCGACGCGAAAAGCCGCGACAGGTACAACAGAATGGGGCCGCGTTCAGGCAGGGGGCGGGGCAGCAACGGGGGGCGCTCCTTGTGTTTCGGCCAAGACCATAAGTTGATCGCCGGATGCTTTCTTGATGTTCTCGAAGGTTTTTTGCATGTCGATCACAGCCGGTGCCTGATCCTGCATGACCGCAAACGCCAGATCAAGATTGGCGCGGGTTGTCATCACCTCGTCCTGCTTTTGGGCTTTTTGCAGGGGCGAGATTGGGACAAGGCTGATGTTTTGCCCGTCATGCGAAATCGCCTCTGGTATCCGGCCCAACTTCACGGCCAGAAACTCCACGCGCTGCACCATTGGGAAGATCATTTCCGTCCAGATCGGGGCGGATGGTTTGCCTAGACGCTGCTGAACACGCCGCCGTTCATCCAGCCATTGGGCGGCAGTTGGCGGGGTTTCCCCACGCTGGCGCGGGCCATCCTGATAGAACGCGGTGCGGACACGATCTTCAATTCTATCTTCTGCGAACCAGCCTTGATCCACATTCGTACCGCGACCGAGTTCCACAATCTGATCACGGGTAAAGCCCCGATGTGCAGGGTATGCGCGGCCAGCTTGCAGGCCTTCGGACATGTCGATCATGCCATCATCGGCATAGATGATGGTGTTGAGGATTGCCTGATCCAGACCGGCGAGGACTGTTTCAGACACTTTGTCCAGAACGCGAAGGTCAGGCAGGGCCATGATGCCGGGGCCGCGACCCCATGGCTGTTGGGGCTGCGGGTTGAACCGACCGACCAAGAGGGGGCAGGAACCCGCGAGGGGTCCAAGTATGGGCGGCTCGTCGGGCGTGACGCGCTTGCCATCTACGGTGATTTCGCAACGCCATACAGGGTTCCCCGCATCCGTCCAATCCAGCCAAAAGCCCCAGATCACTTTGCATGTGGCGCTTGGCTTCTTCATCTTTTGCTGCAGGCTTTGGTCGGTCAGGTCCAAGCCATAGGGCGCGTATTCTGCCAGAAGCGCGGGCAGGGTTTGCGCGCCGACCCGCATTTCTCGAAATCGGTCCAGATAGCCCATGTGCCCCGGCACAATGTAAAGCTGGTGGGGCGGGACAACTTCGAAATGGATGGGCTGTTGAAGGTGGGCCGATGTAACCCACAGGGCCGGGGTGCCGTGAATGGCCGCTTCCCTGCCCCATTGCGGGGCAATGTCGTTGTAGTTGGACGCGCTCATGAGGTCGAAGAAAATATCTTCTCGGGCCTGCACCAAGGCCAGAACGTCTTTTTCGTTTGCCCCCATGGCTTCCAGATCGGCGGTGATCAGGTATTCCACCCAACGGGCCTCTGCCGGGGTGTAATAGGTCACAAGGTCCGAACCCAGATCGTTTGCCAGCGCCTCGGCCATGGAGACGTAGACTTGCGTTTCGTAGGAGGTCTTTGTGTCCGATTCCAAGCGGTTGAAGTCAAATTCCCGACCGGGGCAACCGAACATCAAGGCCCCTTCGATCAGCGGTTTGATTTCGTCACGCCACTGTTTGGCCGCGGTAAACCGGCTTGAGAAGTTGTCTGTCGGCTTCTTCATTTGCGCATCCCGGCAAGGCGGGAACCGTAGACAGACCGCAGATCAGAGGACAGGCCACTTGCTGTTTGCTCAGAGGTTCGGGCCTGTTCCAGTTCGGACATGCGCCGTTCACGCAAACGGGCGGCCTTGTCAGCGGGATCTTCTTTCGGGGATTTCATGAATTACCTCTGCGCCTTTGGCCTGCAATCTCTTGCGCAGGGTGCTTGGAAACAATGCACGGGTTCCCAGAAACGCCCCGACAAAGGAGGCGCACGTCAGGATGGTCAGGGGCGGCAGGCGGAAAGAGCCTTCAAAGGGCAGGCGCAAAATCTGCGCGCAAAGCTGAAATCGGGCAGTTTGTGCGTCGATCACGTCATCATACCGGTGGGTGACGATCATTTTGACGCCGGTGGCCGAGGGGTCGAGGAACACCCACGTTTCATCTTCGGTGTATCCCCACATGTCACAGTGCCCTAGCCAGCAGCGGGGATCGACCTTGCCCTGATAATTCCGCAGGGCGGGAGCATAGAACCCCACATAGACCTCTATCAGCTTCATCTTCCCATCCGCCGCAGTTGGACCTTGTGCCGCACAACAGGGCTTGGGGCGGGTCGGGGCCGCTCAGATGGCGTGAGAAGGGCCTCCCCTTCGCCGCCGCCCAGGATCATGTTTTCCAGCGCCTCGCACACATGGGAATACAGGTTCTTGCGCGGCCTGTCCGAGAACATGCCAGTCCCTTTGATCTTCGGGTAGTGATAGCCGCCGCCCATGCCGACCTTGAGCGTGATGCAGGAAAAATTGATCCGGAACCCATTTCGCCGCATCAGGACCGACGACATGGCCGACCGCCGAATTTGCGGGTTGTTGTCCGTTGTCGCGGGCATGACCATCATTCCATGGGTCTGGAAGATGCCGTATGCGGTTTTCTCGTCGTTCTGCCCCCGATCAGCCCCACGGGGATCACCCCAAAACTCATAGGAAAATCCGGGGTATTTCTCGGCCAAATGCCGTTTCACCCGTGGCGCAAACAATTCCGCGCTTTCATCCGACCCAATCAGTTCCGACAAAATCCGCCACGTCCCGTTGATGCACTGTCCAAAGGCCGCCGCAGGCTCTCTGCCGAAGTCCAGACCAACGAAGATGGTGGCCCCCTTAACCGGCTCCGCGTCATCCTTCGAAACGTGATCTGCAGCAAAGAAGGAGGGATAGACCGGCTTGCCGCCCGAGTAGACGCCCGTCCGCGACATGATCCGCTCGTCAATCCATGACTTGTCCTTGCCGACGATCTTCTCAATGTACGGCTCTGTGATCCACTTCTGGTTCTCAGCCGCGGGGTTCGGCTTGTAGACCACCTTCCCGTCCACGATTTCTTCCAGCAGGCCCGCAGGCTGCATAAAGAATTTCCAGTTGTAGGGCTTCTGCATGGCCGCCTTGGCTTCATCCGACCAATCCGCAGGAATAGGCACATCGCCCCGCATGTACGGTATCCAGTGCCCCTCAACAGGCGCGTTCATGTCGATCATCCCGCCGAACCACGTAGCACCCGGCCCGTTCCGCTGGCTCGGATACCGCGCACACCGCGACACCAATTCGTCAATCACCGCCTTCTCAACAAACTGACCCTCATTCCGCCAGAACCCGGTAATCTCAAAAGACGCCAGCATCCGCTTTGCCGTGTCAGGATCAGGAACCGCAAGGAAGATAACCTCACACTCGACCGTCGTCCCATCCCCCGACATATGCTCCCGCCGCAACGTGTGCTGCATCGGCTCAGACCAAGACATAGGCCCCCACTCAATCTCAGGAAACCACGTCAGCCACGTCTTAACCGTCGTCTCCCGAAGATCCTTGTACGTGTCCCGCGTCACAATCCACTTCGTCCGACGAACACCGTCAAAATCCGGCTCCTGCTCATTCGCCTGAAGCCATATCCGCATACAGCAACACGTCGATGTACCGCTCTCAATCGGACCCTGTATGCAACTCACCTTATGCCGGTCCCAAAGGAAGTCCGTCAGAACAACCCCATCAGGAACATACTCACGCGCTGTCATTCAGACCCCCAACCGTTCATTTTCCCAACACAACAGCCACAAACCCCACCCCGCAAGCACAACAACCACAAATCCCAACCGGCACCGCCAGACCAATCAACAAACCCGCAAACCCCTCAAACCAACCCCACCCGCCAATCAGCAACCAAACCAAGCACCGCAGCCCAAAACACCCCAAAAACCACCAAAAACACCCCGTCCAGTCCAGATATTCACCCCAAAAACCCCAAAATCCACAAAAACCCGGTATCCAGCCGGTGGACCAACCTCATTTTTACCCAAACACCCGATGAAATTCCCAAATGCAGGAAATGCCCAAAAAGGTGAAAAATAAAATCAGAGGGGAGAGAGAGAAGGAGTGGAGTAGACAGAACGCGCGGGCGGATTTTCCCCCCACCCCCCCCTGATCGAGACCCC
>JACCDU010633667.1_pt1 | contig 22947 bp, 13 predicted proteins | sample 7446081 | NCBI WGS metagenome assembly JACCDU01 (sample SAMN15323447, study PRJNA562643) | freshwater metagenome | isolation source: river surface water | place: USA:Blue River Watershed | collected 2017-08-17
TCAGCCGGCAGCGAAAACGTGCAAGGCGAAGTGCAAAAGAAACTCGACATCATCGCCAACGATGTGTTGATTGAAGCCAACGAATGGGGCGGCCACTTGGCTGCGATGGCGTCCGAAGAAATGGACAGCATCCACGTCGTGCCCAACCGCTATCCCCAAGGCGAATACCTCTTGATGTTTGACCCACTCGATGGTTCGAGCAACATTGAAGTCAACGTGAGCATTGGCACCATCTTCAGCGTGCTCAAAAAAGTGGACCCCAGCAAAGGTGTGAGCGAAGACGACTTCTTGCAAGCAGGCACCCAACAAGTGGCTGCGGGCTATTGCGTGTACGGCCCACAAACCACCTTGGTGTTGACTGTGGGTGATGGTGTGGCCATGTTCACCTTGGACCGCGAGCAAGGCTCGTTTGTGTTGACGCAAGAAAACGTCAAAGTGCCCGCCGACACCAAAGAGTTCGCCATCAACATGAGCAACATGCGTCATTGGGACGAGCCTGTGAAGCGCTACATCGACGAGTGCCTGCAAGGTGAAGAAGGCCCTCGTGGTAAAAACTTCAACATGCGCTGGATCGCCTCGATGGTGGCCGACGTGCACCGCATCCTCACACGCGGTGGCGTGTTCATGTACCCATGGGACAAGCGCGAGCCAGGCAAAGCCGGCAAGCTGCGCCTCATGTACGAAGCCAACCCCATGAGCTGGTTGATTGAGCAAGCCGGTGGCGCATCTACCAACGGTCGTCAACGCATCTTGGATATTCAACCCACAGAGCTGCACCAACGTGTGAGCGTCATCTTGGGTTCCAAGAACGAAGTGGAACGTGTGACCAGCTACCACACGCAAAAGTAAACGTTTACGTCTCAAAACAAAAGGCCCGCTTCATGCGGGCCTTTGTCTATGTGTTGCTTGTGTAATGTACGGAAATAAAACTGCACAAAGCCAGTGCTAGGCTTGCGCGAATTTTCAAAATGTATTGGTGTTGGTTTTGATTCGTCACTTCTCCCGTTTTCTTCTCATCGTGTGCGTGCTCTTGGGCACAAGTGCGTCTGCATTGGCCGCTGCGCACGACCACATTACACAACGCGCGTATTGGGAAGACGCATCCGGACAAGCCACGTTTGAGCAAGCCCAACAGCAAACATTCACCCCCTACGAGGGCGTACTAGGTCGCGGCTACACCCAATCTGCGATTTGGACCAAGTTTGAAATCGTTCCCCCCACAAATGCCAAACCAGATGACCAACTCATCCTGCGCATTCGTCCTATTTATCTAGACCAAATCAGGCTCTACGACCCGCTTGACCTCAGTGGCCAGCCCCGCATCGTGGGGGATCAGACAAGTTACAAAGACGAAGAATACAAATCACTGGCGCATGCGTTTGTCATTCCGGCCGGTCAAGCACCACGTTTTATTTGGCTCCGTCTTCAAGCAACCAGCACCACCTTGATGCACGTCGAAGCCCTCGCTTTTGACGACATGCAGCGCGACGAACATCGGCTCATGTTGAACAACTTTTTCACGCTGTCATTAATTACGGTGTGCTTGTTGATCGCCATCATCAACTGGTTCAACTACAAAGAGTTCTTATACGCAGCGTTTGTCATACGCAACTTCATCTACTTGATCTACACCGCTGCATTTTTTGGATTGCACCGCTACCTACTGGACGACTCCGTCTCTGCACACCACATCGATCTTGCCTACAACTGGCTGATCGTGGGCACAACCGCGTTTTCGTTTTGGTTTGAAATTCACTTCATCTCTGAATACGAACCACCACCTTGGGTGCAATACATCTTTCGAGGCATGTTGCTGTGGTCTGCTGTCAACATCACATTGCTGTGTTTGGGTTACACCCACCTCAGCCTCAAACTCAACATGACGCTCACCGGCACAGGTGTTGTACTGATGCTGGTGTTGTCGGCCATCTTCATTGATGACAACCGAACCATCACACCCAAAACAGCTTCTCTGTTAAAGAAAAAATTCATGGTCGGCTACTACGCCATCATTGCTGCGCTGCTGATGGTCACCGTTTTGCCCTACCTAGGAGCCATAGCCGGAAGTGAATTTTCAGCCAATGGCTTGGTCTATTACTCCATCGTCTCGGGCATTGAGATGACCATCCTCATGGAGCTACGCACCAGACAAATGCGCAAAGTCAATATTCAAATGTCACAAGATTTGAACCAAACTGCGCAGCAAGTATTGATTGAAAAAAATCGACGTGAAGAATCGACTCAGCTACTCACCATGCTCATGCATGAGCTCAAAAATCCGCTCGCAGTGATCGACCTGGCACAACAAACCTCCGAAGGCTCCGATGCCAAAGACTATGTCAGCCGCAATGTGTCCATCATTCGCAATGTGCTGGATCAATGCTTGAGTGCGGACCGTTTGTCTGACGGAAAAATCAACATCGAAAAACAAAACGTGGATGTCATCGAAATCATCGACGACATCACTGACGAAAAGCAATCCGACGACAACACCTTCCAACTGCACTACGCCGTCTCGCCCATCACCCTGCGCACCGATTACCAATGCTTGCGCATCGTGTTGAGCAACCTCATCGACAACGCGCTACGCTACGGCGACACCAGCCAAGCCATCGGCATTGATGTGCGTGCTCAAGACAATGCGCAAGGCCAACCAGGCATTGCCATCTGTGTGGCCAACAAACCTGGCATGGCCTCGTGGCCCGAAGCAGACAAGGTGTTTCACAAGTACTACCGCAGCACAGGCGCCAAAACCATCTCAGGCACAGGCTTGGGGCTCTTCTTGGTGCGTAGCATTTGCACACTGCTTGACGGCACCTGCACCTACGAGCCAGATGACACCCACGTGAGATTCAGCATATGGCTACCCAACTGAACATCGTCGTCGTTGAAGACAACAACGACTTACGCACACTGCTGAGCAACGCCTTGCGCAAAGAAGGCCATCGCGTCACCCCCCTGTCTTGCGCTGAAGAGCTAGAAGACCAAGCGGGCAGCGACCATGCCGATGCATTTTTGATTGACATCAACTTGCCCGGTGAAGACGGCCTCAGCCTCGCCAAGCGCATTCGCAACGCGCATCCTTTGGTGGGCATCATCATGTTGTCTGCACGCTCTGCACTAGACGACAAGCTCAGCGGTTACGACTGCGGTGCTGACATCTACCTCACCAAACCCGTGTCATTGCCAGAGCTGTCTGCGGCACTGCGCAGCTTTGCACGTCGACGCTTGGCTACGTTCAGACACATCGCACCTGATGGCTTAACCCTCAACAAACTTGAGCTGCAAGGCCAACACACCTCGGTCAAACTCACTGCCCAAGAAGCCATCGTGCTGACCGCGCTTGCGCGTGCACCTGCGGGCCGTTTGGAAACATGGCAAATTGCTGAATTGCTAGACGCTGAAGTGGACGAATCCTTCAAAGCCAGCCTAGCTGTACGTATGGTGCGCCTGCGCAAAAAGCTCATCGATGCGGGGGCCGAAGGCGTCGTTATCGACTCTTTGCGCAACATCGGCTATCAATTAACAACATACATTGAAATTATTTAAAACCAAAGTTACGTTTTGTAGTTTGCGGTAATAAAACAAATGTGACTTTTAAAACAATTCAGCTGGTCTCACTATGTCCAGCTGAATGTCACACACCGCACACCTTCGCCTCTCACTCTTAGCCAGCGCGAGCTTGGCCTTGTGCCTCTTTCAATCTTACGCACACGCTGCCACGCCCAATGTGGATGCTGGCTCCTTGCTCAAACAAAACGAGCAGCAGCTCAAAGCGACCAAGCCCTACAAGAAGCTCCGACCCAAAAAACAAAAACCAATGGTCAAAGCATCGCCTGAAGAGGTGGCGGTGTTGGTGCGTCAGATCAAGTTTTCTGGCAACACCTTGCTCAGCAACGAGGTATTGAATGAAGCTGTTTCAGCCTTCGTCGATCGTTCACTCACCGTGGCACAACTTAAAGAAGTTACCGATGTGGTGATGAACACCTACCGCGAAGCTGGCTGGACAGTGCGTGCCTATTTACCTCAGCAAGAGATTGCAAGTGGCGTTGTCACTATCCAAGTGGTTGAGGCCGTGTTTGGTGGCGCATCTCTGTCCGGCAAAGAACCTGAGCGCATGAATGCTGCCGTGTTGATTGACATGGCCGAGGCCAGCCTAGGCAAAGGCACGCACTTGCATGCCGCACAACTCGACCGCACTTTGTTGTTGCTCGACGATTTACCCGGCGTCAACGTAGCAGGCAATTTGGTGCAAGGTCAAAACGACGGTGAAATCAATTTAGACATTGCGGCCATGGACGATGCCTTGGTGACCGGCAATGCATCGGTAGACAACCAAGGTTCACGTGCCACTGGCACTGACCGCTTGAGCGTCAACCTCAATGTGAACAGCCCCGCACGTGTGGGCGATGCATTGGCCATCAATGCACTCAAAACACAAGGCACCGAATACCAACGCTTGAGCTACTCCATACCTGTGGGCTATGACGGTTGGCGGGCTGGCGTTCATGCATCACATTTGAACTACCAAGTGATTACCCCAGAGTTTGCGTCGTTGAATCCGTTTGGTACGGCCACAACACGTGGTTTGGATATGAGCTACCCCTTGGTGCGTAGCCAATTGCAAAACGTGAATTTTGCGATGAGCTATGACGATAAAAATTTTGACAACTCATCTAATGGTGCATTGACTAGCTATGGCATCAAAGTTTTCAATGCTTCTGTGAATGCAAGCGTGGTTGATAACTGGGAAGGCGGCGGAGCAACGAATGCAAGTGTGGGCTTGACTGCCGGTGACAAAAACACGGATAGCCGTTACACAAAAGTGAACCTTAGCCTGAGCCGCTTACAAACTCTAAATGAGACATTGAGTTTTTATGTAGCAGCGAGTGCGCAAACTACCAACGTCAACCTTGATTCATCAGAAAAGATGTACCTCGGTGGTGCCACAGGTGTGCGTGCTTATCCTGCCAGCGAAGCAGGTGGTAGTGCAGGCAACACGCTCACGTTGGAGCTGCGCCAACGCCTAGACAACAACCTCACGCTCACTGGTTTTTATGACTATGGTCGCGTCAAGGTCAACCGCGACAACAGCATTGCGTCACCCGCCAACCCCAACGACTACAACCTGCAGGGCTATGGCGTGACTGTGGCGTGGCAAGCCACACAGGCTATGGATTTCAAAGCCACTGTGGCCCAGCGCATGGGTAGCAACCCAGCCGCCAACACCACCACCGGCATGGATGCCGATGGCACAAAAAAAATCACACGCATTTGGCTGAGCACCAGCATCGCTTTCTAAGAGAAAAAAGAAGAAATGAACCGTATCTATCGCACGCTTTGGTCTGTCGCCACTCAGTCGTGGCAAGCTGTGCCTGAAACCGCCAAGTCTGCTGGCAAGAAAAGCAAATCATCTGCAGGTGGCGTGTTGGCCTCAGTGGCCTTGGGTATTGGCTTGTCAGGCGGCGCCAACGCACAGTCACCCCCTGCAGTCAACCAGCTGCCCACTGGTGGCAGTGGGGCACGCGGTACAGCCACCATTAGCCAAACCGCCACTGCACAAGCCGCCGCCATGACGGTGAACCAAACCAGCCAACGTGCGGTCATCAACTGGAACACCTTCAACGTCGGTAGCAATGCCAGCGTGAACTTTGTGCAGCCCAATGCACAAGCGGTCACGCTCAACCGCGTGAACGACAGCAACCCTAGCCAAATCTTTGGTCGCATCAGTGCGAATGGCCAAGTGTTTTTGACCAACGCGAATGGTGTGTACTTCTCGCCCACTTCGTCGGTAGACGTGGGCGCACTCACGGCCACCACGCACAGCATTACCGACGACAACTTCATGTCGGGCAACTATGTGTTTGATCGCAATGGTGCAACGGGCAAGATCATCAACGAAGGCAACATCACGGCAGCCCTAGGTGGATATGTGGCCTTGCTCGCCCCCGAAGTGCAAAACGCTGGTGTGGTCGTGGCACGTGCAGGCACTGTGGCCATGGCTGCGGGTGAAACCATCACGCTCAACATCGACGGTGTCGGTGGCTTGGCAGGCATCACCACCACGCCCAGTGCCATTGCCAGCTTGATAGACAACAAACTGGCTGTGCAAGCACCCGATGGGCAAATTATTTTGTCAGCCGTGGCGCTGAACAAACTGCAAGCAGGTTTGATCAAAAACAGCGGTACCTTAGAAGCCAACAGTTTGGTCAACAAAGGCGGCAAGATTGTTTTAGAGGCCGACCAAATTGCCATGGACCGCAACAGCAAGATAGAAGCCAAAGGCCCCTTGGGCGGTGGCACTGTGCTGGTAGGCGGCGACTGGCAAGGCAGCGGTACTTTGCGCCAAGCCACCAAGGTAACCATGGAAGCAGGCGCCACCATTGATGCCAGCGCCACCGACAACGGAGACGGCGGCAAGGTGGTGTTGTGGAGTGATGTGAGCAACGCAGACAGCTTGACGCAAGTGAGCGGCAGCATCAAATCAGTGGCTGGTCCCAACGGTGGTAATGGTGGCAAGGTAGAAACATCGGGCCATAGCTTGAAGCTTGGCGATGCAGTGCAGGTCAAAACAGGGCAGTGGCTGCTCGATCCTTATGACTTTACTGTTGCAGCAACGGGTGGTGATATCACGGGTGCAAGTTTGAGTGGCCTTCTGGGCAGCAGCAACAACATCACCATCCAGGCCAGCAGCACATCGAGTGCTTCCAACACAGCCACAACAAAATACGGAGCCGCAGGTACGGCTGGCAACATTTTTGTCAACGACACCATTGCGTTTAGTGCCAACACATTGACATTGAACGCACAAAACAACGTCACCATCAACAAGGCTATGACCTTAACGGGCACTGCAGGTTTGTCGGTTGTTTATGGGCAAGGCAACTTGGCGTCGGGTAATGCAAGTCTGTTCGCGGTGAACGCGCCAATTAGCATTGCTAGCACAGGCAGTTTTTCCACCAAGCTCGGCAGCGACGGCACATTAACCAACTACACCATTGTCAACAACCTGGGTGTGACGGGTGATGCCACCACAGCCCCGGGCAGCCCCAGTTTGCAAGGTATGGCCAAAAACCTCAGCACCTCGTTCGTGCTGGGCTCCGACATTGACGCCAGTGGCACCGCCACTTGGAACAGCAACGCTGGCTTCACCCCAATTGGTAACAGCACTGCTGCTTTCAGCGGCAAGTTCAATGGCCTAGGGCACACCATTTCTGGTCTGACTATCGCTGCATCTACAACGGACTACCTTGGCCTGTTTGGCAAAACCACAGGCTCAATCTCTAACGTCATCCTCAGCACCCCCAGCATTACAGGCAAAAACTACATTGGTGCGCTGGCTGGCTATGGCGCTAGCTTCTACAACGTACGTATTCTGGGCGGCAGCGTTACCGGCACACAGTACGTAGGTGGCATGGCGGGCTATGCCAGTGCAACGGCCGACACAGTGACTACCAGCGCCGCAGTCAATGGACAAGACAGTACCTCATCGGCAGCGCAATATGTGGGCGGTATGTTGGGTTTGGGTCAGGGGGCCATCAACAACATCACTGGCTCCGGGGCGGTCACAGTGACCAACACCAACACTGCGCTGGTCACAGGTTCTACTGCGACATCTATCATCAATAGCGTGGGCGGGTTGGTGGGGCAATTTGCGGCCACGACCACCATGACGGTTAATAACATCATCAACACGGGCAATGTGTCGGTGACCACGGCGACATCTCCTTCGACCGCTCCCTCGAACTCTTTGATTCAAGATGTTGGGGGACTGATTGGGACGTTGGGCGGAAGTAACTTCAACAGCGCCGGAAACTGGCGTGTCACCATCAGCAATAGCAGCACCAGCGGTAACGTCAGCGTAGCCAGTACAACCGCTGCCAACATGTCATCAAATACCACCAACATTGCCCAAGCGACAGGGGGCTTGATTGGTCGCGTGGATTATGCCGGCGCTGCAGGGCGCTCTTTCGGAGGGGGCTTAACCCTTACCAACTTATCTTCAAGCGGTAACGTCAGCGGTTATAACTCGGTGGGTGGCGTATTGGGGACAAGCCAGTTGGGCAGCTCATCAGCGGGTAGTAATGTGTACACCAACCTCTCTGCCAGTGGCACCATCACTGGTTTTGGGGGGACCATAGTCATCTCCAACTCTGGTTCGTCGTCTCCCAATATCAGCTATCAAGGCGTGGGCGGAGTCATTGGTGCGAACTATGGAACCTATGTTGCGCAGATCAGCAGCAGCCACTTTGACGGTGGCACAGTCAAATCCAACGGAGGCACGCACATTGGCGGGCTGGTGGGCACGAACACGGGCTTGATTACCGATTCGTATGCCACTGGCACGATGGAAATGCCGAGTACGCCTTTTACGATTTCAGCAGTAACTACGGATGCGACGGGGGTTATGGGCGGCCTGGTGGGGTATCTGGGCGGGTCATCAACAAACGCAGGCATCAGCGGGTCGTCTTATAGCAATGTGACCATTACCTTGGGCAGCGCAGCTTCGCCGATTGCTGCATCGTTTGTAGGGGGCTTGGTCGGTTATGTGGGTGCGCAGGCCAGCTACGCCACGACCATCAGTGGGGCCTATGCCCGTGGGGATATCAAGGTCTATGGATATCTTGCTAGCGGGTCCAACGTTTTCAGCAACAAGATTGGCGGCTTGGTGGGCGCCTCGGTCATCCCTACAGCCATTACCGGAACGGCGGACGTTGCCGCTGATGTGTTGACCGTTTCAGGGAACATGTTGACGGGGAGCACAACGACCAATTACTTGGCGGTAGGAACGCCCGTGGGTGGCCCAGGCATCTTGCCCGGAACCTATATCAAGGCTTTGATGACAGGCACGGGCGGTGCTGGCACTTACCAGTTGAACCAATCGCAAACTACTGGCAGCGCGCTGACCATCACTGCTTACCCCAAGGTCTACATTGACAACAGCTATGCCACAGGCAATGTGTCTGCCACCAAGTCGAATTATTTGGGTGGTCTGGCCGGTGTAGCCCCAGCTGTTTACAACAGCTACGCCATGGGTAACGTGGATGGAATCTCTTCTCTGGGTGGACTATTGGGTCAAGGGCTGACGGTCTACAACAGCTATGCATTGGGCAACGTCACGGGTACCTCGATTGTTAGCCCTAGCATCACCTCCTATAACGTGGGGGGACTGGTAGGTCTGATGGCCAGGACGGTGATTGACGGCGTGTCGCGCAGTTACTGGGCCGGCCAAAGCGTATCAGGTGGCAACTATGTTGGCGGCTTGATTGGCATCTCCGATATCGTCAACAATAGTTCATTTGCCACGTTCCAAGTGGTTGACAACAGCTATGTCACAGGATCTGGGCAAGTTCAAGGCAACTCAGGTGTGGGCGGATTGGTTGGCATGATGTACGGCAACATCTCCAACAGTTTCAGCACTGTTGCTGTGAATGCGACATCTGCCTCGTCAAACAATTTGGGAGGCTTGGTCGGGTCCTGGGGTTTCGTCAGTTATGCGGGAACCTTACCCTTGATCAACAACAGCTGGGCCAGTGGCAAAGTCACTGGGGGTAGGTTGAGTGGGGGTCTGATTGGCAGCTCAGCAGGGACAGTTCTGAATTCATACGCCACCGGAGATGTTGTTGTAACTGGTGACACCGGTGGTGCCAAGGCGGGGGGCTTGATTGGCTACAACCTCTGGGGCGGTAATGTTGGCAACAGCTTTGCCACGGGCGATGTGACGTCGAACTATGCCAGCGCTCCTGCATCAGGCAACATGGTTTATCTGGGCGGTTTGATTGGTTACAACCAATCGAATGGCTCCGTAAACAACAGTTTTGCCTCTGGCAATGTCACGCTCAATAGCACGGGGGTTGCAGGCGGACTGATTGGGTACTCTGTCGTGCCCTCCGTGGCGACATCGGTCGGTGCTACATCCTCTGGTAGTAATTCTGGAACCACCTTGAACCTGACTGGCAGCTTCACAGTCCAAGGGGTTCTGGGCCTTGGGGCTACGGTCACTGATGCGGGGGGGCTTATCCCTGCAGGCACGTACGTCGTAGCGCGAAGCTCGAATTATGCAGTCACGCTCAATCAATCAATCAATTTGCCCAGTTCCGTGGCTCTCACTTTTTCTAACGCTACGAGCAGCAGTTTAGCCAGCATTTCCGGCACCACGCTGACGTTGGGAGGAACGGTTAACGGTTACTTTGCTCCGGGAACAACCATCAAAGGGGCCGGTATTCCTGCCGGAACCTACATCACCGGAGTAGGCATTACATCTAGCTCACCTGTCACCGGTTTTGGTATGGCTACCAGCACCTATACGCTGAACAACAGCGTGACAAGTTTCAGCGGAGCCATTACTGGCACGAACACGGCCCAGGCAAACATGGTCACTGTGACGGGCGGTTTGATGATCGCTACCGACATCAATGGTGGTCTTGCGAAGGGCATGGTCGTGACTGGACCGGGTATACCAGCCAACACCACGATCACGGGCTACGAAAATCGTTACATCTCAGGTGTCTTAAAGTTCGGTTACACATTGAGCGATAGTAGTGTCAACATCATCACCCCAATCACGGTGGTGGCGCAAACCCTAAACCCCACAGTTAGCAATGTCTATGCCACTGGTAATGTGGTGTCGAACGCTGCCTACACTGGGACTTACTATTCCTACTTAGGTGGCTTGGTGGGGCAAATGGCATCGGGCGTGACATCCGGCATCGCAAATGGTTATGCCCTAGGCAGCCTGCCTTTGACCACCAAGGTCAGCAGTGCGGTGACTAACAGCAACTCGGTTTCTCTGGTTCAATCGAATGGCGGCAATGTGCTAACTGTGGGCACCGTAGTCAGCGGCGCAGGGGTGCCAGATGGCACTTATGTCACTCAGATTGTGTCTGGCACTGGCGGTACAGGCGTATACCTGCTGAACAACAACGTGACCCTTGCGGCAAACCAATACCTCAGCTTCAGTTCAGCCACCATGGGAGGGGTGTTGCGAGGGGGAGTGATTGGTTATGTAGGCACCGGCTCCTCCCCCGCTCCAGCCACCTTTGTGCCCAACAAACTGAATACCAATGCAGATATCACCAGTGGAACGGTGGTCATGCCAGGGCTCAGCGCCTTGTATTTCAACACCACCGCCAACAGCGGCTACTACGGCGTGGGTAACGATGGCGTTAGCAACAACAACCTCAGCATTGGGACTACAGGTCTGAGCACCATTCAATTGCGTAACACCGCAAACATGCCGGGGTTGAATTTCAGTACCAGCACGCTGGGCTCTGCAGCCCGAGGCTTGGGCAGTACCGGCAACTACTGGGTGTTGGTTGATGTAGATGGCTCGTACAACAATGCAGGCGGTGCAACGAGTGCCACGTATCCGATGTTGGCCTCTGAGTACAACTTGAAAATCAGCAGCACTCATCAGTTGCAGTTGATGGGGCTCGACCCCACCGCATCGTATGTTCTGCAAAACTCTCTGCGTTTCACCACAACCGATGTGTGGGCCAGCCCCGGCTTTGTGCCCGTTGGTACTGTGGCATTACCGTTCAGTGGGCGGTTCACAGGCTCAGCCCTTTCGTCGGGTAGCCAGTTAATTTGTCCCTCGTATTCTGGCGGTTGCACGATCTCAGGCCTGACCATTAACTCCAGCTTGACAGATCCAGTGGGCCTCTTTGGCACAGTCTCAAGCACTGGTGTGATCAGCGGTGTGCGCTTGCTCAATGCCAATGTGAGCGGGGCTGGCACGGTTGGCGCAGTGGTGGGGGCTAACGCCGGTAATTTGACTTTCAGCAGTTCCTCGGGGAGTGTTAGCAGCAGCAACACAACGACAACAACGTACGGTGTGGGCGGCATTGTTGGCCAGAACAACAGCACTGGCACGATTGACCGGGTGTTTTCAGTTGCCACCGTGACGGGCAATGGCGCTGGTGCTACGAACATGCTGGTGGGCGGCGTAGTTGGTAATAACAATGGCGGTACCCTGTCTAACGCCTACGCGGCGGGCACAGGCACCCTCATCAGGTCGAGTGGCTTTGCGGGCGGTCTGGCCGGTGCCAACAGCGGCACCATCAGCAACAGCTATGCGACAGAACCAGTGGCAGGTGCATCCACGGTGTCAGGTGGTCTGGTTGGCGACAATACGGGCGGCACACTGACCAACAGCTTTTGGGACACCACCACAACTGGTAAAACAGCAGCCGTCGCGAGTGGCGGTTCGGCAGGCACGCTAAACGACAACGCCGGCATGGTCACCGCCCAGATGCAAACCCTGGCCAATTACAACTCGAGTACCACGGCTAACGGCAATCACAACCCGGGTTGGGACTTGACCTCGGTATGGAACCCGCCAGTGGCGACCGCGCTTTACCCAGCGTTGCGTGATTTTCTAATTCCAATCACCGTCACCGCCAACGCAATTACCAAGGTGTATGACGGTACTGCCTACACTAGCGCGATTGGCGCGGCTAGCGTGCGTTATTCGCTGCCTAACGTGACCTTGTCGGGTAATGCCGTGTATGAAAGCAGCATGTTGAGCGACCTCAATGTGGGCAGTTATACCGTTATGCCGACTGGGCTGTACTCCAACCAGTACAACGTGACGTTTGCGAGTGGCACACTGACCATCACCAAAAAGCCTTTGACGTTTACCGCCTCGCTGACGCCCAAGGTGTATGACGGCACCAAGTCCATGGACCCCAGCAACATCACCATCAATGGCTTGGTGGGTAGTCAAACGCTGACCATCACCAGCGTGGATGCAGTCAGCGCACTGGTGTCTGCCAATACATCCAACTACATCAACAGCATCGTGCTGGCTGATGGCACGAATGGTGGTTTTCTTTCAAACTACAGCGCACCCACCACGCTGACTCACAGCAATGCACCGGTGACGATCCTCGCTAAAAGCTTGACTGTCGTTGGTGTTACCGCAGCGAACAAAGAATATGACGGGACAACAACCGCCAGTGTGTCAGGTGGTGTGTTAACGGGTGTACTTGATGTGGATAGCGCCTTGGTTGGGATATCCAATACAGGAATTTTTTCTAGCCGGAATACGGCCAACGGCATCAGTGTCAGTGCCGTCCTGAACGGTGCGGCCAGCAGCAACTATGCGCTGACTCAGCCAGTGGGCCTTAGCGCGAACATCACGGCCAAGCCCGTGACAATCACGGATACCGGCTATACAAGTATCTACGATGGCAGCACTTATGGCGCGCTGGCGACGGGCACACACTTCAGCGTAGGCACACTGGTGGGGTCTGATAGTGTGACTTCGGTGACGCAGACAGCTAGTGGTGCAGGTGTCACGTCTACAGGTGTGGCACAGGCGGGTAGCTTTACCGTCACGCCCAGCGCTGCAGTCATGGGCACAGGTTTGGCTAGCAACTACAGCTTCAGCTATGTGGCTGCGACCGATATAGTCACCCAAAGACCGATCACAGTGACGGTTGATACCAAGAGCCGTGTTTACGGGGACGCTAACCCAGCTCTGACCTACACGGTGGCGGCTGATGGCGTGGGCACCAGCCGGGGTTTGGTCAACAGTGACAGTCTGGGGACTTTGAGCACCACAGCTGGGAGCACCAGCATCGTGGGCAGCTACACGATTGACGCCTCGGCACTGGCCAACAGCAATTACCTGATCACTGCAAACAACGGCAGCTTGACCGTGACACAGCGTCCAATCACGGTGACGGCCGATGCTAAAAGCCGTGTGTACGGGGACGCTAACCCAGCTCTGACCTACACGGTGGCGGCTGATGGCGTGGGCACCAGCCGGGGTTTGGTCAACAGTGACAGTCTGGGGACTTTGAGCACCACAGCCGGGAACACCAGCATCGTGGGCAGTTACACGATTGACGCCTCGGCACTGGCCAACAGCAATTACCTGATCACTGCAAACAACGGCAGCTTGACCGTGACACAGCGTCCAATCACGGTGACGGCCGATGCTAAGAGCCGTGTGTATGGCGATGCCAACCCAACTCTGACCTACACGGTGGCGGCCGATGGTGTGGGCACCAGCCGGGGTTTGGTTAATAGTGACAGTCTGGGGACTTTGAGCACCACAGCTGGGAGCACCAGCATCGTGGGCAGCTACACGATTGACGCCTCGGCACTGGCCAACAGCAATTACCTGATCACTGCAAACAACGGCAGCTTGAATGTCACGCAGCGTCCAATCACGGTAACAGCCGATGCTAAGAGTCGTGAGTATGGCGATGCCAATCCAACTCTGACCTATACGGTGGCGGCCGACGGTGTGGGCACCAGCCGGGGTTTGGTTAATAGTGACAGTTTGGGCGTATTGAGCACCACAGCCGGGAACACCAGCATCGTGGGCAGTTACACGATTGACGCCTCGGCACTGGCCAACAGCAATTACCTGATCACTGCAAACAACGGAAGCTTGACGATTGCGCCTCGCTCCGTAACCCTAACAGGCCAGATGAACTACAGCGGTCAGCCCACGTTGGACACCACGCAAACAGGCACCACGCTGTCAGCCACCAACGTGGTGCAAGGCGATAGTTTGACTGTCAGTGGCACAGCTACCTTGGCCTCTGCTGCCGCAGGCACGCGAGCCATCACAGCCTTTAATAGCTTGACCTTGAGCAACAGCAACTACACCACCACAGGTGCCAGTGGCAGTGTGAACGTGATATCCACCAGCAACATCAACGTGGCACCGTTGAGCAACAACGAAGTGGCTGCATTGATTGGCAGTCAGCTTGCAGGTTTAACTGGCAGCCAAATTGCAAGCTTTAGCACAACGCAGTTGCAGGTGTTCAGTTGGGAGCAAATTGCTGCGTTGTCGCCTTCACAGTTTGCGGCGCTGTCACCCGCGCAGTTGGCGAGTTTGAGTGCTGCACAGCTACAGGGCTTGTCAGCCGCACAAATGTCATTCATGACACCCGCGCAACTCGGCGGGTTAACGCCCAGCCAGTTTGCAGGGCTGAGCAACGCACAGCTACAAGCCATGTCAGCAGCGCAAGTGCGTGGCATATCCACCGCGCAGTTGAGCTTGTTGTCGCCCGCGCAAATTGCATTGCTCACGGGCAATGCCGGCACGCCTTTGAGCTTGCAGCAAATCATGGCGTTGACCCCCGCACAACTTGGCGGCATGAGCACGGTGCAAGTTGCTCGTCTGACAGCGGCTGAAGTCAGTTCTTTGAGTGATGCCCAATTGCATGCGCTTTCACTTGAGCAGTTGGCAGCAATTTCGCCAGCCAGCTTGGCTGAGTTGAGTTCAGAGCAAATCATGGCCTTCTCGCTCACGCAAGTGGCCAGTTTGACGCCTGAACAACTTAGCAGTTTGTCGCCCACACAAATTGCCAGCTTCAGTGCTGAAGAGGTGGCGAGTTTCAACACTCTGCAACTGGCAGCCATTGGCATTTTCCCCGCAGTGGTAACGCCTGATGAGGCGCCAGTGGCAACAGCCAAGTTTGAAGCACCCATTCCTGTGATGACCGAGGTGGCCACACCCAATGTGCCAGTGGCCACAGCTGCCGCTGATGCAGGCACACACACAGGTGTACTGGCTATCACGGTGTTGAGTGGAGCAGATGCAAGGCCCAACACAACGGGCGTGGCGTTTGAGCAAGATGCCAATGGTGTGTCCTTGCGCCTCACATCAGCACCCTCCGTGCCACCTGTGTCAGCCAAGCTGGTGTTCAACGACAAGTTGACGACCTTCATGGTCGCGCACACCAATGGTCAGATGGTGGAGTTCCAAGGCGGCTTGATCAACAAACGTTTGATCATCGTCGCGCCAAGCTCAGCTGCTAAGCAAATAGCCCGTGCAGACATGAACATGGTGCTAGCTGCAGCCATCACCAGCCTAGGTGCAGAGAACCGAGTGGTGCTGGCCAATTTGGATGGTGTGGTGATTGACCTTCGTTGATGAAAGTTGACGCAATATGGCAATTGAACAAGAAAACTGCATCAAGCACTTATTGAGTTTGCTCTCAATGCGTGAGCGTCAATTGGTGCGGTACTTTGCGACCGGTTACAGCAATGCAGAAATTGGGTTGCTAGTGGGTATTGCCGCAACCACCGTGAAGATACATAGAGCGCAGGTGTACAAAAAGCTAGGCGTAGAGAGTTTGAAAGACTTGATGCACTTGCTTGAAGTCAAACCTACACATCCACTTGAATAGTTAAGAAGTTATGAAAATGAAATTAAACACAATGATTCGTTCGATGTTGGCGAGCAGTTTGTTCGCTGTCGCAGGGGTGTCGCTAGCTGCCGATACAACCATTGCTACCGTGAATGGCGTGAAGATTGGCAATGACATGCTGGAGTTTGTCGTGGCCAACAATGTGGCACAGGGCGTGAAAGACACGCCTGAGCTACGTGCAGCACTCAAGACAGAGCTCATCTCTCGCGAGGTTTTGGTGCAAGAGGCCAAGAAGCAAGGCCTAGACAAAGAACAAACATTCAAGATGCAATGGCTCATGCAGCAAAACAGTTTGTTAATTGACAGCCTGTTGGCCAAGCAATTTGCAAACCTGGACATTTCGGATGACAAGCTGCGTGCCGAATACAAGCGCCAAGTGGATCAACTGGGTGATGCAGAGCAATACCAAGTCAGCCACATCGTCACCGCCACAGAGGCGGATGCAAAAGCAGTGCTCAAAGAATTGAATGCCAAAAAAGGCCCCGCGTTTTCTAAGCTAGCTCGTGAGAAGTCGATTCACCCCAGCGCACAAAACGGCGGCAGCTTAGGCTGGCTGTTGCCCAACCAAATCGCCCCTGCCTTGGCTGGCGTGGTGGTAAACCTGAGCGTAGGCAGCAACACCACCACACCTATTGCAACCGCTGAAGGTTGGCAAATCCTCAAGGTGGAAGGCAAACGCAAATTCAAGGTGCCCACTTTTGAAGAGAGCAAACAACAACTGGCCAATGCCGTGTACACAAAAGAGCGTGCTGAGTATGTGCAAAAGCTGACGAATGCGGCGAAGGTGGACTGATGCGCATTTAGCGACAAGGAAACAAACGCCATGACTCACGAAAACATTTCAACCACGATAGGTTTCCATGGCGTTTGGGTGGATGTGCTGATACCGCTGCAAGCGGACTTCAGCATTGACGAACCCAAGCTGGCCTCGCACCTGCGCAATCTGAGCGCCAAAGGGTTCGAGAACTTTGTGATGTTTGGTCATGCGGGCGAAGGCACATCGTTTTCTGCCGATGAAAAACTTGCAGCCGTGGCACACGTGATTGAAGCGGGCGTAGAGGCCAACAACCTGCTGCTAGGTGTCAACTCTTCGTCTTACGCTGAGGTGGCACAGTTCATACGCAAGGCATCTGCCAAAGGGGTACGACGCTTTTTGGTATCAGCGCCGATGTATGACCACCCGTACAGCCACATTGGGTTGTTTGACTATTTCGATCAACTGGTCAAACAAGTCAATCAAAGCAACTGGCATCTGTTCATTCATCAACTGGGTGGCAAAAACCAAGCGTCTGATTTGCCAGAGGTCGCACTGGCTGATTTGAAGAAAGCGCATCCACAAATTTTTGTGGGCATCGTGGACCAAGACATTCACGTCAACCACACGGTGGAGTTGATTCGCGCATTCGATACGGCACTGGCCATTGCCTCGTGCCACGAGCCCAACTTGACCATCCTCAACCCAACAGATGTGTGCGTGTCTGCGTTGGCCAATGTGATGCCCAATGTCATCAAGCATGTGATGGCCAACGACTTTGTGAACAACGCCACCAAGGTACCAGGCATGAAAGTGGCCAAGCCTGATGACCGCGTGACAGAGCTGATGACGATCTTAGACCCCTACCCTCAAGTGGCTGCCCTCAAACTGATGCTGTCGCAGCACTACCGCATGGAAAGCTGGGAGCGTGTGCGACCACCACAATCGGCACTGACCAAAGAGGCAAAGGCAAAGCTCTTGGCCGCATTCAAAACTTTTAACCTGCAGGCCACAGAATGAACTTTTCACACACGTGGTACGTCATCGAGCGCAACAACCATTTCGAAACTATTTCGCACGAAGCCATGTCGCTGCTGCCAGAAGGCAGCTACGTGATGCTGCAAAACTTCGCCACGCACCATGAAGCGCACGAAGAGCACAAGCGATTGGTGATGATGGCGATTGACGATACAAAACAAAAATTAAATCAGCTTAAAAAGTAGCAGTGATATGAGTGGCGTAAAGATTGACAAAGTGCTTGAAAACTCAGCCGCACACAATTGCGGCATTCGCAGTGGTGACTGGGTGCTAGAAATTGGCAAAGTAAAAATTACTCACCCCCTGCAAATGTTTTCTGAGTTCTCAAAACAAAGCAGCAATGAGCATGCAAAAGTGAAAATCTTGCGCAATTCGCAAGAGCTGCTGCATACGATGAAGTTATCGTTGAGCGAAGAAACTTGCGATTCTAGAAATGAAAAATAAGTTGGGTAGTTGAATTACTCAAACCCCGATATACCGATGCCACAAACTGTGATCAGCTTCTAGCGCCGCAGAGGCGCCCTGCCACACCACCTGCCCGCGTTCGATGATGGTGTGCTGGTCGGCCAGTTTGACCAGCTTTTGCACATACTTGTCGATCACCAAAATGCTTTGGCCTTCACCGCGCAAGGTGTGCAGGCAGCGCCAAATATCTTCACGCACCAAGGGGGCCAAACCTTCGGTGGCTTCGTCTAGCACCAGCAAATGTGGGTTGGTCATCAAGGCGCGGCCAATGGCCAACATTTGTTGTTCACCACCCGAGAGCTGGTTGCCCATGTGGCGATGGCGTTCAGCCAAACGCGGGAACAACGCATACACACGCTCTAGCGTCCATGGGTTGGCACTGCTGTTGCGGTTGGCCGCAAAGGCCAACAGGTTTTCTTGCACCGAGAGTGTTGGGAAAATTTGTCGGCCCTCAGGCACCACGGCTAGCCCCATGCGCGCAATGCGGTCGGGGCTATAGCCCTCGACTCGTTCACCGCAAAAACGTACCGTGCCCGACAACGCGGGGGTGAGGCCCAAGATGGAACGCACAGTGGTGGTCTTGCCCATGCCGTTGCGGCCCAGCAAGGTAGACACACCGCCAGCCTCTATAGACAAGCTGATACCAAACAACACTTGGCTACTGCCATAGCCGCTGTGCAAGTCGTGAACTTCTAACAAGGCGCTCATGGTTATTCGTCGCCTAGGTAAGCGCGCTTCACAGCCGCGTCGTTTTTGATGTGCTCTGCTGTGCCACACGCGATGACTTGTCCTGATACCAACACCGAGATGGTGTCGGCCAAGCGAAACACTGCATCCATGTCGTGCTCGACCAGCAGCAGCGTGATGTCGCCACGCAAGCTTTGCAGCAGTTGCACCATGCGCTCAGATTCATCAGGGCCCATGCCCGCCATGGGCTCGTCGAGCAGCATTAACTTTGGCGAAGTGGCCAAGGCCAAGCCCACTTCCAACTGACGTTGCTCGCCGTGCGACAGTGCACCTGCGGGCTGCATGAGCTGCGCTTGCAAGCCCACACGCTCGGCCACCTCGGCGGCGCGTGCATAACGCGCATGCTCGCTGCGTGCGGCGCGCCAAAACTTAAAGCTTGTGCCTTCGCCTGCTTGAATGGCCAATACCAAGTTGTCTTGCACGGTGAGGCGCGTGAACACGCTGGTGATTTGGTACGAGCGCACCAAGCCCAATCGAGCGCGTTGGTGCATCGCTGTGTGTGTGAGGTCTGCCCCATCAAACACAATGCGACCTTCGTCGGGCGCTAACGCACCTGAGATTTGGTGAATGAGCGTGGTCTTGCCTGCACCGTTGGGGCCAATGAGTGCGTGAATTTCGCCGTGCTTCACTTGCAAAGTGGCATGGTCGGTCGCAGCCAAGCCGCCAAAGCGTTTGACCAAGTTGTCCACGTGCAGCAATGGCGCGCTCATGGCTGGCTCTTTCGTTGCAAGCGTTGCAACACGCTGGTCAAACCATTGGGGGCCAATAGCACCACAAGTAGCAACAAAGCGCCTAAGCCCAGTTGCCAATGGATGGTGAAGTGGCTCAAGGTTTCTTCTAGCAACAAGAACACCACGGCACCCCACACGCCGCCATACAAATGGCCCACGCCACCCAAGATGACCATCATCATCAACAGGCCCGATTGGCTCCACTGCATGAGCGCGGGGCTGACAAAGCCACCTTGGTTGGCCAGCAGTGCACCGGCCAAACCAGCCAAAGCACCAGCCATCACAAACGCAGCTAACTTGTAGCGGTACACCGCATAGCCCAGCGCTTGCATGCGCACCTCGTTCTCGCGAATGGCTTGCAACACGTGGCCAAAGCGTGCGTTCAAAACACGAGCCACAGCGTAGATGGCCGCCACGCACACAGCCAACACCACGTAGTAAAAGCTGGTGTCGTCATTGATGTCTACGAACGGAATTTGCGAACGACCTGCCAACGACAAACCATCATCACCGCCATAGGCTTTGATGGAAATGGTGAGGTAGTAAATCATCTGGGCAAAGGCCAGCGTGATCATGATGAAGTACACGCCTTGCGTGCGCAGGCTGATGGTACCAATCAGCAAAGCAAACACAGCGCTTATCACCATCGCCGCAGGCCACAACAGCCACGCATCGGTGACGCCCATTTGCGTGAGGATGGCCACGCTGTAGGCGCCCACGCCCACAAACGCCGCATGGCCAAAGCTGACCATGCCACCAAAACCCAAAATGAAATTGAGGCTGGTCGCAGCCAACGCAAAAATCAAAATTCGGCTGGCCAAGGCAATGTAAAAACTTTCACCTGCTGCGTTGGCAATGAACGGCAAAGCCACCAACAGCAACAACGCAGGCACGCTCCAGCGCCACTGCATGACGTGGTCGAGTGATGTGCTGGAAGACGAATTAGCCATGCATCAATTAACCGTGGGTAGGAAACAAACCACGCGGCTTAAAAAACAACACCGTGGCCATGAGCATGTAAATCAAGATCGACGCTACAGCGGGGCCAGCGCTCGATGCGGCCTCGGCACTGAGCAAGGAATCAAACACCATGGGCACCAAGGTGCGCCCTGCGGTGTCGACCACGCCCACTAACATCGCACCCAAGAACGCGCCGCGTATCGAGCCAATGCCACCGATGACGATGACCACAAAGGCCAAAATCAAAATACTCTCACCCATGCCCACTTGCACAGCCAACAACGGGCCGAGCATGCCGCCCGCAATGGCACACAACGCAGCACCCACACCAAACACGGCGGTGAACAAACGCGTCACGTTGCTGCCCATGGCCAAAGCCATTTCACGGTTGACCGCACCAGCACGCACTTGCATGCCCACGCGCGTGCGCGTGATGAGCACATACAAAAACAAAGCCACAGCCAAACCCATACCAATGATGAACAAGCGATAGGCGGGATAGAAAAAGCCACTCACCAATTCCACAGGGCCACTCAGTGCAGCCGGTGGATTGAGCGTGATGGGCTGTGCACCCCAAATCAAGCGCACGGTTTCGTTGCACATCAAGAGGATTGCAAAAGTGCCCAGTACTTGCGAGAGGTGGTCACGTTCATACAAGCGGCGCAGAACAGAGACTTCGAGCAACACCCCAAACAGCGCAGCGCCCACCACACCCGCGCCCAGCCCTAGCCAAAAAGAATCGGTGGCCGCAGCCACCGTGGCAATGAGGTAGGCGCCCACCATGTAGAGGGAGCCATGCGCGAGGTTGATCATGTCCATGATGCCAAACACGAGCGTCAAGCCCGCGGCCAGCAAGAACAACATCAACCCAAACTGCAAGCCGTTGAGCGATTGCTCAAACAGCAAAATTCCATCCATGTTTACAGGCTAGGCATCTTGCAGCTGGCTACGTAAGCGTCCGCATGGTTTTTGAACACAGAGCTCAAAGTGCGGTTGGTCACGCGGCCTTTGCTGTCTTTGGTGATGACGCGCAAGTAGTAGTCTTGAATGGGGAAATGGTTGCTGTTGAACTTGAACGCACCACGCACCGAATCAAACTTGGCGGCTTCCAAAGCTTTGCGCACGGCGGCTTTGTCGTCGAGCTTGCCTTTGCTGTCGCGCACTACGGCTTCAATCAAGCGAGCGGCATCAAAGCCTTGCGCTGCGTACAGCGTGGGCAAGCGGCCATAGGCTTTTTCGAACTCAGCCACAAACTTTTTGTTGGCCGCGTTGTCCATGTCGTGGCCCCACTGCGAGGTGTTGAACATGCCGAGCATGGGTTCACCCACCGCTTTGATCACGTCTTCATCGCCCGAGAAACCAGGGCCAAACAAGGTGATGTCTTTGGACAAACCTGCGCCCACAAACTGCTTGATGAAGTTGATGCCCATGCCGCCGGGCAAGAAGATGTACACCGCATCTGGCTTGGTGGCGCGCAGCTTAGACAGCTCGGTGCCGTAGTCGAGTTGGTTCAAAGCGGTGTAGGTCTCTGACGCCACTTCACCTTTAAAGAAACGCTTGAAGCCAGCAATCGCGTCTTTGCCTGCTGGGTAGTTAGGCGCGATCAAGGCGACTTTCTTAAAGCCTTTGTCGGTCACCACTTTGCCCACGGCTTCGTGCATGTTGTCGTTTTGGTAGGACGCGCTGAAGAAGTACGGGTTGCACTGCTCGCCTGCGTATTGCGAGGGGCCTGCGTTGGCACTGATGTAGAAAGTTTTCGATTGGAAAGTGGGCGCGCCCACGGCCAGCATGACGTTAGAGAACACGATACCCGTCATGAAGTCGACCTTGTCGCGCTTGACCAAACGGTCTGCGGTTTGACGGCCCACATCAGGGCTGGCTTGGTCGTCGGCCACGATGACGTCTACCGACTTACCACTGAACTTGCCACCCGACAGTTTGACCGCGAGCTGGAAGCCATCACGGATGTCCACGCCCAAACCCGCGCCGGGGCCTGACAAGGTGCTGAGCAAACCGACCTTCACAGGTGCGTCGTTTTGCGCAAAACCAGATGCGCAAGCCAAGCCCAAACTCAGGGCAA
>JACCDU010101398.1_pt1 | contig 22920 bp, 21 predicted proteins | sample 7446081 | NCBI WGS metagenome assembly JACCDU01 (sample SAMN15323447, study PRJNA562643) | freshwater metagenome | isolation source: river surface water | place: USA:Blue River Watershed | collected 2017-08-17
CACAACCTTCAGAGGCTGTAGAGGCTCTTCTTAAGGTGACTGGTGATTGGCAGAAGCACAAGGGTCTTCCAGGAACAGAAGGCACTCTTAAGGTTGCAGCTCCTAAGCCACATAAGAGCGTTGCCTATGAAGCAGCTGTCAAGGCTGCTGCTGCAGAACCTGCAGAAGGCGCAACAACTTTGAAGAAGAAGGCGCAAGAGAAGTTGGCTGCAAAGGCAGCACCTGCTGTAGAAACTCCTGTAGTCGCGGAAGATCCTGCTGTTACAGAACAAATTGCTGAAGACGCAACCTCAGCTGGAACCTCGGACGAAGCAAGCTCTGTTGCAACTCCGGACACTACAGAAGTAAGTTCTGTAACTGAAGAAACTCCAAGCGCATAATGATTGATGAAGCTCTCGAACATCTCGTAAAGGGAATCGTTGATAACCCTGACGATGTCAATGTGAAGGAGAAGACGCACCGTCGTGGTACCACGCTCGAAGTGCGCGTCAATCCTGAGGATATCGGCAAGGTAATCGGTCGTAACGGTCGCACAGCAAAGGCGCTTCGCACAGTCGTAAGCGCACTTGCAGGTCGCACCGTCCGCGTCGATCTCATCGATACCGACGAGGTTCGCTAACTTCTCTTCAACCCATGAAATTAAACGTGGGCCGCATCGGTAAAGCTCACGGAATTTTAGGTGAAGCTACTATCGAAGTCCGGACAGATGAAGCAGAAGATCGCTTTGCCATCGGCGCAGTTCTAGAGACAGAAAGCCACGGAAATCTCACCGTGGCTTCTGCACGTGTGCACAATGGAATTCTCTTGCTTTCTTTTGATGGCATCGAAGACCGCAACGCAATTGAGGCTCTACGCAATGAGCTTCTCTATGCTGATGTGGATATAGATGCTCCAGGAGTTGATGAAGATGACTATCACGTTCTCCAACTTATCGGCTGTAAGGCTTATCTAGTCGATGGCGATGAATTTGGAGAAGTCAGCGAAGTACTCAATCTGCCAGGTCAAGATGTCTTGGTGATTAAGTCAGAATCTGGCGAGACACTCATTCCATTCGTGCGACAACTTGTTCCGATCGTAGATATTAAGGCCAGACGTATGACTGTGATTCCACCTGTCATTGAAGGGCAGATGAAGTGAAGATTGACGTCATCTCTATCTTTCCTGAGTATTTAGCGCCGCTTAGCCTCTCACTTCTTGGCAAGGCGCAAAGCTCAGGAATTGTTGATATCAAAGTTCATAATTTGCGTGATTTCACCAAAGATAACCACAACACCGTTGATGACACTCCCTACGGTGGTGGCGCAGGCATGGTCATGCTTCCTGAAGTCTGGGCACAGGCTATCGATTCCATCATTGAGGATGGGGCAGAGATCATCATCCTGACCCCTGCAGGTAAGCGTTTCAATCAGAAAATTGCCAGCAACTTCTCATCTTCAACTCAATTAATCTTTGCATGTGGACGATATGAAGGAATAGATGATCGCATCCGCCAGTATTACTCACAACAAGAATTTCAAGTACGAAATATCAAAGTGCATGAAATGTCCATCGGTGATTATGTCCTTGGCGGTGGGGAAGTAGCAGCTATGGTGATGATTGAGGCAATTACAAGGTTAATTCCAGGTGTTATAGGAAATCCAGAATCACTGGCGGAGGAGTCACATAACAGCGAGGGATATCTCGAATATCCCAACTTCACCAAACCTCAAGAATGGCGTGGAATCTCAGTTCCCGAGATTTTGCTTAGCGGTAACCACGCTGAAATTGCGAAATGGCGCACAGAGCAGGCTGAAAAGCGTGCGAAAGATAATTTCTAACTCGTAAGTAACTAAGTCGCTGCCGTACTGTTGTGCGCATGAGCGAAGAGTCAGCACGAATCCAGTCACGTCTGATTCGAGATCTAGAGCCTGTTGTTGCTGTAGAACTTGAGCGCCATCTTTCGGTGCAAAAAAATTGGTATCCCCATGAGTATGTCCCTTGGTCCGAGGGCCGTGATTATGCAGGTCCACTCAATGGCGATGCTTGGGAAGCTAAAGACTCGCGCCTGACGCCAGTTGCACAGGACTCTCTTGTACTCAATCTGCTTACTGAAGATAATTTACCGAGCTATCACACTGAGATTGCCATCTCTATGGGTCGCGATGGTGCATGGGGAAATTGGATTGAACGCTGGACCGCTGAAGAAGCGCGACATGCAATTGTCATCCGTGATTATTTAATGGCCACCAGGGGAGTAGATCCTTATCAGCTCGAAGATCTACGAATGGCTCACATGTCACTGGGTTACCAAACACCTTATGAAAACGATATGTTGCACACGATTGCTTACGTTTCTTTCCAGGAACTAGCAACGCGTATTTCACATCGTAATACTGGAAAACTCTCTGACGATCCAATAGCCGAGAATATGATGCAACGAGTTGCACTTGATGAAAACCTACATATGCTCTTTTATCGAAATACACTCTCTGCAGCTCTTGATATGGAACCGAATGCGGCGATGCGTGCGATTGCAGATGTTGTGACTAATTTTGATATGCCCGGTGCAAATATGCCGGGCTTTGGCCGCAAGGCAGTTCAGATTGCTCTGGCTGGCATCTATGACCTTCAGCAACATCTAGATGATGTTGTTGCCTCAGTATTGCGTGCGTGGAAAGTTTTTGAACGAGAAGATCTCTCTGGAGATGGCCTCAAAGCTCGTGATGAACTTAAAGCATTTATGGATGAGACTTACAAGGCCGCTGCAGTCTTTAACGACAAGCGCGAGGTCCATTTCGAGCGTCAAATTGCTCGCGGTATCGCACCAATTCGCATCACCAACTAGACCTGAAATAAGATGAGTCTTATGACTCGCACATATCTAGTTGAAACCTACGGGTGTCAGATGAATGTGCACGATTCTGAGAGAATCGCTGGGCTTTTGGATGAAGCAGGTTATCTTCCCGTCGCAGAAGGAAATCAAGCAGATATTGTTGTCTTTAATACTTGTGCAGTCCGCGAAAACGCCGATAACAAACTCTATGGAAACTTAAGTTTTCTAGCACCAATCAAGAAGAAGAATCCAGGAATGCAGATTGCAGTCGGTGGATGTCTTGCCCAGAAGGATCAATCCCTAATCCTTAAGAAGGCCCCATATGTGGATGTCGTTTTTGGGACACATAATGTTGGATCACTCCCAGTGCTGTTAGAACGAGCCCGCATCGAAGAAGAAGCACAGATTGAAATATTGGAATCTCTTGAGCACTTCCCATCTACCTTGCCAGCGCGCAGATTCTCAGCATTTACATCATGGGTTTCAATCTCGGTTGGATGCAATAACACCTGCACTTTTTGTATCGTCCCAACTCTGCGTGGAGTTGAAAAAGATCGCCAGCCTGCCGATATTTTGACTGAGATGAGAGCGCTAGTTGAACAAGGCGTCATTGAAATTACACTTCTTGGCCAGAATGTGAATGCCTACGGAGTTGAGTTCGGCGACAGAGGAGCCTTTGGCAATCTACTGCGTGAGGCGGGCAAGATTGACGGCCTGGAGCGAGTCCGCTTTATGTCGCCCCACCCACGTGATTTCACAGATGACGTTATCGAAGCCATGGCACAGACGGACAATGTCATGCCACATCTTCATATGCCGCTTCAATCTGGTTCAGATGCAATCCTGCAAAGCATGCGCCGTTCCTATCGCACGGATAAGTACCTAGGAATTCTTGAGCGAGTGCGAGCAGCGATGCCAGAGGCGATGATTACGACAGATATCATCGTTGGATTCCCAGGGGAGACTGAAGAAGATTTTCAGGCAACACTCGATCTGACAACTCAAGCAAGGTTTGCCGCTGCATACACCTACAAATACTCCATTCGCCCAGGGACTCCAGCAGGTGCCATGCCTAATCAAGTAGCAGAGGAAATTGTTGGCGAACGTTATACGCGACTGCACGAACATCAGCAGAGAATTTCGTTAGCAGTTAACCAATCAGCGGTTGGTAGCGTGCATCGCGCACTCGTCTCAGAAGTTGAGGGACGTCGCGATGAAGCACAATCTCGCATGACTGGTAAGACAGAAGATTTCCGCCTGGTCCATTTCGGTGCAGACACTAATGCCCGCCCTGGAGATATGGTCGATGTGAAGATCACTCAAGCATCAGCTCACTACCTGTTGGGGGATGCCACATCAGTAACGCGCACTAGGGGAGGCGATGCGCACCAAGCGCGCACGGCTCCTGCATCCACAACTTTAGGAATGCCAAAAGTTCGCGCCTAAGCATGAGTAAAGTCATTGTTATTTGCGGTGCAACCGCAACCGGAAAGAGCGATATCGCTCTTGATGTTGCCGAACGGATCGGCGCAGAAATTATCAACGCAGATTCAATGCAGCTCTACCGTGGAATGGATATCGGAACCGCAAAATTAAAGGTTTCAGAACGCCGAGAAATACCACACCATTTGCTTGATGTCCTTGATGTCACTGAAGATTCAACTGTCGCTTGGTACCAAGAGCGGGCCCGTGCCGCCATTGCCGAAATTCATCAAAGAGGACATCACGCCATCATCGTCGGAGGTACTGGTCTGTACATTAAGGCAATACTTGACGATTTGAATTTTCCAGAGACAGATCCACAAGTGCGAGCTAATCTTGAAAAATTGGGAGAAGAATTCGGCGCCAACTATCTTTTTGAGCGCTTGCAAGAGTTAGATCCAGCTGCAGCGCTGGCGATTGACCGCGCCAACATCCGTCGAATCATTAGAGCTCTCGAAGTCATTGAAATTACCGGCAAGCCATTTACTGCGAACTTACCCCGCGAAGATAGTTCACGTTTTCCAGACGCCCTGCAATTTGGGTTGGTGATGGATCGTGAGCATCTCCGTGATCGTATTGATCTGCGCGTGGATCACATGTGGCAAAAGGGCTTTGTCGCAGAAGTCGACGAGCTGATTGCACACGGAATTCGTCGCGGTACGACAGCGCAGCGAGCTCTGGGATACGCGCAAATTTTGGCGATGCGCGACGGAACTCTCTCCGAAGATGAGGCGAAGGAAGAGACAAAGAGAGCAAGCCGCCAATATGCCAGACGCCAAGAAACCTGGTTTTCACGTGATCAAAGAATTCAATGGGTAGCCACACATCAACCTCGACTCGAGACCATCCTAGAAAAGATAAACTCCTAGCCTGATGAGTTCACCGATAATCGCTACATATGGCCACGGAACTGAAAATGATTTTGTCATTCTCTTTGATCCTGATTCGCAGTATGTAATTACGTCCGCGCAGATAGCTGCCATCTGCAATCGCAGCTCTGGCATCGGTGCCGATGGCTTTATTCGAATAACTAAACCAGATGGAAAATGGTTTATGGATTACAGCAATTCTGATGGCTCCATCGCCGAGATGTGTGGAAACGGTATCCGCGTAATGGCTCGCTACCTTGTGGCTCGCGGGCATCTACCAGAAGGCATCTTTGCCATTAATACTCGCGCCGGCATCAAGCATCTACGAGTACCTCTCGAAGGCGATATCTCAGTCAATATGGGTCAAGTAACTGATGAAATGGAAGAAATTGAAGTAACTCAGAATGGAAAGACGTGGGGAGGGCTCAATATCAGCGTCGGCAATCCTCATGCAGTTGTCTTCCTCGAAAATTTAGAAGAGGTAGGTTCGCTAGAAACGGCTCCAGTTGTTTCGCCGCAATCTTCTTATCCAGAGGGCGTCAATGTTGAGTTTGTTCAGCTCCTTGCCAATTATGAAGCTCGTATGCGCGTGCATGAACGTGGTAGCGGCGAGACACGATCATGCGGTACCGGCACATGTGCTGTTGCGCTGGCTGCAACACTTCATACTCGTGGCAAGTTACCTAGCCGTTGGACCATCTACCCACCAGGCGGACGCTTGATAGTCGATATCGATGGCCACTCGAATGCAACTTTGATAGGTCCAGCCGAGTTAATTGCAGATCACGACATCTCAAAGTATTTGGCGTAATGACTACCCCCGAAGATAGTTACGACAAGTTATTCGATGAACTTCTCCGTGAATCAGCCCGCGCTGCTGCAGACTTTGACGCTAACGAGAGCAGTTACCAAGAAGATTCCCAACAAGAACTGGTAGATCGCCACGCACTTCGTCGCGTTAAAGGTTTCTCAACCGAGCTACAAGATATTTCAGATGCTGAATATCGCCAGCTGCAATTAGAACGCGTAGTGCTCGTGGGCGTATGGACCGAGGGCAGTGCTGAGATGGCCGAAAATTCACTCGCAGAACTCAAAGCACTTGCCGAGACCGCGGGTTCGGAAGTTTTGGAAGGCCTGATTCAACGTAGAGATAAGGCAGATCCTGCGACCTATATCGGTTCAGGAAAAGTCATTGAACTGCGGCAACTTGTAGTTTCTACGGGTGCTGATACGGTGATTTGTGATGGCGAACTATCTCCTTCACAACTGCGTACTTTGGAAGCGAAGTTGAAGGTGAAAGTTGTCGACCGTGTTGCCCTCATTCTCGATATCTTCGCTCAGCATGCAAAGAGCAAAGAGGGTAAGGCTCAAGTTGAGTTGGCGCAGATCGCATATTTACTTCCGCGCCTTCGCGGTTGGGGTGATTCACTTTCGCGTCAGGTAGGTGGCCGCGCGGCTGGTGGTGCCGGTATCGGTGGTCGTGGACCTGGTGAAACAAAAATTGAGACAGATAGACGAAGAATTCGCGACAAGATGGCAAAGCTACGTCGCGAGATTGCAGAGATGAAGGTTTCTCGAGATACCAAACGCCAAGAGCGCAGACGTAACAACATACCTTCTGTGGCTATTGCGGGCTATACCAACGCTGGTAAGTCATCACTTCTCAACGCTCTTACAGGCGCTGGCGTGCTCGTCGAAAACGCACTCTTTGCAACCTTGGATCCCACGGTTCGCAAATGCGAAACAACTGAAGGACGCGTCTATACGCTCTCTGACACAGTTGGTTTTGTACGCCACCTGCCTCATCAGCTTGTTGATGCCTTTAAATCAACTCTTGAAGAAGTTTCCGGAGCAGATTTAATTGTGCATGTTGTTGATGGGTCACACCCTGATCCCTTTGAACAGATACGTGCAGTCCGTCAGGTGATTGCTGAAATCGGAGGGGGAGACATCCCTGAAATTATTGCGATTAACAAAGTTGATATTGCGAGCCCCGATGTTGTCATGGAGATTTTGCGTAAGGAGCCAAATAGTTACGCCTTTTCCGTCAGATCAGGTTTTGGAATCGATGGCCTTGTTCATGCAATTGAAAAATCGCTGCCGCATCCTGCGATTGAAATCTCAACTGTTATTCCGTACCACCGTGGCGATTTGGTCAGCGCTATTCACGAAACCGGTGAAATATTGAGTGAGGAGCACTTGGCACACGGCACTGCGATTCATGCCTATGTGGATGGCGGATTGGCTAAAGCCATCGAAATTGCGACCTTAAAGGCGGAATAAAAGCGACACGCCGAGGGTTGTAACCTCCATAGAGCCACTCTATGCGCGACTATTCGCGCAGGTTAAGGCACAAGTAATGGAAGCGAGGTGAGAGCAGTGGCAACAGATTACGACACACCCAGAAAGACCGATGAGGAACTTCATGAGGAATCGCTAGAAGAACTCAAGGCTAAGCGAGTAGATGCGCAATCAGGCCAGATTGATGTGGATGAAGCAGAAGCTGCAGAAAATCTTGAACTTCCAGGTGCGGATTTATCAGGCGAACAACTTGCAGTCAGAGTTGTTCCAGTTCAAGTTGATGAATTTACATGTTCACGTTGTTTCTTGATCCATCACATCACACAACTTGCTAAGGGCGAAGGCGCTAAAGCAGTTTGTAAAGAGTGCGCGTAAGTTCTTCATTTTTTCTCACGCTTATTAACCAATAGGGAACGCTATCCCTGTCATCATTAATTACAACTTTTACGCCTGCCGGAATCCAGAATGCCAGAGCCAGAAAAGCAGCTGGGTCAGCATCGCGAGTTCGCAAGAGGCGCATCTCTTGCGCGTTGAGCGCACTTACCTCTTTGAGATACCTAAGCTCTATATGAGCTCGACCAACGTGTAATTCTTTGTTATCGAGAGTGATTTCAGTCCGCCAACGTAGGGCGATAGCGATAATTCCAAGAGTTGCTGCAATCCAAGAGATGAGAGCGCTGCGATTATCCAGAGCAGCCCAGATTGCAATCACGAGAGAGAGAAACATGAAGTAGATGAAGGTCAGCACCCAGAGCGGGGGACGGATCACTTCACGGAAGACCATGCGCGCTAGGTTATCTTGCAATTCTCTCCTTTAGCGATTCATGAAGTAACCTTGCTACATGAGTCGCGTTCCAAGTACAACGCCTCCTGAAGGGGCGCTCATTCCAGAGCGACACCCACAATCGCCTCAAACTGGAACTCAAATTCCATCTCATTTCAAACATTGCTTTGGTTGTGGAGAGCTTCACCCCACTGGACTTCATCTGGTAGCGCGCGTTGGGGAAGGCGCAGATATCACAGCAGAATTTATCGTTACTGAAAATCATCAAGGCGCTCCTGGGTTAGCCCATGGCGGACTTTTGTCACTCGCCTTTGATGAAGCCCTAGGAAAGCTGATGTGGTTGCTACGTGCACCTGCAGTTACCGCTCGTTTAGAAACTGATTTTCTCAAACCAGTTCCAATCGGAACGCGCCTTCACATTACAGCGCGCATTACGGGACAAGTAAATCGCAAGGTGTACTCCGAGGCAGAGGGCAGAATCGGAGGTCCGGATGGTGAAATAGCAGTACGTGCTGCCTCGCTCTTTGTGATCGTGCCTATGAAGCACTTCCTTGAGAATGCACCCGCTGAATATTTAGAGACAATGCGCAAGAACCCAGAGTTGCTCTCCTTTGTTGATCCAGAGTTTGATATCAATCCATGAGCTCTCTACAAGTTTTGATTACGCGACTTGATCCAGAACTTCCTCTGCCGCAATATTCCAAAGGGGGAGATGCTGGTGCTGATATCGTCTCTCGCATTGATATTACGTTGGCGCCCGGTGAACGCGCACTCGTTCCAACAGGAATATCTATCGCTCTACCCGATGGCTATGTAGCTCTTGTGCATCCGCGATCAGGTCTTGCAATTAAGCATGGCGTGACTATGGTCAATGCACCTGGCACCGTTGATGCTGGCTTTCGTGGAGAGCTGCAGTGCATCATGATTAATCACGACCCACAAGAGAGCATCACGTTTAAGCGTGGTGATCGAATTGCACAATTGGTCTTCCAAAAAGTTGAGCGCGCTGAATTTATCGAAGTACAAGAGCTACCTGGCTCGGGCCGTGGCACTGGTGGCTTTGGTTCAACGGGGCGCGCATGAGTCAACATGAAGATCGCGAGAAGGTGCTAAGCGCCTTTGGGGGGAAGAAGGGGCTGATTGATTCAGGAATCCCAACAATCATCTTTCTCATCGTCTTCAATCTGACGGATGAACTGCAGAGTGCGCTCTTTGCATCGATTGCAGTTTCAGCGGTACTCACTATTACACGCTTGGCTATGCGCGATACTATGCAACATGCTGTCAGCGGATTCATTGGAGTCTTGATTTGTGCTTGGTTTGCCAATCGAACCGGTAACGCCAGCGATCTTTATATCCCAAAACTTCTGACCAACTTGGGTTATGGCACTGTTTATCTCATAGCGAATTTAGCTGGCTGGCCGATTCTCGGTCTCTTGCTCGGTCCAATTCTCGGCGAGAATCTAAAATGGCGTAACCATCCAGAGCGAAAGCGCGCTTACATTCTGGCAAGCTGGCTCTGGGTTGCCATGTTCTTTGCTCGAATTGCTGTGCAGTATCCGATTTATCGAACTGGAAATGTAAATCTCCTAGGAACTGTGAACTTAGCGATGGGTTATCCGCTCTTTCTGGCGACTGCATATGGTTCGTGGCAGATTATTAAGAATGCACCAGCTATTCCAGCTGAGAACACAGATACTACTGAGCGATAAAACAGCCCTTGATTTGTTCCTCAGCTGCAGCCGAGGCAACGAAAAGTAGTTCATCTCCGGCGGTAAAGACATCACTAGCAGTTGGTGCAATAACACGACCGTCGCGGACAATCGCCGCAAGGGATGCGTCATCAGGAAGCGTTACCTCTTCTACAGTCTTTCCGATACAGATTGAGTTATCGGGAAGAGTAATTTCAACAAGATTTGCTTGGCCTCGTCTAAATGAGAATAGACGCACAACATCTCCAACGCTGACGGCTTCTTCCACGAGCGCTGCAATAATACGAGGAGTAGATACAGCGACATCAACGCCCCAAGATTGATCAAAGAGCCACTCATTCTTTGGGTGATTAATTCGAGCAACAACGCGAGGCACGCCATATTCCGTCTTTCCTAGTAGCGCTGTTACAAGATTGACCTTGTCATCACCGGTTGCAGCAACCAAGACTTGGCACTTATTGAGTTGAGCATTATCAAGAGCTGCAATCTCACAGGCATCTGCCATCAACCACTCTGCATCCGGGACAGAATCAATCTTGAGCGCCTTTGGATCACGATCAATCAGTAGCACTTGATGGCCATTATCGAGAAGTTCGCGAGCGATAGCGCGGCCCACATTTCCAGCTCCAGCAATTGCGATTCTCATAGGTTAATTCCCTGGCCCTTGTGTAAGTGCGCTTTCAGCAATCGCCATCTTGTCATCTTGGATTGTCATATGAATTAAATCGCCATCTTGTAGAACGGTATGCGCCTCTGGAATAAGTCCCTCACCAAGGCGAGTGAGAAACGCTACGCGGGCTTCTGTCGCTGCTTCAAGCTCTGTGATGGGGCGCCCGTACCAATTAAGGTGAGGATGTACTTCAAGAAGTTGCACAGTTCCGGTGGCATCGCGCCATTCAGAGCGTGCACCACCTGGCGCAATACGACGTAATATTTGATCCGTTGCCCAGATAACAGTTGCAACAGTTGGAATTCCGAGGCGCTGATAAATTTCTGCGCGACCTGGGTCGTAAATACGAGCCACCACATTGGTAACGCCGTAGCTTTCACGAGCCACACGCGCTGCCAAAATATTTGAGTTGTCGCCATTACTTACCGCCGCAAATGCTTCTGCACCTTCAATGCCCGCTTCGAGCAAAGTATCCCGGTCAAAACCAACGCCGACCACAGTGCGACCCTTAAAGTCCGGGCCGAGGCGGCGGAATGCTTCTTTTGATTGGTCGATGACTGCAACTGAATGTCCGGCCGCTTCTAGCTCGATTGCGAGTGAGGATCCCACTCGACCGCAACCCATGATGACTACGTGCACGGGACTAACTTACTACTAGGCTAGCCATTATGTCTCCACACAGTCGAAAAGCTTTATCTGTGGGAGACCGCATTAGCGTCACAATTGAAAAAATTGCTCATGGTGGCCACTTTATTGCGCGCCACGAAGGTGCTGTCATTTTTGTACGGCATGCAATCCCAGATGAGGTCTGCACCATTGAAATTACCAGCGTAGGAACTTCATTTAACCGCGCGGATGTCATCTCAGTAGAGAGCACATCTTCCGATCGAGTAAGCGCTCCCTGCAGATATGCGCATCGCCAGGGCTGCGGAGGGTGCGATTTTCAACATATAAGGCCCGCACGGCAACGTGAGCTCAAAAGTGATGTCATCACAGAGCAGTTCGCTCGCATCGCAAAGATGGAGATTTCTGTTGAAGTTGAGGAAGTTTCAGCTCCACTCGGTTGGCGCACTCGATGCGCGGCTGTCACCACCAAGGCTGGTGCGCTGGGTTTCTATCAATCACGAAGTCACTCAATAATTCCGGTAGATGACTGTCGAATTCTTGTCCCTGAAATGAAGTTTGCAGAGCTTTCAGCGCGGGGCGCAAAGGCAGATCAACGAATTGAAATCTCTCTTTCCAATACTGGCGAACGAACGATTGCATCTGCCAACACCCGTGAAGAGACTCCAGTGAGAACTTCTGATGGTCCAGATGTAGCTCACTATGAAATCGCCGGAAGAGTTTTGGAGGTAAGTCAAAAGTCATTTTGGCAAAGCCATAAAGATGCGCCTCGAGTTTTAACAGAAGTTGTTAAAGAGTTTGCCCAAGTACTTCCGGGAGACCATGTGCTTGATCTGTATGGGGGAGTAGGACTATTTACTGCAGCCCTTCTTACCGAGGTTGGTAGCGAAGGCACCATCAATCTGGTCGAAGGCAGTAAGAGCGCAACTGCTGATGCGCGGAGAAACTTTGCGCAAGATCCAAATGTTTCGGTTCATACAGGAGATGTCGCAAAGATTCTGCCGCGTTTTAGCCAGGCCAACGTGGTTGTCCTTGATCCGCCGCGAGAGGGTGCGGGTAAAGAAGTTATTGCTGAGTGTGCTCGCTTGTTGCCACGAACGATTGTCTACGTCGCCTGTGACCCGGCGGCGCTGGCGCGCGATGTTTCGTACCTGCGTGAATACGGTTATGCGCTCCAGCAGCTACGCTCCTTCGATCTCTTTCCTATGACACATCACATCGAATGTGTTGCGCTCTTGACTTTAGATAAGGTATCTTGACGTCAAGATACTTATGAAAGAAGGCTCGGGATGAGTAAGAACTCCCTCGGTACCAAAAAGAACCTCACTGTTGCAGGTAAAGATTATGAAATATTTGATATCTCCACGTTGGCAGCAGCAAAGGACCTTCCGTTCTCACTCAAGATCCTTTTAGAAAATCTTTTGCGCACCGAAGACGGTGCCAACATCACTGTCGATCACATCAAGGCGCTTGCCGAATGGGATCCATCCATTGAGCCAGATACTGAAATTCAATTTACTCCCGCCCGTGTTGTTATGCAGGACTTCACCGGCGTTCCTTGCGTCGTTGATTTAGCGACGATGCGTGAGGCAATTGTTGAGCTAGGAGGAGATCCGGCAAAGGTCAATCCACTTGCTCCAGCAGAACTCGTCATCGACCACTCAGTGATTGCAGATGTATTTGGTACAAAGGATTCTTTCGAAAAGAACACTGATATTGAGTACGAGCGAAATCGCGAACGTTATCGCTTCTTGCGTTGGGGCCAAGGAGCCTTTGATGAATTTAAAGTCGTTCCACCAGGCACCGGCATTGTGCACCAGGTAAATATCGAATACTTAGCACGTGTAGTTATGACTCGTACCGTTGGAGGCGTTCTTCGCGCTTATCCAGATACCGTTGTTGGTACAGATTCGCATACAACGATGGTCAACGGGCTTGGTGTTCTCGGTTGGGGAGTTGGCGGAATCGAGGCTGAAGCTGCGCTTTTGGGTCAGCCAGTTTCTATGCTCATCCCACGTGTGGTCGGATTTAAACTCTCGGGCGAACTTCCGGTCGGAACAACTGCGACCGATATGGCTCTGACTATTACCGAAATGTTGCGCAAGCATGGCGTCGTCGGCAAATTTGTTGAGTTCTATGGTCCGGGAGTTGTCTCGGTTCCTATGGCAAATCGAACCACAATCGGAAATATGTCACCTGAATATGGTTCTACCTGCGCCATCTTCCCAATTGATGAAGAGACTCTTCGTTATCTTCGCCTGACAGGTCGCACTGAAGATCAAGTTGCTCTTGTTGAAAAGTATGCGAAGGCGCAGGGAATGTGGCATGACCCAGCAGCCTCACCTCGTTTCTCTGAACATATCGAGCTCGATCTCTCTACCGTTGTCTCTTCCATCGCTGGACCGAAGCGTCCGCAAGATCGCATCTCACTGACTGCATCAAAGAGCGCATTTGAAAAGGTATTGCCGTCTTACTTCTCTGAGAAGACCGGAAAGAGTGCATACCCAGTAAAAGTGGGAGAGAAGGCAACGTCCATCAAGAATGGCGATGTTGTCATCGCTTCAATTACCTCCTGTACCAATACCTCTAATCCATCCGTAATGATTGGCGCAGCACTTCTTGCTAAGAAGGCGGTAGAAAAAGGACTTACCTCTAAGCCTTGGGTAAAGACCACGCTCGCTCCAGGATCTAAGGTTGTCACCGATTATTACGATCGCGCTCAGCTCACTCCTTATATGGAAGCGCTCGGCTTTAACTTGGTCGGCTACGGATGCGTTACCTGTATTGGTAACTCTGGGCCGCTACCGATTGAGATTAGCAAAGCGGTCAATGAGAATGATTTAGCTGTTACGGCAGTACTTTCTGGAAACCGTAACTTTGAAGGAAGAATTAGCCCAGATGTAAAGATGAACTATTTGGCCTCACCTCCTTTAGTAGTTGCTTACGCCCTTGCTGGCACCATGGATCACGATTTTGAGAAGGATTCACTTGGCAACGATAAGGATGGCAACCCTGTTCTTCTCAAAGATATTTGGCCATCAGCTGCTGAAATTCAAGCAGTCATTGATTCATCAATCTCTTCTGAGATGTTCACGAAGGATTACGCAACTGTCTTTGAAGGCGATCACCGTTGGAAATCACTTGATACCCCAACTGGAAAAACTTTTGAATGGGATCCGAAATCTACGTATGTCCGTAGACCGCCTTATTTTGAGGGAATGCCAGCACAACCAGAAGCTGTAAAGGATATTTCTGGTGCACGTGTATTGGCGATTCTTGGAGATTCCGTTACGACAGACCACATCTCACCTGCCGGAAATATTAAGGCTGATTCACCAGCTGGAAAGTATTTAGAGGCGCACGGAGTAGATCGCAAGGACTTTAACTCTTATGGTTCACGCCGTGGAAATCACGAAGTGATGATTCGAGGTACCTTTGCGAATATTCGCCTTAAGAATCTTTTGCTTGATGGTGTCGAAGGTGGCTTTACACGAAATTTCTTGAGTAATGGAGATCAAAGCACAATTTATGATGCCTCTGTTGCATATCAGGCAGCTGGTGTTCCACTCGTGATTCTCGCTGGAAAAGAGTACGGATCAGGTTCATCCCGCGACTGGGCCGCCAAAGGAACTGCACTTCTTGGCGTACGTGCCGTAATCGCAGAGAGTTTTGAACGTATTCATCGCTCTAACTTGATTGGAATGGGCGTTCTACCATTGCAATTTGTTAACGGAGAAACTGCACAATCACTTGGACTCAAGGGCGATGAAGTGTTTTCAATTGCGGGAGTAACTGCTCTCAATAGCGGCGTAATCCCTAAAGAGGTCACTGTGACCGCAGGAGGCAAGACTTTCGCAGCCAAGGTACGTATCGATACGCCAGGCGAAGCGGATTACTATCGCCACGGCGGAATCATGCAGTACGTACTGCGCCAGCTGCGTGGTTAATCTAGACTCATCCCTATGCTGGAATCTGTCAAAGGACCTGATGATCTGCGCGGGCTTACCCCCGGACAGCTCAATGAGTTATCGGAGGAGATCCGCCAATTTCTCATCACTAAGGTCTCAAAGACAGGGGGCCATCTAGGTCCTAACTTGGGCGTAGTCGAATTAACTATTGCTCTCCATCGCATCTTTGACTCTCCAAAAGATGTCATTCTCTTTGATACAGGGCATCAGTCGTACGTTCATAAAATTATTACTGGTCGCGCCGATCAATTTGATGGGTTGCGGCAACGGGGTGGCATTGCAGGATATCCAAATCGTCGCGAGAGCGAACACGATGTCATCGAAAATTCTCACGCCTCAACTGCCCTTTCGTGGGGAGATGGAATCTCACGTGGCTTCACTCTGACCGGACAGACTGATCGCCACGTTGTTGTCGTTGTCGGCGATGGCGCCCTTACCGGTGGAATGTCATGGGAGGCGCTCAATAACATTGCAGCTGTTGAAGATCGAAATTTGATGATTGTCGTCAACGATAATGAACGTTCGTATTCACCAACTATTGGCGGGCTAGCAACCTACCTTTCAACGCTGCGCGTTACCCAAGGTTATGAGCGTTTCTTAGATTGGGGCAAGGAAGTTCTTTCAAAGACTCCCGTTGTTGGCGCACCTATTTATGAGACTCTCCACGGCATGAAGAAAGGGATCAAAGACATCGTTGCCCCGCAGGGAATGTTTGAGGATCTTGGACTTAAATATGTTGGCCCAATTGATGGACATGACATTGTCGCAATGGAGCGAGCATTCACCCAAGCAAAAGAATTTGGTGAACCAGTTCTTGTACATGTCATCACTGAAAAGGGACGTGGCCATAAGCCAGCAGTCGCTGATGAAGCGGAGAAGTTCCACGCAGTTGGCGTGGTCGATCCTGAGACAGGAACACCACTTGCCAAATCTGCTACCAGTTGGACTAGCGTCTTTGCTGACGAACTAGTTGCTGTAGGACGCACTCGTAAAGATATCGTAGCCATCACCGCTGCGATGTTGGGACCCACTGGCCTTGATAAATTTGAGAAGGAGTTCCCAGAGCGCACTATCGATGTCGGTATCGCTGAACAACATGCTGTCACTAGCGCAGCTGGACTTGCTTTTGCTGGTTTGCATCCTGTTGTTGCCGTCTATTCCACATTCCTTAATCGTGCGTTCGATCAATTACTACTCGATGTTGCATTGCATAAGGCAGGCGTTACCTTTGTCTTAGACCGTGCTGGAATTACTGGGGATGACGGTCCTTCACACCACGGTATTTGGGATTTAGCGCTTACCGGAATTGTTCCAACGCTGCACGTTGCAGCACCTCGTGATGCTGCACGTCTGCGCGAAACGCTTCGCGAATCTTTAGAGATTAGCGATGCACCATCTCTTATCCGTTTCCCAAAGGGTGCGGTGCAAAGTGACATCCCTGCATTTGAAAGACGAGATGGAATAGATGTCCTCTATCGTGGCGAGAGTGCAGATGTACTTCTCATCAGCGTGGGCTCGATGGCAGCTATTGCTGTCGAAGCTGCATCTCAGGCTTACCGCGAGGGCGTAGGAGTAACTGTGATTGATCCACGCTGGGTAAAGCCGCTTCCGCAGACCTTGGTATCAATGGCGCAGCGTTACAAGAGCGTCGTTGTCCTAGAAGATGGAATACGTCACGCAGGAATAGCTAGCTCAATCTCAGAGCTATTCCGTGAAGCAGGGCTCAATGTCGCTCTTCACAGCATCGGCGTTCCACTTGAATTTATCGAGCACTCAAAGCGCGCTGAAATCCTGGAGGACCTTGGGATTACAGCTCAGAAGATTTCACGCGATATCGTCGAGTGGAGTTCTACTGTGGAAGAGATGCAATTCCCGGCGCATGAAAACGCTGACCACAAACAGACTCGCTAATTCCTTCGCGATCTAAGTACGGCAAGATTCCGCCGAGATGCATCGGCCAACCGGCGCCCATCAACATGCAGAGATCAATTTCTGCTGGCGTTGAGACGACTCCTTCATCGAGCATCATGCGCGCTTCTTCTGCAAGTGCTTTGAGTGCACGTGCACGCACTTGCTCTGCAGTTGAAGGAGTAGTTCCTTTATGAACCAATGCGAGTGCTGCAGGGTTAGGGCCAAAGCTGCCATCTTCATTTTTGATATAGAAGGTCTTGACGCCTTCCTTTACCATTGCTTGCATCGTAGGGGAGATTCGATAGCGCGGACCAAGATTTTCGTGCAGCGTTTCGGCGACATGGAGCGCAACGCCTGGTCCAACTAAGCCAAGAAGTTCAAATGGAGACATCGGGAATCCGATAGAGCGCATCGCGTTATCAGCAGTGGCTGGATCTGTTCCTTCATCAACGGCATCAGTAATTTCACCCATAAAGCGAGTGAGAAGTCGATTCACGACAAAACCAGGTGCATCTTTACAGATAATCATGGTCTTTTTAAGTTCTTTACCGATATTTACAGCTGTTGCCGTTGTTGCATCATCCGTCTTTGAAGTGCGGGCAATTTCAAGAAGCGGCATGACAGCAACGGGATTGAAGAAGTGGAATCCAACAACGCGTTCTGGATGCTCTAGCCCCTCGCTCATCCGTTCAACAGAGAGTGATGAGGTATTTGTGGCCAAGATACATTCTGGTCCCACGATCTTTTCAAGTTTCTTAAAGAGTTCTTGCTTAAGAGATAGCTCTTCGAAGATGGCTTCAATGATGAAGTCACATCCTGCAAATGAGTTTTGATCTGCGCTACCGCTAACAAGGAGAGCGAGGCGATCCGCTGATTCTGCGCTCATCCGCTTCTTCTCAACTAATTTTGTGAGTTCATTGCGAACCCACGCAACGCCTTTGTCGGCGCGATCTTGGTCGATATCAGTCATGACAACTGGACACTTGAGATTACGCACAAGAAGGAGTGCAAGTTGCGAAGCCATCAGACCGGCCCCTACAACGCCAACTCGTGCAACCTTGCGAGCAAGGGCAGGTTTTGGGGCACCCTCTACTTTTTTACGCTTCTTCTGAATTAGATTAAAGGCATAGAGAGATGCGCGTAGTGGATCTGACATTGTGAGATCTGCCAGAGTTGCATCTTCGGCATCAAAACCCTCGCCTTTAGTATTTTTCTGGGCAGCCTTGATTAACTCAAGGGCTTTCATCGGTGAGGCGATTTCTGCGCCACCATACTTTTTCAGCGCAGCAGCGCGTCCTGCAGCAAGGGCGCTCTCCCAAGCAGGATCGTTTGAGTAATCCTTACGTTCAATCTTTGTACTTCCACTTAGTACTGATGCAACGAAGGCGACAGATTTTTCAAGAAAATCAGCAGGTTCATAGACTGCGTCCACTACGCCAAGTGCAAGTGCCTCCTTTGCTTTCATCATGGTGTTGTTGTTGAGTGCGTTATGGATAATTACTTGCACTGCTCGTTCTGGTCCAATTAGTTTTGGCAAGATTGTGGCTCCACCCCACCCTGGGACAAGCCCTAAGAAAACTTCTGGAAGAGCGGTGAAGGCTGTGGTTGCTAAGGTGCGATAGTTGCAGTGAAGTCCAACTTCTAGCCCTCCACCTAGGGCAAGTCCATTGATGAAAGCGAAGGTTGGAATTCCGATTTCATCAAGACGTCTAAAGACATCATGTCCAAGTTTTCCAATTGCGAGAGCTTGTTCGCGCTTGGCTAAATAGGAGAGAGCTGATAAGTCAGCACCTGCTGCAAAGATAAAGGGTTTTCCAGTAATTGCGATTGCTGCCGGTTTACGGGAAGCCGCATCTGTAATTGCTGCATCGAGGGCCGCAACAGATTGTGGCCCAAAGGTATTTGGACGGGTGTGATCTAGTCCGTTATCGAGAGTGATGAGAGCAAGTGAGCCCTTGCCTCCAAAAGGAGTCAGATCGACATCGCGCACAAGTGCGTGAGTGATTACCTCTTCAGGAGCGCCATCTGGAAGTGTGATTGCAGTCGTCATTACTTCTTTCCTCCTGTGTAATGAGGGTTTTCCCAAATAACCGTTCCGCCCATACCGAGACCGATACACATGGTGGTAATGCCATAACGCACTTCAGGCTTCTCTTCAAAGGTACGCGCCAAGTTAAGCATCAGGCGCACACCAGATGAAGCTAGAGGATGGCCAACAGCGATTGCTCCACCATAAGGATTAACACGAGGATCATCATCGGCAATTCCAAAGTAATCAAGGAAAGCTAAAACTTGTACGGCAAATGCTTCATTTACTTCAAATGCGCCAATATCTTCAATTTTCAGCCCAGCTTTTGCCAGCGCCTTAATCGTTGCCGGAACTGGTCCGTAACCCATGACTTCAGGTTCAACTCCAGCAAAGGCATAGGTCACTAGACGGGCCTTCACGGTTAAACCGAGTTCTTTCGCCTTTTCTTCACTCGCTAGCAACGCTGCAGTTGCACCATCATTGAGACCAGATGAATTTCCAGCGGTGACGCGACCTGCCGGACGAAATGGAGTCTTAAGGCCAGCCAGACCTTCCATTGTTGTTGTAGGGCGAGGACCTTCATCAACAGTTGCGACGCCCCATCCAAGCTCTGCGCTACGTGCAGCTGTTGGAATTAAATCACGTTGTAACTTTCCTTCGGCATATGCTTGAGCAGTCTTCATCTGAGAGTTATAGGCATAGCGATCAGCACGCTCTTTAGTTAAGTGCGGAAAACGATCATGTAAGCGTTCGGCAGTTGCACCCATGGCGAGTGCATCTTGTTCCACCAACTTCTCTGCCAAGTACCGGGGATTGGGATCCATAAGCTCGCCCATGGGATGGTTTCCCATATGTTCAACGCCGCCTGCGATGGCGATATCAATTGCGCCCATCGCAATTGCACCTGCGATAGTTGTCGTTGCAGTCATTGCACCTGCGCACCAACGATCGATTGAATAACCGGGAACGCTCTTTGGTAGTCCAGCCAAGAGCGTTGCGCTACGACCGATATTCATACCTTGATCGCCAGTTTGAGTCGCAGCAGCGATTGCAACATCTTCAATCGCATCCGGTGCAACTTTGGGGTTGCGCTCGAGGAGTCCACGCATGGCACGGACCATCAGATCATCGGCGCGCGTTCCGGCATACATGCTGCCGGCTTTTCCGAAAGGAGTGCGAACTGCATCAACTAGAACGACTGATCGAAGAGCGTTTGACATAAGAAAGGGCCTCTTTCGGTAGTGATGTTTCAAGGTTACTTGCCAGTAGCCCACTTTGTCACCACCAGTAATGTGACGAATTACGCAACATATTTGTTGCGTAATTCCTAGCCCTCAGTTAGCCTGCTCTTACTGCGAAGCCGTATTCACATTAGGGGAGTTCATTGAAGAAGTTTTTTATTGCCTTTGGAGTCATTGTTGGTGCGCTTGTGATTGGTGGCGCAGTATTGGGTGGAATGGGTTCTGATAACGCCACTGATGAGGTTAAAGAGCTCACCATTTACTCTGGCAGGTCGGAAGAGTTTATCGCCCCATTTTTTGACCAGTGGGAGCAAGAATCAGGTATCAAGCTCAATATCCGTTATGGCGACTCCGCCGAACTTGCGGCCCAGATTCTGGAAGAGGGGAAGAACTCACCAGCTGATCTCTTTCTATCCCAGGATGCGGGTTCACTCGGCGCAGTTTCAGCAGCTGGGCTCTTCAAGGCGCTACCTAACTCTGTTGCGAAGCAGATTGAAAGCCAATATATCGCCGGCGATCGCACATGGGTAGGAGTTACAGGTCGCGCTCGCGTCTTTGCCTATCGCCCAGGAGCTGTGACAACACTTCCACAATCTGTTGCCGATCTGACTAAGCCTGCCTATAAAGGCAAGGTTGGAATCGCGCCAAGTAATGCATCCTTCCAAGCATTTGTCACCGCACTTATCAATGAAAAGGGCGAAAATTTTGCGGGGCAGTGGCTAAAGGAGATCAAGGCAAATAGCGCCAAGATATTCTTAAAAAATAGCGCCATCGTGGAAGCTATTGATAAAGGTGAAATTGATTTAGGTTTAGTAAATCACTACTACGTATGGGAAGTCAGTGAAGCCCTCGGCCGAAAGATTAAGGTTGAGAATGGATTCTTCGCACCGGGAGATATTGGCAACCTTGTCAATGTCTCAGGAATCGGAGCTCTTGCAACGAGCCAGAAGAGTGACGCGGCAATTGACCTCATCAACTTTTTAACTTCAGAAAAAACTCAGATTGCCTTCGTAGAAGATACTCATGAATACTCGCTAATCTCCGGAGTTAAATCGCCAGAAGATCTTCCTGATTTAGAGAGTATTGGCGCCCCTCAAGTAGATCTCGGAGCACTTGAGAACGTGCAGAGAACGCAGGACTTATTGATCAGGGTTGGCCTGCTTTAGTGAAAAAGCCATGATGTGAAAACTCAGAAAGACTTCGGAAGTTATGGTTTGAGGGCCCTTGTAGTAGGGGTCCTCATACTCATTTCACAACCGCTGGTTTACTTGGTTTTACGTGCTTCCGAGAAGTCCGGCACAGACGTTATTGCGCTCTTAACGCGCCAGAAGACGCTCGAAGTTCTTGGTCTGACTCTGGCGCTGCTCTGTATTGTTGTTGCGATTAACGTCTTTCTCGGCACTGCAATCGCTGCTGGACTTCATTATGTGCGAATTCCATACCCACGCTTAATGTTTGTTTCTACAATTTTACCGCTGGCAATTCCTTCTTATGTCTTTACCTATACCTGGATAGCGCTAATTCCATCTCTACAAGGTTTATGGGCAGCAGCTTTCATCCTTGTGTTATCCACCATGCCCTATATGTTGCTTGCGGTCTCCATCTCATTTGCGCGTATAGATTCCGGTCTCATTGAAGTTGCTCGCTCTCTTGGGCTCTCTAAATTTGCGGTCTTTACCCGAGTCATCCTGCCGCAAGTTCGCCGCAGCATCAGTGCGGGTGCACTTCTATCTGGTCTCTACGTTCTCAGCGACTTCGGCGCTGTTTCTTTGCTCAATGTGGAAACGCTGACTGTTTCGATTCAGAATCTCTTCAAGTCATCATATGATCGCAGCGCAGCCTCAGTAATTGGATTACTTCTCTTTCTGGCTGCTGCCATATTCGTCTCACTGGAATCTGTACTCAAGGGGCGCGATTACGAATCAAGAGGCGCAGAAGGTTTCCAACAACGCATACGTCGAGTAAGCAATCTGCCTCTTTCTATTCTCACCACGTCAGTGCTTGCGCTCTATAGTCTGCTTGCTGTCGCTCTTCCCTTCTACGTACTCATCTCGCGATATTTGCAAAATCCAAGCGCGGTCGAATTCTCGGATTTAGCAACTGCGGCGCTGTCTACAATCTCAGTTGCCGCTATGGGCGCCTTCATTGCATTTGTACTTTCCTTGCCACTTGCCTTTCTGGCAACACAAGGTGCCAGCGCTTTTGCGTCAGTGACTGAGAAGGTAACGCTGATGGCTCACGCGCTTCCTGGTGTGGTTGTTGGTTTAGCGCTCGTTTCATTCGGGTCTCGCTTGGGTCCTCTCTATCAATCAATATTCCTGCTTGCCTTTGCATATGCAGTGCTTTTTCTTGCAAAATCTGTGGCATCGTCTTCTGCGGCGTTGAACCTAGTTTCACCGCAGTTGAAGGAAGTTGCTGCAACTCTTGGTAAGAGTAAATCGAGCGTTACCTTGCACGTCGTCTTTCCAATTGCGTTACCGAATTTAGCCCTCGGAGTATTACTGGTCTTTTTGACTG
>JACCDU010205600.1_pt1 | contig 22899 bp, 27 predicted proteins | sample 7446081 | NCBI WGS metagenome assembly JACCDU01 (sample SAMN15323447, study PRJNA562643) | freshwater metagenome | isolation source: river surface water | place: USA:Blue River Watershed | collected 2017-08-17
AGATGAACCCCGAGCAGCTGTGGGAAACCACCATGGACCCCACCGTGCGCCGCCTGCTGCGTGTACAGATCGACGACGCCATCGAAGCCGACCGCGTCTTCACCATGCTCATGGGCGACGAAGTGGAGCCGCGCCGCGACTTCATCGAAACCAACGCGCTGCGGGCGGGGAACATAGACGTTTGAGTGATTGTAGGAACGGCTGCAATGTGCAGCCGTTTATTTGATGTCGCTTTTAAATGAAGGCTTGAAGTCATTGACTTCGTGTGCCTGCAGACCCACCTCTGCTGAGGTGGCCACATCTTTCCATTGCTTGACTGCAGAGGCGACCTCTTCAAGGATGGATTGCGCCTGGGGCCGCGACAACTCGAAGCGGGCGGCTTGATCCAGCAGTTGCGGTATCGAGGTGATCGGTCCACTGTCTTCGCTGAGCCAGGTTTTGGATTCCGACTCCTTGTCGGGAAAAGGGTTCAAATCGAAAGCAGGTGCCAGCCGCCACTGGTTGTTTCCGCTGTACAGGAAACCGATGTTTTGCAAGTGATCGTCCACGTTCGTGATCATGTGGTTGAACACCAACCGTCGCCACAACTGCCTGGCGTCATCCATAAAGTTCGCGCACCTGGAGCGCATCACATCGATGATTTCCGTGTATGAGTGTTCGTCGTCGCGGTTGGCTTGCAGCAGCGTGGCGCCTGAGATATAGGGGATGCGATATTGTTCGGGTGTGCGGTCAAAGCGGCGAATCAAGGCGACCGGCTGGTCCTGAACCATCTCGATCCGTGCTTGCGCACTGTCAATGCCTGCCAGCTGGGCCAGTCGCAGTGCCAACACCTCGCCACGCGTGACAGAGCGCTCATCGTTCACGCTGGGAAACTTGCCCAGCGACAAAGCGCCGTCTGAATCCAGGATGGTGCATTTGGGGCGCATGCCACCCAGGGATGTTCCTTTACCCTGAAGGTAGGCCAGGTCTTCAGCCGTTTCGTTGCTCAGTTCCACTGCGCGGGATGCAAGGAGGATTTTTTCCAGTTCCAGCAATGCAGGCGTTGATCGCGCACCATCGGCCACGCTGCGCAGGTAGTGCCCGCTCTCATCTCGCAGCCGCAGTACGCCCACTCGGCTGAAATCATCCACGCAAGCGAGGTAGTCTGCTTCGGTCAGTGGCCCGAGCGACGCATCCTTGGCGCGTGCCTTGGCATGCGCACGAGCGATCACCCTCCGTCCCCACGCATCTGGCTCGGTATCGGCCAGGGCCAAGAAGAAGCAGGTGTCGTTCTTGCTCGGAGGCTTGCGCAGTTGGTAGCCGCTTTGACGGTTGAGGTCGGGAGAAACATCGAAGAACTGCGCATCTGCCAGCCAATCGTCGCTGTAGGCGAATTGAGAGAACTCCCGTTGGCCGTCCTTGACGAAGATGAGACGTCCCAGCGGCTTTTCCGCCTTGCCAAGAAAGACGTCCATCTGGGTGCGCTGGCTGGCCTGTTTGAAAGGAGGTTTTGTGGCCATCAAAACGCTCCTGACTCCGGTGATTTGCGGGACTTGCGAACGCGCTGGGGCAACTTTTCATCCATCAGGGTCAGGCCAATGGTGTCCTGGGGGGTGTCCAGCAGTTGATCGAGTTTGTCGAGCTCGCCAAACACCTGCAAGGCCCGGGCGAAATGAACCAGTGCGGTGCCAGGGTGGCCCGCCTCCATTCGCCGCACGGTGTGGGCAGAGGCGCCAATGCGTTCTGCCAGATCGTCCTGTGTCAGGTGCCTGCGTCGACGCGCAAGCGAAATCGCCTGGCCCAGACGGGTCAAGCTGCGCGTGACAGGCAGAGGTGCAGGAGACAAGGATTTCATTTAAGGCGCATTTTATGATGCTCTATAAATTTTAGCAACGCATATATAATTGTTTAGACGCAGACTTCCGCTTGCATCCGACCCGTTCAAAAATCGAACCACACACGCCCGTTGTGCAGGGTTACCCGCTCGTGTGTGGCCAGGCAATGCCACTGCGCGTAGCGGCCTTCGGGTGACACCATGGTCAGGCTGCGCGGATCAAAGACAGCGGCGCACACATGACCCTCGCCCGGCCTTCTACATGGGCCACACGAAATCTGGCGGGTGTGGGCGGCACATACCGGAACGGCGCCGCCAGCAAGTCGTGTTGGCCGACCGCCTCGGCTGGCAAAGGCGGCTTGCTGGCATCGACCAAACCGATGCGTGTTCTTGCAGCCAGTCCGGGCTCCATGCAGCAGGCGCCATCACGCAGCAGAGCGCATGCCATCCAGATAAGCCAAGGTCGTGACCAGCCCCTGCGGGGTTTCGATCAAGACCTGCGGCACCCCGTTGAGTGCCTTGTTGTGACTGCGCAGCCAATCGCTGCGCTTTTGGGCGTCCGAACCCACCAGCGGGTCGAGCGAGCGACACAAGCGCACCACCAGCAAGGCCAGCTGCCCCTCTTTGGACTGGGGATCTATTCCACGCCTGCCGCCTGTGCCGCGCGAATGGTGGCCTTGCCCAGGACCATGGCTTTGCCCAGCGCAGGGGCTAATTGAAGTGATCTGCTGCAAACTTCGGGATGTCCTTGGCGCAGGCCTCAAGCACATCGGCCCGATCGGTCACGTAGTCGGCCAGCTGCTTCACGAACACCCGCTCCTCGTCGTCGTACACCGGGTCGGTCGCTTGTGCTGCGGCCTCTTGCCTGACCAGTCGGCACAACGTCGTGAGCTCACGCGCGAATGCGCTGCGCGGCCAGCCAAGCCGCTCGCAAAAGTCGGCCAAGGCAAAAGACTTCACATCGACCAGGCTGAACTCGTCCCCAAACGCCATAGCCAAGTCGTGTTCTATGCGCGTGCTGTCATACAGCGCTGTACACACCAGATCGTAAAACGGCGCTACGGCCAGGGTCCGGTGCCGCGCATGGAACGACAGGTTCTTTCCGTGCGCATCGCTGTTTCCCAGCAGCAGCGTCGTGATCGCCCAAATCGCCATCTGGCGCAGATCCACGGCCACGTTGGCAAGAAACCCATTGTTGCGCAGCGTCCCCAAGGACTGGAAACCAACGCCATCCCGAATGTGCCGAACGTCTTCGCCTGAGCCGAAGTTGCGTTCGTACTTGTGGTCCACCGGTCGGTCAAGCGCCTGGCACCCGTCAAGGATATGAAAACTGCTCACCTGACCGGCCTGCAGGCGCCGGTCAAACCGCTCGACACACAGCACAGGGGTCGGCACACGCAAGATCTCCACACGCGCAGCCCAGTCCCGCTTCATGTGCCGCTGGCCCAAGCGATTGACCAGGCTCATGCAGAAGTGCTCGTTGGCAACCATGTGTGAAAGCAGCGGGTTTCGCGAAGGCGGCTTGAGGATGTGTGTGGAGGAAAGCGAACCATCCACCAAGTACAGCTCGCCAGCATCTCGCACCACCTGCAGCTTGTCCTGGTATCCCGCAATCGAGATCCGGACCTTGCCATCCCACACACTGAAAGGCTCACTGTCGCGGTCTTTGATGCGCTGCTCCAGCTCGTCGTAGCGAACCCGGCGGCGCACCGCCTGTGTGGAAGGCACCTTCCCCTCTGGCAAAAATCGAAGCGCACCCGCCGACTCCGCACCCAGGGCCTGGATGAGCCCGAAAACATTGGACTTGGAGACATTGTTGAAAGCCGCTGCGGTGTCCAGCGCATGCCCCTCAGGCAGCAGGTTCTGGATGAAGCGACGCACCGACACCGGCGCCGCCGCCTGATCGAAGCGGATGGCGGGCGACAGTTCGAAGGCATCGGGCCGCGCAGCCCAGTCGCTCGCGTACTGGAACGAAAGCTCGTCCGTCGAAGCATCCAGCCCCAGCCAGCCCACCAGGTCCTGCGCGCGAAACACCGCCAGCGAGTAATCCTTGCGCTCAGTCATTCAAGGGCGCCTGTTTTTCAGTCAGGATGTGCTCAATCCGGCTGGCCTGTACCCGGTCGATCACGAGCACGGACAGCCCGAGGCTGGAAAGCACCGCCAACAGCTTGTCGGATGTGACGGGGCGCCCGCGTTCAAGGCGGGACAGCAGATCCACCGAAACACCACTCAAGGCTGCGGCATCGTCGATGCGCAGTTGCGCCCGACCCCGGGCACTGCGCACCAACTCGCCCAGTTGCAAGGCGGTGGTCACCGTGGGCGAATGATCGGCTGGCGTTGGCAATCGGCGGCTCATGGTCAAACCCTTTTCGTTATGCCGAAATTATAGCGAAATAACGGCTTCCATGACGCATTAATTCGGTATCACGAAATAATGCGAAAAACTGAGTTGGGTTTTCACTTAAATTCGGATAACCGAAATTTGATCATGCCAGCGCACGAAGCGCCGATGCCGTCAGCGCCACATCGGCCCGTGCCAGGACCATGGCTGGGTCCGCGGCGTTCATGTGACTGCGCCCGACGCCAACCGGAACACCACGCTCATGGGCCGGCTGCCCTGGTGCGACACGTAGCGGACGCGGCCCTGGTAGACGAACGGCGCGGCCTTGCCAGCGAGGAGCTTGTGGTCGCGCACAAAGAGGTGGTTGCCGATGCCCAGCGCGGCGTGGTCGATGACCTCGCGCCCGCGCTTGCTGGCGGGGTCGGTGGCGTTCTGGCTTTGCCAGTGGAAATGGGTGTCGTCCACCCAACGACAGCACAATGGCTAAAGGCGGTTAACAGTTGCAACCGAGAGCAACGTTGCCAGGTCTGTTGCGAATGGGTATCCCTCAGACACATTGGCTGGTAACTGAGGGATTTTTTTGAAATCCCATGTGTAGTTTGCAAACTCTACGGCTGGCGCCACACTGAAAAGCACATATGCTGGACGTGACGGAATAGTCGGATAGCCCAACCCCGCCAACTCGCTATCACTGACCAGGCTGGGGCCTTGCTCAACTTGCGTCATCCGAAATAAACCCGGCAAAGCGTGACCATCTGATCCATGCAGCATCAAATATTGAGCCCCCACAATTTGGGGCGTCAAACGTAAAGCACCGGCCGTGTTGCCCAAACGAAAGTTGTAGAGCCCACGACTGCTGATCCACTGCAAATGACTTGAGTCCTTGTACCAACCCAGCAAAACAGCCGTATCGGCTGGTGGTGTATGTCGTTTATTTCCTGTTTTTTCGGGCACAACAACATACAAGGCGCGTTGATCCTCAGCCAGTTGCACGGCAGGTGTTTGGTAGCTTTGGTATGTCTCGTAAGAGTGCCGCTCCCGTGCGGTGGTGCGGTCGCATACATGTGCCACCACATCGCGCAAAAACTGTTGCAAGGCTTCTGTGCCCTTCCCTGGGCGCAACGCAAAGGCACCCAAACCAGGCAGCACTTCGTGGAAACTTTTGAACGGCTCGCCGTCTTGTGCATCACCCGGATACACCACATAAGCGCCATGCGAGCGGCGAATGGCATCGCGGTAGGCATGCATCTTCAGCAAGTCTGCTCGCTTGTACGTGCCAGAAGCTTCGGCATGCTTGATCGTGTCTTGTTCGGGGTCTTCGTCTGGCGTTTCTGAAGCATCGACCTCGGTCGATGTTGAGAGCAAATCAGCCGCTTGCTCTAGGCGGTATTTGGCATCGAAATGCACATGCACCATCAGCTCTTGCGCCTCGGCCTCAGCTTCTGTAAACCCGACGGGCCAGAGACTGAGTGTGTAGTCGGGTCGCATGTTCTTGGTCCAAGAGCCCGCCAGACCAGCCGCCCTGTTGCTGCTGAAAGTTCGGTTGTAGCTAAAGCGTACTTCCAGCTCACGCCCCGGTTGCTTGGATGTGCCGCTCAGTGGCAAATGGCGACCTGATCGCAGCATGAGCCCAAAGCCATCGCTTGTGGGAACAATCAAGTTTTTGATGTCGGGCATGTCCAGCTTGAACACATCCTTCACCGTACGCAGCAACTCAAAAAACACCCAATATTCGTACAGCGTGGCCACATCACGTTGGCCCATGCCGTACACGCTCTCGCCTCCTTGCCACACCAGCTTGGCCGCCATGGCAAATTGCGTCCAAGCTTGCAGCACTTGGCGATAGCCCTCGCGGCGTTGCAACGTAGGGCTACCCAGCGGCAAAAACGTGGGCTCACCTGCATGGCGCAGCGCATCACAGCCCAGAGCTTGGTCAAGCTTGTCGGTCAACGCATCTAGCTCGGTGCGCAGGCGTTCGTGCTTGGGTGTTTGCAGAGGCTCTTTGCTCCGCACCTCGGCCAAAAATTGCCGAAAACTGCGCAGCGCAAATTTGACGAAACGGTTTTCAGGCGTGTCGGTCGTGCGGCTGTTTTGATGCACGCTGATACGCTCGGGCAAGGTCGGCAGCACCGCATGCAAACTGTGGCTGGTGGGCACTGCCATGCGGCGACTACCCGATGCCAACTGGCGCAGCAGCTTGCCCGATGGCTTAAAGCCGCGTGCCACGGGTTGTGTGGCATCTTCTTGCGTCCACGCTTCGTGTGGGTGGCTGGCAATGCGCTGCAAAGCGTGTTCAAAACTGGGTGTATTGAGCAGCGCACGTACAAACGCAAACTGCTGCCCCAGCGTGGCCTCGTCACCGCTTGCATCGGGCGTGGCCTTGAAGTCGGTGGGGCCCTTCCAGTCTTGCAACAAGCCTACGCACTGCTCGGTAATGTCGTTGAGCATCAGCTGGTAGTCGGTGCGATAGCCCAGCTTGCGCGAACGCACCTCTACACGGGTCGTACCTACGGACTGCCCTGTGGCATCTTGCACCGTTAAGTTGAGCGTGCCTGTGGCTAAGCCTGGGTTGAGCACGCCGCAGTGCTGCCGCGATGGCAGCTTGCTTTGCAACACCACATCGGTGCTGGCACCCCAGTTTGCGGGTGCCAACCGCCATGATGGTTGCGTGGTCAGTTCGTATTCATAGCGCGCACCTTCAAGCAGCTGCACCTCGGCTTCGCCCTGTGCGCGGGCTTGGGCGGTGCTCAGCACCTCCAAAGCATCTACGCCCATGCCTTGCGGCACAATTTCTAGCTGGCCAATGGCATTGCCTTGGAAATCAACAATGGTGGCGTGGGCCATGTGCGCGGAGCCGATCAGTTTTCAGCGAAGCTGGTAAAGCCTTCGTCGTTCAGACGCTTTTGCATGCGTTTGACTTTGTCTTGCGTCAGCGGCAGTTCATGCTCGTCGGCAAACTTTTTCAATGTTTCCAATACACCAGAGAGCTTGCGCGCAGAGCCGTGCAACTTGGGCATGAGCTTTTGCATCACCTGTGCGTCCAGCGCATCTTTGTAGTTCCAGTTCTCACCGCTCAGCTCGCGATGAATGGCTACAAACTTTGCAATCTCTTTGGCACTGCGGTAGCCAAACTCTGCACCTACAAGCGACAAAGGCTCAAACAGCTCTAGCAAATCTTGCTGCAACTGTGTGGCGGTCGTTGGGTCGAGTGCGGCATCTCGCTGTGCACTCGCCACAAACGCTTCGGCGTAGTGAGCGCCATCGCCAGCCAGGTCTTTCACGCTTACGGCTGTCGTTGGCGTGGCCAAGAAAGTGCGCATCTGTTCTTGCGTCACGCGAAACTCAATCACGTTGGCACGGTCTAGCACTTTGGGGCTAAACATGTAGGTGGTCTCATCGACGTTCACTGTACCGATGATGAACACATTGGCTGGTAGTGTTTGGCGCGCGGGCACATGTAGGCCAGCATCTGCTGCAAGCGTGCCCTGTCCGTGCAAAGCCAACTCTGGCTTGGAGGATTCCATGGCCGACAAAAAGTCGGCGAAATAACGCTCCACATGCGAGAGGTTCATCTCGTCCAGAATCAAAAAGTGGGGCGCCTTGGGTGTTTTTTGCGCATGGTCTAGCAACTGAAAATGCCGCTCGCTGGTGCGCAGTAGTGGCCTTTGTTAATGGCATCGGCATAGCCTAGTAAGGGCTCGTTGTTGGTCCAGTCGGCACCTACGGCCACCATACACACTTGGTGTTCGGGCTCTGCCGACAACCAATAGGCCACTGCCTCGGCGAGTTTGGTTTTCCCTGATCCAGACAAACCAGTGAGGATTAAAAAACGCTTAGTGAGAGCCGAAACAAGTGCTCGTGTAATGAGGTCCTCTCCAATAGTTAAACCCGCTCCTTTGGTAGATGCAAATAAATCCTCAGACACATTTCTTATATTTTCATTCGATATAAACTGAATGTGCTTTTGAGTTATATTAATTAATCTTGCAACATCAAAATCCAAGTAGTTGTCAATTATTGATTCGTCAATACCAAAATCTTTAATGTCTTGATCATTAACCTTCAGAACATCAAATATAGGAGCAGTATACTTTCCAATAAGAAAATTGTTCAGTTGGTCCGAAATTTTCTGATCTTTTGTGATATTGATTTTTTTGAAATCCATAGCGCCAAAGAAGTTTTTATTTGCGCAAAATTATAGTAATTGTAAAGATTTTTATTGAATTCTGGATGTATTGAAATTTTTTCCTTTAGTATTGAAAGAAGGGCCGAGTTATTTGATCTTGATGGATAATTTTTGTAATCATTTAAATTCTTTGATTGAGAAACTACAGTAGTCAAAAAATTACTGCTCACACTTCCGGCGACATCGCTTTCAAATTTCCGATTAAAATCCACAGAGAACTGTTCTGCTCCCAATATTTCTTTGAATTCCGCAACCGAATTTTTAAATTCTTCACGAATTGCGGATTCGGAAGGAGCCAAATTTAATTCTATTTTTCCGTGTCTTTTCAGCAACTCTGAGGTTGCGAGTAAGTAGCTTAGGGCGCTGACTTTTTCTTGCCGCAACTTTCCTTCTGGATTTTTTTCAATTGCTTGCAAAGCATTAAATGCTTTTGAAAGCACATCGCTAGATAAATACATTGCCCCCCTTTCATTTAATCGCCCGACTGATTGGCCTGTTGACGTTATATGCAATGCCATCATTAATTGGTGTCGATGGCGACCTTTTCCCGCTGAAATAGGGCAATAATCTAACCCCAATCAGTCTAGCTATTTCTGGGGGGACTGCATTGCCTATTTGCTCATATTTTGACTTTATACTAGAACCCAAAAACTCAAATTGATCAGGAAAGGTTTGGAATCGTGCAATTTCTCGGACAGAAAAAATCCGATCCTCAGTGGGGTGCCAAACAGCTGCATTTTCAGGTTTAAATGCAGCTGTAATTGTGCCACTAACATCATCGCGAGCATAACGCCTAAAAAAGTTCGGATAATGATATTTGGCCATGTTGTCACGAATCTTTTTCCATCGATCTGGTAGCACATCATATGGTAAATTTTTCCATGATCCACCTTCAGGAATCATAGATCCATAATGGAGGGCTTGCGGATTAAGCCTCATCAATTCATTTTGATTTAATGTGCTTTTGGACAGTCCCTTTAGGGTTGTTTTTATCGAAAGATCTTTGCCCAAAACTGGCACAGGAAATGCATGACTAAGATACTCTTCTTTCTTTAAAGCAATCAAGACAACTCTTAATCTGTTTTGAGGAATGCCATAGTGACTAAAATTCAGAAGCTTGTAATCAACATAATATCCAAACTCACTTCTTAATGTATCTGCAATTTCATCAATTAACTTTTCTTTTCACCCATGAAACTTAGTAGTCCACGAACGTTCTCATAAACAACTGCTTTTGGTTTTAATGCCTCAATAAACCGAAATGTTGATTGATACAAATTGCCTCTTGAGTCGTTTGTGCCCTTCCGTGAGCCAGCATTTGAAAACGGTTGACACGGGAAACCAGCTGTCAGCAAATCCAGATTCTTAATATTTGGTGGCTCTATCTCGTTAATGTCGCCACAAACAATTTCACCAATGTTTTTCCGATAAGTTTCGCAAGCATCTTTCTTTATGTCGTTCGCCCACAGAATGTCATACCCAGCTTGTACCAAACCAAGGTCCATACCTCCGCACCCAGAAAACATACTTACAACAGTTGGCGCCTTTTTTTTAGTCATTTTGATGTTGATTGTCACGAGTTTTTTAGATCAGATTCATCGTTGATGTGCACAAACAAATGTTTTCTTTGAGTCAGCACCGGCGAAACCTCTGACTCACGAAACACATGCGATCTGCGGGCCTACACGCATATGGCTTTGTGCCTTTGCTGAGTCGCAAAAAGGCATAGTGTGCCGTATTTTTAGTCAAGCCATTGGACGAAGTGCTGGCTGAGGCTATTCCTACAGATTGATCACACCTCTTGCTAGGCATTGTGTAAATATGCAATAGCCAGCCCTCACAAAAACCCAAACCTCTTCGCATGCGCCTCCAAAAACGCGGACGCAGGCCGAAAGCGTTCGGGCAGGCGAATGGCTTGGCCATGGCATTGGGCCAGGGTGGTTTGTGCAAACGCATCCAGCTCCGGACGACGCAGGTGTTCGGTCACGCGGATGGTGAAGTCGGGCAGCACCGTAATCAGGCCTTGGTCGTAGGCACGGTCGTGCAGGGCTGATAGGCACAGGCCGTTACTGGGGTTCAGGCGGTTTTTGCTGTCCATGCTCCACGGCACGATGTGGCTGGCCACCAGCAGCTTGGGGATGCTCAGGCCGCTCATGCAGCAGGTGGCGTTGTAGCTGGCCAGCACAGCCCGCCGAAAGCGCGCTTGGTTCACGCGCACTTGCACTGTGGCGGTCACGGTTTTGCCTTCGGCAATTTCGGGCACTTCGTCGGCCACGTCTTCGGCGCCGGTCAGGCCTTGTTGCTGGGCATAGGCGGCAAAGCTGGCATCGGCTTCCAGAATCACGGCATCAGCGTCTTGCTGCATGTCTTGCCAGATCTGCTTGTCGATGCTGGACGCATTGCCCATGCCGCGCCGCCCGCTGGCTTGCACCTGCGGGTCAAGGCTTGCCAGGTTCACCATCTTGAGCGCCACCGCATTGGCCGTGCGCCCCAGCCATTGCGACAGTTGCACGATGCGCGGTTGGCTGCGGTGCAGCTGGCCGTAGGGCAGTTGCAAATAGATGTGCAAAGCCGCCAGTGTTTCGCGGCGTGTCCAGTGGGGGGTGCTCATGGGTCTCCCTTGCGGCTGCAGGCTTCAGCCCTCTTGGTGGCTTGCGTGTGGGTGCAGCTGGTTCAATCGTTGGTTTTTGCGGAAGGTGTCTGCGGGTCGTTCACAGTCATCGGGTTCGACCACAAACAGCGTCCAGTCGCCATAGTAAGCGCCTTCAAACGCGATCATGTCGTCCACCACATCAAGCATGACGTCGTCGTGCGCCGAGCTGCAACACAGGTGGGCATCTTCGTTCTCCTCAAACGCGATCTTGATGTGGGCCAAGTAGGTGGTGTGGCAATAGGCCAGCGGCCCGAGCAAGGGGCCGTTAAAGCCCCAGTCTTCCATCTGCGCCCGGCGCTCGTGGCGGCCATGGAACAGGCCCAAATACAGGCCGGGTTTGTCGGGCCGCTGGCCATAGGTGTAGCGCTGGCGCGGGGTGGGCGGGTGGTGCATGTGCTGCCTTTCAAAAAGCTGGGCAGCTTAGGCTGGCACCCGCCCGTCCGCTACCAGGGCTTTGCCTGGGTGGTGGCGGAATCTTCGCATGCGTCCGATTCGGCGATCGACTAAGCCACCAACAATTCCGCCTTGCCGCCTGCGCAATAAACCACACACGCCAGCTGCCCGTAGCGGCCGCACAGCGCCCGTGCCGCTTGGGCCTGCAGCCCCATTGCCAATACGCTTTCTTCGCCCGGCCAGCCGTTGGCCGGGTGCTGCCCGATACCGGCAATGCACTGCAGCCCGCGCTGTGTGATGTCTTGCTGCAGCGCTTGCTGGCGGGCGCGGTTTTCTGCTTCGGGCAGGGCTTGGGCCATGGGGTTCCAGGCGGTGATGAAGACGGCGCAGTCCTGCCCGGCGGCCTGCAGCAGTGCATCAAGCGCGGGGCAGGCCTGGCCAATGCGCAGCACAAAGGAGGGCTGGTGGTGGACGATGTAGTGCGTCTCTTCAAACGCCTGGCGCAGATCTGGCGGGATCATGTGGCCAACTCTTTCATCCGGTCCACCGTCTGCCGCAGGGCAGCGGCCACCGGGGTGCCGCGCCGGGTGTGGGCCTTGGCCAGTTCGTCGTAGTACCACAGGGTTTCGTCTCGCGGGGCGGTAAAGCGTTCAAACACGACCTGGCCGATGCGCTGCAGGTCGCTGACAATGGCGCGGGCGTTGTGCAGTTTGTCGGCGCCGCTGACGAGCATCACGTCATCGCTGGCCTGTTCCAGGTGGGCGATGTAGCGCAGCTTGCGCGGTTTCCAGTCTTCTTTGTGGCCGTTGGCATCGGGCACACCATCGGTGCAGCCGTCGACAATGGCGGCCACGCGGTCGCCAAACTGCTGGCGGATGCGTTCTGCGTACGGTGCGCCGCCGTCTTCCACCGCGTCGTGCAGCAGGGCGGCAATGGCCTGGTCTTCATCGGCGCCATGCTCGAGCGCAATGGCGGCCACGGCCATGGGGTGGGCCACATAAGGGATCTGGGTGCCTTTGCGTTTCTGGCCGTTGTGGGCTTCTATGGCCAGGGCCAGGGCCAGGGCGAGTCGTGGGGTCAGCATGCGGGTCCTTTCTGGGTGGGTTGTGGGTTGGCCGGGGCCGAGAGCGTGGCCTGCAGCAGGTCGGCAAGGGCCTGCAGGCCCTCCCGATCAAGGCAGGCCAAAAAGCGGACTTGCTCTTCGTGCGGGTTGCGCGAGTGCAGCCTCTGGCTGCTGATGGTCAACGCGTGGCCACCCGGCGGTGAGCTGACGGGGCTCAGCCGGGCGTAAAGCCTGAAGTCGGCGCTGTCGAGGAGTGTGGTTCTGTTGGTCATGGTCTTTTCCTTCAGACTTTCTCAAGGCGTGTTTTCCTCACGACCTCTTCGCCACTCCAATGGTCCGGATCGATCCGTTTGAGCTTGTATCCGGCACACCAGGCATCCATGCAGTTGGCCCAATTTTGTTCACCGGTGTGCCAAGACACGGTACTGATGTGAGGAAGACCATCAATTCGCCGCACCAGATAAGGAACTGGACCATATTGCGCATGGTTTCGTGTGTGATCGATGCTGATGATGGTCACCAGATCGCCGTCATTGCAGGCCGGGTGATCGCTGTTGACCGTGATGCACAGGTCGCCAACTTGCAGCGGCCGGTTTTTTGGGGGGGTGTTGGCCGGGCTGCTCATGCGTTCTCTCCCTGAGTCTGCACCCTCGGTTCCTGGTGCGGTATTTCTTCCGTCAGTTCGTCCAGATTCCACAGATCCGGGTCGATGGGCAGCAGCCAGGCGTCCGGATGTTCGACCCGGCTGGCAAAAGTAACCAGGCGTTTGCGGGCCTTGCCGGTCGGCGAGATGCTCCACCAGGGCTTTTGCCTGACCGGTTCAATCAGCCAGGTGGCTTGCTGGCGTGGGTTGAGTTCGACTGGGCCAGCCACGCGAACCAGCTTGCCGATGTTGGCTTCGCATCCCTTTTCTTCCTGAATGACCAGTGCCAGGTCACCCTCCTTGCAACGCAATAGCATCGCGATCTCCTTTCGCCCCATGCTGTTCCGGCATCGCCAGAACTCGCGGGGGCAGGTGCGCGAGGGCGACGCTTTAGCAGTGATTTGTGAGTCGCCACTGCAATTGGTCATAAATCGGCGACGTGTGCAGCCCGCACACAAGGCAATGGTGGTGCGCTTCAGGCTCAGGGGGTGAGCCTGCAGCGCACGCGTCAGGTCATGCGAAAGCGCGCAGGGTCGCGCCATTCGCTTTGCGTCAAGGGATCAAAGGGGATTTGGCTTTGTGCCATGAAAAAACTCCTGCGCCTCGCTTGCAGATCGGGTAACGCCCATATTGCACGCGAGGCCAGGAGTGCTGGGGACGTTTAGCGGTTTTTGCGCCCCCGCAAGTTCCTAAATCGGGCGGTCGGTCTACACCAACGAAGTGAATGTTAGCACGGCCAGTGCACGACAATGGCGGTACAGGCACCTTGAGCACCATGACCCCAGCGCCCACCCCGACCCTTACCCTCCCCACCGACGCGCAAAGCATTCTGGCGCTGGCCGCCCGTTCGCTGTTTGATGTGTTTGCCCACGCCAGCGAGGGCATGCTGCTGGTGGACCGTTCGGGGCGCGTGGTCTGGATCAACGACCAGTACCGCCGCTTTCTGCCTGCGCTGGGTTTTGCCCGCGAGGAAGACTTTGTCGGCCAGCCGGTGTCGTCGGTGGTGCAAAACACACTCATGCACCAGGTGCTGGAGACGGGCAAGCCCATCCTGATTGACCTGCTGACCAACCGGGCGGGCACCTTTGTGGTGAGCCGCTACCCGCTGCGTGACGAGCAGGGGCTGGTGATCGGTGCGCTGGGGGTGGTGCTGTTTGAGCAGCCGCAGGCCAATCTGCAGCCGCTCTTGGCCAAGTTCGGCTTGTTGCAGCGCGAGCTGGACGATGCGCGGCAGGCGCTGGCGGTGCAGCAACGCCGGGGCGATGGCAGCCGGCGGGCCAAGCACAGCCTGGCCAGCTTCATTGGCACCAGCCCCGCCGCCACCGAAGTCAAGCGCCAGGCCCGCCGTGCGGCGCAGTCCAGCAGCCCGGTGCTGCTGCTGGGCGAGACCGGTACCGGCAAGGAGCTGCTGGCGCACGCCATCCATGCCGCCTCGCGGCGTTCGGGCGGGCCGTTCGTGAGCGTGAACATCGCGGCCGTGCCCGACACGCTGATGGAGGCCGAATTCTTTGGCGTGGCCGCAGGGGCCTACACCGGTGCCGAGCGCAAGGGGCGCGATGGCAAGTTCAGGCTGGCCGATGGCGGCACGCTGTTTCTGGACGAGATCGGCGACATGCCGCTGGGCCTGCAGGCCAAGCTGCTGCGCGCCCTGCAGGAGGGCGAGATCGAGCCTCTGGGCTCCAACCGGCTGATGCCGGTGGATGTGCGGATCGTGGCCGCCACCTCGCGCGACCTGCCCGAGCTGGTGGCACGCGGAGACTTTCGCGAAGACCTTTACTACCGCCTGAGCGCCTTGCCGGTGCGGGTGCCCGCGCTGCGGGACCGGGTGGGCGACATCCCGACCCTGCTCGAGGTGCTGGGCGAGGAGCTGGCCCTGCGCAACGGCCTGCTGCCGCCCGAGCTGGAGCCGGCCGCCGTGCAGCTGCTGATGGCCCAGCCCTGGCGGGGCAATGTGCGCCAGCTGCGCAATGTGCTTGAACAGATGCTCATGCGCAGCGAGACCGGGCGGGTGGACGCCGCGCTCACCGCGCAGGTCCTGCAGGATGCCGGGCTGCCGGTGGTGGCCCGGGCAAACAGCGGCACGGTGCAGTTGCCCCCGGCAGCAGCCGGTGCCGACAACCGCCCGCTGCGCCAGCAGGTGGCCGACCTGGAGCAGCAGGCCCTGGCACAGGCGCTGCAGGCCACCGGCGGCAACAAGCTGGCGGCCGCCCGCCTGCTGGGAATCTCACGGGCCAAGCTTTACGCGCTGATGGGCTGAACGGTCAAGGGACTGAGGCGACTGCCTTAAATCCGGACAAATTGCCTGAATTTTAGACATTTTCGCCTGAAAAACAGACAGCCCCAGCCTTGCTCCTGGTCCGGACAAATCGGGATTTCTTCAACGCCGACAGGCACTTGGCGGCGGGCATGGCATTGGCATGGCTTATGCGAAGTGGCTGGACACCCACACTCAGGAGACTCCCATGTTCCGTCGCAACGTTCTGTGTCTGGCCGCGCTGGCCTGTCTGACCGCCCCGCTGGCTTTTGCCCAGGGCAAGGACATCAGGATCGCCCACATCTACAGCAAGACCGGCCCGCTGGAAGCCTATGGCAAGCAGACCCAGACCGGCCTGATGATGGGACTGGACTACGCCACTGGCGGCACCATGACCGTGGCTGGCCGCAAGATCGTGGTGATTGAAAAGGACGACCAGGGCAAGCCCGACCTGGGCAAGAACCTGCTGGCCGCCGCCTACGGCGACGACAAGGTGGACATCGCGGTCGGCCCGACCGCCTCGCCGGTGGCGCTGGCCATGCTGCCCGTCGCCGAGGAATACAAGAAGATCCTGCTGGTCGAACCCGCCGTGGCCGACTCGATCACCGGCGACAAGTGGAACAAGTACATCTTCCGCACCGGCCGCAACAGCAGCCAGGACGCGATTGCCAACGCAGCCGCTCTGGACAAGGAAGGCGTGAGCATCGTCACCATGGCGCAGGACTCGGCCTTCGGCCGCGACGGCGTGAAGGCGTTCAGGGAAGCCCTGAAAAAAGCCAAGCTGGTGCACGAGGAGTACCTGCCGCCCGCCACCACCGACTTCACCGCCGGTGGCCAGCGCATGATCGACAAGCTCAAGGCACTGCCGGGCCGCAAGATCATCTTCATCATCTGGGCCGGTGGCAACCCGTTCAAGATCGCCGACATGGACCTCAAGCGCCATGGCATCGAGATCGCCACGGGCGGCAACATCCTCCCGGCCATGGTGGCCTACAAGCAGTTTCCCGGCATGGAAGGGGCGGCCTACTACTACTTCGGCATGCCCAAGAACCCGATCAACGACGCCCTGGTGTCGATGCACTACACGCAGTTCAAGACCCCGCCGGACTTCTTCACCGCGGGCGGCTTTTCGGCGGCCATGGCACTGGTGACGGCGCTCAAAAAGACCAACGGCGACACCAACACCAACAAGCTGATCGCCACCATGGAAGGCATGAGCTTTGACACGCCCAAGGGCAAGATGACCTTCCGCAAGGAAGACCACCAGGCGATGCAGAGCATGTACCACTTCAGGATCAAGGTCGACCCGGCCTTTGCCTGGGGCGTGCCCGAGCTGATCCGCGAGATCAAGCCCGAAGAGATGAACGTGCCGATCCGCAACAACCGCTGATCCCATGCTGGAAACCCGTAACCTGACCGTGCGGTTTGGCGGTCATGTGGCGGTCAATGCGGTTTCGTGCCGCTTTGAACCGGGCACGCTGACCGCCATCGTCGGCCCCAACGGGGCCGGCAAGACCACCTACTTCAACCTGATCTCGGGGCAGTTGCCGGCCACGGACGGGGCGGTGCTGCTCAAGGGGCGCGATCTGACCGGCCTGAGCGCCTCGGCACGCACCCGGGCCGGTCTGGGGCGGGCCTTCCAGCTGACCAATCTGTTTCCGAACCTGACGGTGCTCGAGAACGTGCGCCTGGCCGTACAGGCCACCCGGGAAGGCGCACACCGCCGGGGCCTGAACCTGTGGAGCATCTGGAGCGACCACGCCGCGCTGACGCAGCGGGCGCTGGAAATTCTGGCTTCGGTGTCGATGCTGGCGCAGCAGGACGCCCCGGTGGCCAGCCTCCCGCACGGTGACCAGCGCAAGCTCGAAGTGGCGCTCTTGATGGCGCTCGAACCTGCGGTCTACATGTTCGACGAACCCACGGCCGGCATGAGCCACGACGAGGCGCCGGTGATCCTGGACCTGATCCGGCAGCTGAAAAAAGACAAGACCAAGACCATCCTGCTGGTCGAGCACAAGATGGACGTGGTGCGCGAGCTGGCCGACCGCATCATCGTGTTGCACAACGGCCAGCTGGTGGCCGATGGCGACCCTGCCGAAGTGATCGCCTCGCCTGTGGTGCAGGAAGCCTATCTGGGCAAAGCCAAGGACCCCGCATGAATGCCCCCCTGCTGAGCCTCGAAGGCGTGCACACGCACATCGGGGCGTACCACATCCTGCATGGTGTCGATCTGCTCGTGCCGCCAGGGCAGCTGACGCTGCTGCTGGGGCGCAATGGCGCAGGCAAGACCACCACGCTGCGCACCATCATGGGCCTGTGGCAGGCCTCGCAAGGGCGCATCACTTTCAACGGCGAAGACATCACGCAACTGAACACGCCGACCATTGCGCAGAAGAACATCGCCTATGTGCCCGAAAACATGGGCATCTTTGCCGACCTCACGGTCAAGGAAAACATGCTGCTGGCTGCGCGCAACGCCAGCCAGGCCAGCCAGATGGACGAGCAGCGGCTGCAATGGATCTTTGGCCTGTTTCCGGCCGTGCAGAAGTTCTGGAACCACCCGGCGGGCAAGCTCTCGGGCGGTCAAAAGCAGATGCTGGCGGTGTCGCGGGCGATTGTGGAGCCGCGTGATCTGCTGATCGTCGATGAGCCCAGCAAGGGGCTGGCACCGGCCATCATCGAGAACATGATCGACGCGTTCCGGCAGCTCAAGAGCAGTGGCGTGACGATCCTGCTGGTGGAGCAGAACATTCACTTTGCGCGCCAGCTGGGCGATACCGTGGCCGTGATGGACAACGGCCGCGTGGTGCATGCAGGCAGCATGCAGGCCCTGGCCGGAGACGAAGCGTTGCAGCAATCGCTGTTGGGGCTGGCACTATGAATTTACTCAAGGACACGGATGTGCGGCCCCTGTTGCTGGTGCCGGTGCTGGCGTTGTTGGCCTTGCCCCTGGTGGGCTCGGGCTCGACCTGGCTGACGCTCACGGTGGCGGGCCTGGCCATGGGCATGATCATCTTCATCATGGCCTCGGGCCTGACGCTGGTGTTCGGCCTGATGGATGTGCTCAATTTCGGGCATGGCCTCTTCATTGCGCTGGGCGCCTTTGTGGCCACCAGCATGCTGGGGAGCATGGCCGACTGGACCGGCTCATCCTCGTGGCTGCTGAACCTGGGGGCGGTTTTGCCAGCCATGCTGGTGGCCATGGCGGTGGCCGGTGTGCTGGGCCTGGCCTTTGAGCGCTTCATCGTGCGGCCGGTCTACGGCCAGCACCTCAAGCAGATCCTGATCACGATGGGCGGCATGATCATTGGCGAAGAGCTGATCAAGGTGATCTGGGGCCCGCTGCAGATCGCATTGCCCCTGCCCGAGGCGATGCGGGGTTCGGTGCTCTGGGGCGAGGCGGCGATCGAGAAATACCGGCTGCTGGCCGTGGTGGTGGGGCTGGCCATTTTTGCCGCGCAGATGTGGGTGCTCGGACGCACCAAGATCGGTCTGCTGATCCGTGCCGGGGTGCAGGACCGCGAAATGGTCGAATCGCTGGGTTACCGCATCCGTCGCCTGTTCGTCGGCGTGTTCGTGGCGGGCAGCGCACTGGCCGGTCTGGGCGGCGTGATGTGGGGGCTGTACCAGCAGAACGTGACGCCGCAGATCGGCGCGCAGGTCAATGTGCTGATTTTCATCGTCATCATCATCGGCGGGCTGGGCTCGACCGGTGGCGCCCTGATCGGTGCACTGCTGGTGGGGCTCATGGCCAACTACACCGGTTTTCTGGCGCCCAAGCTGGCGCTGTTTTCCAACATTGCGCTGATGGCGGCGGTGTTGCTGTGGCGTCCGCAGGGCGTGTACCCGGTGGCCAACCGCTGAGGGGGTGATGTGCTGATCCGACTCGTTTCGAATGACCGCCCGGGCAGCGCGCTGCTCACGGCGCTGCTGCTGGCGATTGTGCTGGGGCTGGCACTCGCGCCCTTTTTGTTTCCGGGCGTCAAGGCCCTGGGGGTGGCGGCCAAGGTCCTGATTTTCATCGTGCTGGTGGCCAGCTTTGACCTGCTGCTGGGCTACACCGGCATCGTGAGCTTTGCGCACACCATGTTCTTTGGCATCGGGGCTTATGGCATTGCCATTTCGGCCAACACCTGGGGACCCAGCTGGAGCGCCATCGGCACGGGCTTTGCGTTGTCGCTGGGGCTCACGCTGGGGCTGTCCTTGCTGATTGGCCTGTTTTCATTGCGTGTGCGGGCGATCTTTTTCGCCATGATCACGCTGGCGGTAGCGGCGGCCTTCCAGACACTGGCCTCGCAGCTGTCGGACTTCACAGGCGGGGAGGATGGCCTGAGCTTCAAGCTGCCCGCCCTGCTGCTGCCGAGCACCGAGTTCGCCGAAGAGCCCTTCCTGGGGGTCTCGCTCGACGGTCGGCTGCTGACGTATTACCTGCTGTTCATCACTGCGCTGGGGGTGCTGCTGGCCTTGCTGCGCATTGTCAATTCGCCCTTCGGGCGCGTGCTGCAGGCGATCCGCGAAAACGAGTTCCGTGCCGAAGCGATTGGCTACCGGGTGGTGGTCTACCGGACACTGTCCAGTGTGCTGTCTGCCCTGTTTGCCTGCGTGGCCGGGGCCATGCTGGCGCTCTGGCTGCGTTACAACGGGCCGGACACCTCGCTGAGTTTCGAGATCATGATGGACGTGCTGCTGATAGTGGTGATTGGCGGCATGGGCACGATGTATGGCGCTGCGATCGGCTCGGTGCTGTTCCTGCTGGCGCAAAGCTATCTGCAGGATCTGCTGCGCATGGGCAGCGATGCTGCTTCGGGTCTGCCCTGGCTGGCCGCGCTGCTCTCACCCGACCGCTGGCTGCTGTGGCTGGGTCTCCTGTTTGTGCTGTCGGTGTATTACTTCCCGACCGGTGTGGTCGGGCGCCTGCGGGCCCGGGCAGGAGGTGCACGATGAGCTTCAGTTCCAGCTACATCCGCTGTGCGGACCTGGAAATCCATTACACCGACTGGGGGCAGGCGGACAGGGGCACGGTGATCGCCTGGCACGGCCTGGCACGCACCGGCCGCGACATGGATGAGCTGGCGGCCCACTTGAGCGGGCAGGGCTGGCGGGTGATCTGCCCGGACACCATCGGCCGCGGCCTGTCCCAATGGAGCCGCAGCCCCGACGAGGAATACTGTCTGCGCTTTTACACCCGACTGGCACGCGAGCTGATGGATGGCCTGGCCCTGCAGAGGGTGCACTGGGTGGGCACCTCGATGGGCGGTGCCATCGGCACACTGTGCGCGGGGGGGCTGGCCGAACCCGGCCTGAAGGGACGCATCCGCAGCCTGGTGCTCAACGACAACGCGCCCGAGCTGGCGCCAGCCGCCATCGAGCGCATCCGTGCTTATGCCGGCCAGCCCCCGGCGTTCGACACCGTCGGCGAACTGGAAGCGTTTTTCAGGCAGGTCTACAAACCCTATGGCTGGCTCAGCGATGCCCAGTGGCGCCGTCTGACCGAAACCTCGGTTCGGCGCCTGGGCGACGGGCGTGTGACGCCGCATTACGACCCGGCCATGGTGCGCCAGTTCATCGTGCACCCGGACGACTACCGCATCTGGGAACACTACGATGCCATCGACTGTCCGGTGCTGCTGCTGCGCGGCGCCGAATCGGACCTGGTGCTGCCGCAGACCGTGCCGCTCATGCAGCAGCGCGGGCCCGGGGCACGGGGCGCCTTGCAGGTCATCGAAGTGCCCGGCTGCGGCCACGCCCCGGCGCTCAATGTGCCTGAGCAGCTGGCGTGGGTGAGCAGCTTCATCGAGGCGGCCTGAACAGCGCCTCAGGCCGGCTGCGGCCAACGGGATTGGTTATCCTCACCGCCCATGTCCTGTCTGGCCGTCATCGACTTTGAAACCACCGGCGCCACGCCCGCCCACGGTGCGCGGGCGACCGAGGTCGCGATCTGTCTGCTCGAAGGCGGGCGCATCGTCGACCGCTTTGCCAGCCTGATGAACGCCGGGGTACGGATTCCTTCCTTCATCACACAGCTCACGGGCATCACCAACGACATGATCACTGCCGCACCGCCTGCGGCGGCGGTGATGCGTGAGGCGGCCGCTTTTGTGGGTGAGCGCCCGATGGTGGCGCACAACGCGGCGTTTGACCGGCAGTTCTGGCGCAGCGAGCTGGCGCACTGCGGTCTGCCAGGCAGCCACGACTTTGCCTGCACGCTGCTGCTCTCGCGCAGGCTCTACCCCGAGGCGCCCAACCACAAGCTGGGCACGCTGGCCAAATGGTTTGATTTGCCCGCCAGTGGCCGTGCCCACCGGGCACTGGCCGATGCCGAAGTGGCCGCGCACCTGCTGGCGCGCATGCAGCATGACCTGGAGCATCGCCATGGCTGCGGCCAGACCGATGCCGCGCTGCTCATGCAGCTGCAGCGGACGGCCAGGCATCAGGTGGAGAATTTTTTGAAGTCAGCCGCTCAGCCCAGCGCCGGGCCGTTGATGACGGCCAGGTAGGCCTCGCGGGTTTCGGGGCTGACGGCCTCGAGCGCCTGTTCGTAATGGGTCTGGTGCTGCGCCAGCATGCGGGCCGAGGCAATGGTCTTGCTGCGGCAGAACCAGTGGCAGCTGTGCTGCATGAGGAACATTTCGGCCATCAGGGTGAAGGCCCGGTCGCGGGGCGAGCGTCCGGCGTCGTTGCGCACCACGCGTTCGATGCCGTCGGCGTGGATCTGCAGCACGCGGCGGGTGTCGAAGGTCGATTGCGGCAGCACCTTCTCGATGCCGGGCAGCGCCAGCTTGAGGGTGCGGGCCTGGGGCGGCGACAGCTGGGCAAAGGCTCGGGCCAGGTCCTGGAACTGCCGGGCCAGCTGCTGTTCCGATTCCTGCTGCAACTGCAGCACCTGCTGTTGGCGCTCGGGGTCCGCCTCGGCCAGCGCGCGCATATAGCCCTCGGTGAGCTGCTGCATCAGCCGCTCGATCTGGAAGGGCTGCAGCTGGCTGGCGAGCAGGGCGGTGCGCGCACGGCGGCTCTGGTTGTTGAACCAGTGCACGGCAAAGCTGGCAGCGACCAGCAGGCTGAGGATTTCCAGGGTGTCCAAGGCGAAACAATAAAACGATCAGTCCTGCCAAAACAGTCGGCGCACTGCACCCCGAAGTGTATTCAGTCCATGCCGTCATCCGGTTTTGGAGTGCCGCCTCTAAAGTGGGGGTTTACCCTTGCGGGCGACAGCCAGGCATGGTGCAATTGCTGCACTGCAACAAATTTCCAACCCTCCAAGGAAACACCATGAACTTCAACGCTGAACAATTCACCGCCGCCGGCAAAGCCAACCTCGACGCCGTGGCTGGCCTGACCCACACCGCCTTCGCCGGTTTCGAGCGCCTGGTCGAACTGAACCTGGCCGCTGGCAAGGCCGCCGTGGGCGAGTCGTTCACCAACGCCCAGAGCCTGCTGTCGGCCAAGAACCCCCAGGAACTGCTGGCCGCCCAGGCCGCCCTGGTGCAGCCCGCCTTCGAAAAGTCGGTGTCCTACAGCCGCCATCTGTATGAAATCGCCTCCTCCACCGGCGC
>JACCDU010378071.1_pt1 | contig 22821 bp, 24 predicted proteins | sample 7446081 | NCBI WGS metagenome assembly JACCDU01 (sample SAMN15323447, study PRJNA562643) | freshwater metagenome | isolation source: river surface water | place: USA:Blue River Watershed | collected 2017-08-17
AGATGCTGAATGTAAGGCCTTAATTACAAAATATGAGCAGTTAGACATCGTCAATGCTACTGTTTGGGAAGAGGCAAGGGCAAATAGAATCCGTGCAATATCAGAAAGCTGCGCATTGCAGAAGCTCACCATTATTGCTTATCAATATCCTGACACGCTGAATAGTTTCGTTACCGCTGATTCGCTTACAGCGTATTATAGAGCAGCATTGATTGCCGGTGGTGATGATTTGCTTGCAGCATGGCAGCATTTACACCAAGCGAAAAAAGCGAAAAATGGCAATCCGCAACGCCTGCAAGATATCTATGAGCAGCGTTACAACTCACCCTTGAAATTGGAATACGCTAGGCTAGAAGTGATGACGTTTGGTTGGTGGAATCATGCCAATAACCTTGTTTTTCATGACGAGCATAATGACTACTGGCCAGCATTTGAAAAACTATTTATTAAATTAGATCGTGAATGTGAGGAACCTTAATGACTCGCAATTGAACCTATAACTTGATCAATCATCATGGCCTTCGGATTTTCACCACAATACGCACAAGATTACCAGCTAGAGGGCTTGGATCGCGAGCACTTTTTAGCTATCGCAATTGAGGCAATAGACAGGTTAGAATTGAAATTGAGCAAGGTCACGAGTTCAGGTATTTTAGTGTACACCAAGATGTCTGCTTATTCTTGGTCTGAAGAAATCACGCTTACTTTTGGCATAGATAAGGTAACGGTTCGCAGCCAGTGCACAGGCAATCAACTCTTCGATTGGGGCAAAAACAGGCGCAATGTGCAAGACCTCATTTTAGAAATCAAACATGTGCGCCGCATTTTAAAAGAGGAAAAGCTCGAAGCTAAATTACAGGCGTTAAGTGAGATCCAGACAGTCCATGAGGAGCTGCCCTTGAGTGCGCCAGCTTCTTCAGCTAAAGATAAAATCTCGCATTTCTTTTCCATTTTTAAAATCACCGAGGGTTATCGCGTGACGCCAATTTTAGTCAATCTGAATTTGGTCGTTTTTATTGTAATGCTTTTTGCAGGTGTGAGTTGGATCAGTCCGGTGGCCGAAGAACTCGTGAGGTGGGGGGCTAATTCAAGAGAATTCACATTAGCAGGCCAAGGTTGGCGTTTGCTGACGGCCTGTTATCTACATGCCGGCATCATTCATTTGCTCTTCAATATGTATGCACTGGTTTACATCGGCTTATTGCTAGAGCCACACCTAGGCACTGTACGTTTTTTAATTGCCTATTTATTGGCTGGTATCGGCGGAAGTTTGGCCAGTTTGTGGTGGAACGACTACATGGTTGCTGTCGGCGCTTCAGGTGCAATTTTTGGTATGTATGGTGTCTTTCTCGCATTGCTTTTGAGCAAAGCACTCGACAAAAACATCCAACGTGCGTTTCTGACCAGTACGCTTGTTTTTGTCATCTACATGGTACTCAATGCGCTCAAGAAAGAGACCAACATAGACAACGCAGCGCATTTTGGCGGGTTTTTAACTGGATTGATCTTTGGATTTGCTATTATTCCAAGCCTCAAAAGGCCCAAAAATCAACTATTGAATGCCTCCACCCTGAGCGTATTAAGTGTGCTTTTACTGACATTGAGTTTTTTCGTAATCCGCTCTATCCCGAATGACGTCGCAAAATACAATCATTTTTGGAAGCGTTTTGCAGTGGTAGAAAAAGCAGCATTAAAGGTGTACCAACTGCCTAAAGGCAGCTCGAATTTGACCATTTATAACGAAGTGAAATCACACGGGCTACCCAAATGGCATCGGATGCTCGCTCTTGTACAGCAACAATACAAACTTGAATTACCTATACCACTGCTCCAACGCAATCGGATCCTAGAGAATTACTGTAAGGCCAGAATAAAGTCTTATGAGCTGATTTGCGAATCGCTGCTCCATCCCAAAGAAAATTACGATTACGCTTTAAACTATTACAACCAATACATCATGAATTTACTTGAAGAGATGGCGGCCTTATCGCAGCAATAAATTCCAAAAATCACAAATGACACCGACGCCCGAACATAATGCCAAAATTGCCAAACTGACTTTTGCGGCAGTATATCCGCTTTATGTCGCAAAAGTAGAACGCAAAGGAAGAACAGAAGAAGAGCTGCAACAAGTCATCGAGTGGTTAACGGGTTTTGATCTTCAAGCACAACAACAATTAATTTCGGAAAATGTCACCTTCGAAACGTTTTTTGATCGCGCCAATTTACATCTGAATGCACACCTTATCACGGGGCTCATCTGCGGCTACCGAATTGAAGCCCTCGACAACCCTTTGACGCAAAAAGTACGTTATCTAGATAAGTTAGTCGACGAATTGGCAAAAGGCAAGTCGATGGAGAAGATTTTAAGAAAATAAAAAGGAATATGATGAAGTATATCGCATTATGGGTCCTCTTACTGACAATGCGTTCAGTTTATGGCCAAGCTACATTTTTAGGATTTGATCACCTGGATTGTCGGGATTCACTTTCTAACACTTACACCTATGTAAACTGGTTCAGTCAAGATGCATCTTCAGGAGGCTTTCGAGTATACAGAAATGGTACAGAAGTATATAACCAAACAGGTCAGGGTGCATTTAAACCCGCATGTTTAGATCTTCAATTTGTAAATGATGGCGTTGGGTTTATGGTGGTATTTCAGCCCTTAAGTGGCTTTACACAATTGTGGCGCACTGAAGATTACGGCATCACATGGCAGCAAATTGCTAGTGGCGCGCCTAATTATGCCGGCATGTACATCATCAACGACTGGACAGCTTATATGGTGACTCATTACTTCACTCCAACCCAAAATATAGTCGAACTATCAAGAGGAAGTATCCTCACAAGCAATCAAGACAATCAGTTCATTAATGATCAAAATTTCACTTCTGATGTTTTTGTAACAGATACACTACTCAACGCAGATCGCTGCGATTCCTCTTCCTTGTCATTTGCATTAGCTAACAACGGAGACACCGTTGCCTATCACATCAATTTTGAGGTGCTCAATGCTTCTTTAGATGAAAATCAAGTAGAAAGTTTAGCTACAATTTATCCGAATCCGACTACCGATGCATTTATAATTGCTTCTACTTTGGAGCAACCCAATCATGTGGCTGTTTATACCTTGTCAGGTCAATTGATCAAAGCGTTTTCTAGCGCTGAGATTCAAAATAATTGGTATTCGGTACTTGAATTGAATCAAGGCCACTACTTTATTAAATTGGAAACTACTCAAGGAGTAAGGCTTGTTAAATTATTCAAATATTAAGTTGGAATCGATAATCAGCGATTTAATAGCTGGTTGCATACAAATTATTTTTTCTATGAATTGGAGTCGTTTTAAATCATATCAAACGCGTTATGCTTGATGGTGTAACTTTAGCTCTTACCTATTTGTCTTACTTCAAATGAATACCATGAAAAAGCTTTTCACATTAAGTATAATCGCAATGCTATTTATTAGCTGTGGCAAAATTAACACACCAAATGCCGAGTCCGAAAAGATTTTTGGTACTTGGCGTTTTGTATATAGTAGTGGCGGTTTGTGGGGTGGCGGAAATGCGAGTTTTGATGCCACCGATACTTATGAATACAAAGAAAACGGTACTTTTTCGCACCGAAAAGATGAGCAACTCATTGATCAAATGAATTTCTCGTTGCAATTAGGCACGAGTATTACAGGCCAGACGGATCAACTTATGATTCATTATGGAGCTGGGGGTTATAGGCAATCTTTTCAAATCCAAAATGACACCTTGTTTTTGAGCGATGAGGTTTACGACGGTTTTCAGTACGTATTTGTTAAACAATAAGCATGAGAGTTACACTTTCCTTTTTTCTGTTGGTTTTCTTGCTTTCTGAAAGCACAATTGCCCAAACTTCAAAGAATCTTTTTACCTACGGCTTAACAATTGGGGCAAACCGCCCACAATCAACAGTCCTATTCGGAGACCAAAAATTCTCAGAACCACTGCTACCGACCACGGGCTTAAATTTTCAGTATACCCGTATGGTGCACCCCAAAGTGCCGCTGAACTTCACAGCAGGTTTTGGCTTAACGGGCGTCAAACTGTCGGCCCCAGCCAATGGCGCTTTTATGGGAGACCAGATGTCTCCTTTTTCTTGGGGTACGTTTACGCTTTCCAATTTGCGTTTGGAAGTGGGTAGTGGTTATCAGTTTTTTCAAAACGAGCGATCCACTTTGCAAGCACTGGGCGGTATTGGCATTCGAAAAATGAGCTCTGGAGGCTATGGAAGTATGTCCTATGAACCCGCCGGTGAGTTATATGACGTAGATTTTGAGACTTCCAAACCATCAGTACCTTTTGTAAGTCTGGGAGCGCAGTGGTCCTATCAGCTTAAAAACACGAACTTCCTCTCAGTCAAACTGAGTTATGATCATTCGTTTAGAAATATCTATGACGGAACTTACCAAATGTACAATCAAACCAGCACCGGCACTTACAATAATGCGGGGCGCTTTTTGAATTTTCAAATTGGCTATACGCTCAACGGACAAAATAAAGCAGCGCGTCTTGCGCTTTTGCAACAAGAGCAGCAACTCGATCGCAAAACGGCTAAAAAAGCTTACCGCAAAGAAAAGCGCTACATCGACCCACATAGTTCGTTTTTGCGCCTGAGTGGCGGCCTTTATCTTTCGCGTACGCAGATCATCGACGATCCAAATGATGTCATGAATTCAGGTGTTTCTGAGGGCTTTATGCCTCAAATTGCTTTCGAAAAAGGGCTTGGAAAAAATATATATTTGGAGGCGAGCCTTTCTTCAGGAAGTGTTTGGTTCACAGAAAAATATGTCTCCATGCCTTATTCTCGAATGGCCACGAGTACTTCAAATAGTATGCAACTTGGTTTGGGCGCCATGTATCGCTGGACCCTCCCCTCTAACTATACCATTTTGAATTTTCATGCAGGCTTGAGTACCGGTTTGCTTTTCGATGAAGTAGGAAATTCGTGGACCAGTTCTGGTGAATGGGGCGGTGAAATGAACAATATTCCTTTTCAATTCTCTACCCTCATTTCAACTCAAGTGGTATCCAAGTACATTGGCGCTGTATATTTAGGAGTCTCCAAAGATTTCAGGTTGGCCAATCGGGTCTATCTGAACCTAGGCTACCGCCATTATTTTGGTTTCAATACCATCATCAATGCTACCATTCAACATACAGACCTCCTCACCCAACAGAGCTCGGTTATACAAGCGAAAGTCAAGGGAGGTGGTAGCGATATTGTTTTGGGCTTGAAGTTTAAATTGAATAAATAATTGGTTGACACGGAGTTCTTCCAAAAAGTTCAAATTTTTTGCCTAATTTAAATCTCATGAAAATCATCTACTTACTTCTATTCGTTTTAGGCAGCAACCTAGCTTTTGGGCAAATGCAATTTTTGGGTTTTGACCACAATTATTGTCCTGACCCGATATCGATGAATTACACTTATTCCAATTGGTTTAATCAGTTGACAGAGCAAGGCGGCTATAAAATTTACCGCGACGGCGTAGAGATTTATAGTGGTTCGGCAACCTTACCGTATACGCCAACTTGTGTAGATTTGAAATTTGTGAACGATGGCGTCGGCTTTATGGTATTGCGCACGCCTTTGGAGCATCATCGCATCTACCGCACCGAAGACTACGGTCAAACCTGGCAAGATGTTTTATCATCAAATGCAGCGCCCTATTATGCCGGCATGTATGTCATCAACGACTGGACAGCCTACATGGTGACTTACTATTTTTCAGATATCCAAAAAAAGGTACTCCTTGCTCGAGCAAGTACCATCCCATTGAATCGCGATGCACACTTTATCAATGATGATACCTGCGGTACTGATATTTTCGAAACGGATTCTTTACTTAATGCCGATCGCTGTGGTGTAGATTCCTTACAGTTTTCTTTTGTAACCAACGGAGATACCATCACTTATCACATCAATTTTGAAGTCATCAATGCCAACGTTATTGATTCAAAGCCCGAGCATGAACCACTCGTAGTTTATCCTAATCCGGCTAGTTCGTATTTTTCTTTACAGCTACCGGAAGGGAATGTAGTGAAAAGCATGCGTCTTGTCAGTTTAGCTGGCTTAGAAGTTGCTGCTTTTGACCAACAACAGATTCAAAACAACGCATTCTTCATCGGAGATTTACCACCTGGCATGTATGTGTTACAAACGCAGATGCAACAAGGTTTGTATGAAAGTAAAATAAGCATAGAATAGGGAGTACTTAACAAGGTCGCTCTCTTAAAAAACGGAAGTTTATAATAAACTTTAGGCTATGAAACTTTTCATCATCAGCTTGACCTGTTTGCTATTTATTCGCTGCAGTAATAATGAGCAAACCACAAAACATCAAACGAAAACCACTAAAAATAGGGAGCTGATCTATGAAATTCACGCCGATGATCTTTGGGCAAAATTTGTCAATATCAAAGAACCCAAAGGGAGAAAAGTGATTTTTCCGGATGGAGGCAAGCAGCTAAGCGTTGTGATTCGAAAAGATATCAATAAAGATCGCAAGGCAGACCTTTTGGTTCAAATCGGCGGCAGTGAAACAAGAGGAGCTTTGTACGGTTTGTTTTTAAAGGTAGCCGAACATCAATTCAAACTAGCATTTTATGATTACTTAAAAAACCCAGCGTTTATTAAAAATAAAGATGGCGAATTCGTCTTGCAATCTAGCGAAGATTTAGAAGCCGGCGATTCTTATCGTGTTCGGTTTATGGAGTATCGATTGGAAAATAAATCAGCAACTTTTAAATTAGATACCACGTATATTTTTGAAGAACACTTCAGCCGAAATACGGTCATAGACAGTTTGTATTTTCAGTTGACCTGCAAGGATCATGACCCCGAAAATTATTTGGGAAAATCAGAAGTGAAAATTACAAACCTGCGCACTGGCAAACTCATACAGGTCATCAGATCCGAAGAATTTTGGTTCAATCAAGAGCTGAGCGTTGATTATAAGGATGTCAATTTTGATGGCTACAAGGACCTCCTTTTATCGACAGGATATGGTGGAAGCTATGGTTCTCCTACCAACAATTACTATCTTTTTGATACCACACGTAATCGTTTTGTATTCCATGCAGGTTTAACCGAACAAGAGCAAAGGTCTTGCTGGCTATTAGAATTCAATGCGCAAAAAAAACAGGTCATTAGTCATGAAAAGTCTGGTTGCTGCTGGCACCGTACTTCTACCTTTGTTTTTAATGAAGGCAAATTGAAACTCGTGAAGCGCTATACAGATGACATGGCGACCAAGAAAACGGAGTATTTTTGACACACAAGATCATGCAACCCATTCTTCAACACTTTCCCGACACCAAACAACATGAGCTTCACGAATTCATCAGAATGGTTGCTCAGGTGGTGTCTGAAGAAAAGGCTACATTCTTTGATGGAAAAGACAAAGAAGGTAAGGTAGTGACGAACACAACGCTTGGTTTTGGAAGTTATCTGCATCATTTTTCGGATGGAAGGGTGGAGCCGATGTACCGAATCGGGATCAGTCCGAATGCGACAGGATTTTCAATTTACGTTTTGGGGTTGAATGATAAAGAAATTTTGAAACAGCGTTTTGCAAATTCTTTAGGAAAAGCCAAAGTAACGGGGTATTGTATTAAATTTAAATCATTAAAAGATTTAGACGAAAAAATAGTCCTAGATTTGATCAAATTTGCCTTGCATCATGAGTGAAATCAACATAGACAACTACCTAGATAGCCATTACATCCACAGGAGTAATTGGTTGCGCGCAGCCGTACTTGGCGCCAACGACGGTATCATCTCCGTTTCGAGTTTGGCCATTGGTGTGGCGGCGGCAAGTGCAAGTCGTGAGCCGATTGTTTTGGCAACGGTGGCCGGTTTGGTTGCAGGGGCACTGTCTATGGCTGCTGGTGAATACGTGTCGGTCAGTTCGCAGATGGATACCGAACACGCGGATATCGAAAGAGAAAAACAAGAATTGGCTGAGATGCCCGAAGAAGAATTGCAAATTTTGGCGCAAATCTATGAGCAGCGTGGTCTTCAAAAAGAGACGGCGATGCTGGTTGCCAAAGAACTCACCGCCCACGATGCTTTGGCTGCCCACGTGCGCGATGAGCTCGGCATCAATGAAATCACACAAGCCAACCCCATTCAAGCAGCGCTTGCTTCAGGCGCAGCATTTTCGGTTGGTGGTATATTTCCTTTATTGGTCATCTTATTTGCACCGGTAAAAGGAATGGAGTTCTGGCTCTATGGCTTTACTATTTTATCCTTGATATTATTGGGGGCAACTGCCGCAAGAACCGGCGGATCACCAATTTGGAAGGCCGTAATGCGCATTACTATTTGGGGTACAATTGCTATGGCGCTATCTGCAGGTGTCGGATCTTTATTTGGGGTGAGTGTTTGATGTTGTAATTTTTTGTATTTTCAATAAAAATTGGCCCAATGAAAAAAACTTTAAGACAGCTACTGAAAATTGCTTTTGTCGGAGTAATATTGACCTTAATAGCCTCTTGCAGTAAATTTGAAAGCGGTGGTAATACCAATAAAGCAAAGAAAAACCTGACTTCCGTAACTTGGAAACTAAGCACCTATTTCAGAAATGGAGTGAATGAAACTGCCACCATACATGTTAGTAATTGGACTGAGCACTACATGACAGATGGAGTTTTACATCGCGATTTTATTGACCAAAATGGAGATACTCAACAACAAACAGGCGCATGGGAGTTGATTGATGACAATGCAAATGTGAAAATTGATGGTGTTGGCTCAATTGATTTAAGTCCTCAAACAGGGACGGTTTCAGCCTCCCAGATTCAAATATTAAAGCTCACCAAAGATGAATTTTGGTATTCATTTACGAACGGGAGTGATGCGCACGAGTTCCATTTAGTACCTAATTAAATGACAAGCAGCGTAAAAGCTGTATCCTGATGAAAACAGATCAAAACACTGTTCAAGAAATTTTGGACAACGTTCCTGAGGAGAGAAAAGCTGCTTTCTTGAAACTCCATCACACCATCGTTTCAAATCTTCCTAAAGGTTTTGAAGTGGGCCTGAGTTATGGAATGTTAGGCTACGTCATTCCACATAGCCTTTACCCTGCAGGTTATCATTGCAAACCTGCTGAACCGCTACCGTTTGCAAGTATGGCTTCGCAGAAAAATTCCATCAATTTCTATCATATGGGGCTGTACGCCGATCAATCTTTGATGGATTGGTTCTTGGCCGAATACCCTAAACATTGCACTCAAAAGCTAGACATCGGCAAAAGCTGTATCCGCTTTAAAAAATGGGATCAAATCCCCTTCGAGCTCATGGGGCAACTTATGCAAAAAATGACCGCCGAAAAGTGGGTTGCTACTTACGAGCGGCTCTATAAGAAGAAGTAGCATACGCAAAGCGACTTGCGAAAAATGCAATTTTGCCTATCTCATTTGCGATAATCCATTGGTTTATTTGATGTTATTGATTTAGCTTCGTTACAGAGAAATTAAATTGATCCAAATGAAATACGTCTTTATCTTTCTGTTTTTATGGATTTGTAGCGCTAGTTTTGCGCAAATTAATTCCATTCGTGTGATCAATCAATCCACAAATCAAACCGTTCAAATTGCCGAGTTACAAAAGGTAAAGATCTATACGCGGTATCATAAAACATTAGTTGGACGCTTGTATATTGTCAATGATTCAATTATTCAGGTCGATCAAGTTCCTTTCAGAATTTCAGACATTCAAGACCTTTATTATCGACCTAAAACACAAGGAGGAAGCAGCATTGCTTTAATCGTATCAGGCTCTGTGCTATTGGTTGGCGGCGCAATTAAGTACTCCATGACTGCCGTTTCAAATGCTTATTCCACAATAGTAGGTATCATCAATGGTTCATCTTACCAACAAGAATCTTACACCGGGAGTATAATAGCCATGAGCGGTGGTGGTGCAGCGCTTTTGGCTGGCATTATACGCTTGACAATCAAGAAAAGATATAGTGCTCCTGTTTACAATTTTCAGGTTATAATTTAACCCATTAAAACAAAATAAAACCCTAACAATGATGAAAACAAAGCTCTTTTTACTTCTCATTTTATTGTCCGTTTCCACGCTGAGTTTTGCGCAAAAGACTTTACAGGTTATCAACAAGACAACCAGCGATACTATTGTGATAAAGGAATACGATAAAGTGAAATTTTATTTGAAAAGTGGGGTGTTCAAAGGCGAAATGCAGTTTCTCAACAAGTCGAGTATCCTAGTAAAAGATGCTTATTTCACATTACAAGATATCAAAGCTATCGAGTATATGTCAAACCAAAATAAGGCTAAACGGGTGGCTGGTGTTGGTTTAGTTGTAGTAGGTTATTGCATGGTTACCGCCGGAGGATTGGATCTATTGCTGCATGTCATTGTGAATGAGATAGGTTATGATGTTCCCTACACTAGGCCGTTAGCTTTGTTAGGGGGTGGCGCAGTTTCGATCGCATCTGGAATTCGAATTTTCGGCAAGAAAATGCTACTTGACAACTCTTCCTATACCTTTAAAATCCAGGACTAAACCCTGCTCTTCTGCACAGAAGTATTAACTTTAACTAAAATTCAATACATGTCAGAAGAATTACAAAAATGCCCCTCGTGTGAATCACCCTACGGATACGAGAGCGGAGAAGGTCAGTACACTTGCCCAGAATGTTCCTACGAATGGAATTTAGCCGATGTAGCTTCCGCAGATGAACTTATTGTTTTGGATGCCAATGGCGCGCGTCTTCAAACTGGCGATTCAGTGGTTGTGGTCAAGGATTTACCAGTAAAAGGTGCACCCAAACCGGTTATCAAAGCGGGTACGAAGGTCAAAAACATTCGTCTTTCTGATGGTGACCATAACATAGATTGCAAAATTGATGGCTTTGGTGCTATGGCGCTTAAGTCAGAGTTCGTGAAGAAAGCATAATTCCTTTATATCAATAGTCATGAAGACGCTATTCATCCTGATTGCCAGTTCCTTTTTATTTGCTTCCTGCAACCGCACTTCTTGTGAAAATGCACAGGCAGCAACTATAGAAGATTTTACGGGTCTGGACGGCTGCGGATTTGTCATTCAATTGCAGAATGGCGAAGTACTCGAACCAATCAACCTCAATGACTTCAATATCACGCCAACAGACGGCATGAAAGTTTGGGTGAAGTATCATGAGTCCGAAACGTTCATTGGCAGCATTTGTATGGTTGGGCCAATTGTTGAGATAGATTGTTTGGCGAAGCGTTAAATAAATGAGATATACGCTGATTTTTATTTTTCTTATTGTAAGTCAATACATTAAGGCTCAGAATTCCGTGATTTGGGGCCCCGATGGCTTTGTAAAAATTGAACAGGGATCGGGTGGTTTTACCGCAGATTTAGATCCTGGCGACCGATTTAGCCGCGACCACGACGTTATTGGCGATGTCAATGGCGATGGCGTTCTTGATTTAGTCGTTGGTGCGCGTTCTGACGACGACGGCGCTACCGATGCAGGCGCGGTTTACATCTTATTGATGCACGCCGACGGCACTGTTCAGTCTCACCAAAAAATATCAATGCTTTTTGGTGGTTTCAATGAGATCCTGAATGCAGGAAATTTCTTTGGTTATGGCGTAGCAGGAATTGGAGACTACGATCAAGATGGCATTCCAGATATTGCCGTTTCAGCCCCGGTTCCACCTAATCATTCGGTTTACGTGATCCACCTGAATGCCGATGGCACAGTGAAGGATTTTGTTAAAAATTCAAATATCATTGCACAAGGCCTTTCTTGTGTGGGAGACCTCAACAATGATGGCAGAAAAGAGCTAGCTGCTTGTGATCCAGGCTCAGATCTAGGCGGAACAGATGTAGGTGCAATCCGACTTTTGTTCTTGACAGCAGCTGGCCATGTTATACAAAATCAAACCATCCTCATCGGAGACCAAGCTGGTGGTTTTGGTTCGGGCTTAAGTCAGGGCGATGAATTTGGCGGAAGGGAAGTGGCTGCATTAGGTGATTTAGATCAAGATGGCAATCCAGAATTGGCAGTTGGCGCTTTTATGACTAACGGAGGCAAAGGCGCCATTTGGATTCTTTCTCTTGATGCCAATTCGCATCAGGTCTTGACGAAGCAACAAATTACAGAAGGTGTTGCAGGTTTTACAGATACCCTGACCACAGGTTCAAATCCAAATGGAACAGCTGGCGCTAATTTTGGTCATGCCCTTTGCGCAGCTGGCGACCTAAACGGCGATGGCACCATCGATTTGTTAACTGGTGCAAATCAACAAAATGAAGGCTGGGCCTACATTCTTTATCTAAATCCAAACAAAACCGTTCATTCTTTTACACGCATTCACAATGGTGAAGGAGGATTTGATTTGTCGCTCGATCCAGAAGAACGCTTCTCTCGTTCCATCTCTTATTTCGGGGATTTGCGCGGCGATGGCTCCGTTGCATTGAATGTGGGTGGCGGTGCAGGCGGAACAGGAGCGCTCTATCTGCTCTTCTTCAAACCATGTCATTTAACTGCAGCAACAAATAATCAATTTTGGTCTGGCTCAAGTCTTTTATTTTCCAATTGGAATAGCACTACCCAACAATTGACCACTGATTCTTTGTCTTTTGAACAGTGTGTTTTTGCCGCTTTTCAAACCGATGCATCGTTTGTGAATTACAATACAAATGGTGCATGTGAGTGCCTTGGTGCTGGTGCACAATTGAGCAACAGCCAAGATGGAATGATGGGTTTTCAGAATTTGTGTTTTTCGCAACAAGGGTTATTCAATGAAGCGCCCGCTGAGGAAGAATTGCTTTACTGTAAAATTTTTGATCCAACTGGTAGGATACTGTTTGATTTTCCTGCCATTGACGCGGCAGCTATGGAAGGCCTCTTGAAAACGTTGCCAAATGGCACGTATTTTATCCAATATTTTATGGGGCAGGAAATGATCTGTCGCCAGTACCAAAAAATCAATTGAGTAGTTTGAAGGCCTTTGTGCGCGCCACAAAATACGGGTTGACCAAATTTGCTTTGTTGTAATACAAGGGCTCACCAGTTTCGGCATGCACTACTTCACCACCTAAGGCCTCAAGAATGGCTTGCCCTGCGGCGATGTCCCATTCCATGGTGGGGGCAAAGCGCGGGTAAATATCTGCTCTTCCTGAAGCTAAGTCGAAGAATTTGAGTGCCGATCCTTTTTTGATGTAAGCGAGCTCGTGGCCTTCGGCTTTGAGTGCATTGATGATTTGCAAAACGGGGCCGCTGTGGTGGCTGCGCGAACAGGCCATGACCAGCGGTTGATTCACTTGATGAGGAAAGGCTAGTTTTTCCCAGTTTTCGGGATATTTGGCATCTGTAAATTTGAAAATAAACACCCCGGACTCTTTTGAACCGATCAGTATTTCTTCCTGAACAGGAGAGGCAATGAGTCCAAAAATCGCTTTACCCATTTCAATAAGTGCCATATTAACAGCGAATTCTCCATTGCGCTTGATGAATTCTTTGGTGCCGTCTAGCGGATCAATACACCAAGACTGCGTCCAGGTTTCCCTGACCTCATAAGGTGCTTTTTCGCTTTCTTCTCCGGTAATCGGAATGCCTAAAGGAGAAAGGTATTGTTCGATGATGTGGGATGCTGCGAGGTCAGCTTTGGCGACCGGCGAGCCATCGGTTTTGTCTAGAAAGGAGAAATCTTGTTGGTAAATCTCCATAATGGCTTTGGAGGCTGCAATTGCAGCTTCAATGGCAATCTGATATGCTTTTGGCAGCGCTTGCAATCAGAGTTGCATTTCGGGAACAAAGTCGGGCACGACTAAGTCGCCTTCCGTTTTGGAAATGATTTCTTCGACACTCACACCCGGTGCGCGCTCGAGCAAGTAAAATTTGCCGTCTTTGATTTCCAATACAGCCAATTCCGTGACTACTTTTTTGACGCAGCCTACACCGGTTAGCGGTAAAGTACAGGCTTTCAATATTTTTGATTCGCCTGCTTTGTTGCTATGCATCATGGCCACAATGATATTCTCTGCCGAGGCTACGAGGTCCATGGCGCCGCCCATTCCTTTGACCATTTTTCCGGGGATTTTCCAGTTGGCGATGTCGCCATTTTGTGAAACTTCCATGGCGCCGAGTACGGTGAGCTGGACGTGTTGCCCGCGGATCATGGCAAAAGACATTGCGGAATCAAAAAAGGAAGCGCCATTGCGGGTGGTAATGGTTTGCTTGCCTGCATTGATGAGGTCTGGATCTTCTTCGCCTTCAAAAGGGAAGGGCCCCATGCCTAAAATGCCATTTTCTGATTGAAACTCAACTTCAATTCCTTCGGGAATAAAGTTGGCGACGAGCGTAGGAATGCCGATACCGAGATTGACATACCAACCGTCTTGAAGTTCTTGGGCAATGCGCTTGGCGATGCCATTTTTATCGAGAGCCATAGATTAATTTTTTGGACGAACAGTGCGTTGTTCGATGCGTTTTTCGAATTTTTCACCCTGGAAAATGCGTTGTACAAAGATACCAGGGGTATGGATTTGGTTGGGGTCGAGTGTGCCGGCTGGCACCAATTCTTCTACTTCTGCAATCGTGATTTTGCCAGCCATGGCCATCATGGGGTTGAAGTTGCGGGCCGTAGCTTTGTAGATGAGGTTGCCTTCGGTGTCGCCTTTCCAGGCTTTGACAATAGCGTAATCTGCAGTGAGGGCGCTTTCTAAAATATGAGGCTTGCCATTGAATATACGGACTTCTTTGCCTTCAGCGACTTCTGTTCCGTAGCCAGCGGGCGTAAAAAAGGCAGGAATTCCCGCACCACCTGCACGGCAGCGTTCGGCCAGAGATCCCTGTGGAATGAGGTCAACCTCGAGCTCGCCGCTGAGCATTTGTCGCTCAAATTCGTCATTTTCTCCGACATAAGAGCTGATCATTTTTTTGACTTGCTTGGCTTGCAACAAGAGCCCTAAACCAAAGTCGTCGACACCTGCGTTGTTGGAAATGCAGGTCAGGTTTTTGACGCCCATTTTGACGAGTTGGGCAATGGAATTTTCGGGAATACCGCACAAACCAAAGCCGCCCACCATAAGTGTCATGCCATCTTGGATGCCTTCTAGCGCTTGAGCTGGATTTTTTACTACTTTATTCATCTTTTAAAATTCAAATGGAACCTCAGATTCATCTACGGTTTCGGGTTGAGGAGCTGCTGTGCAGTCATAGACTGAGGGGTCATAATCTGCGGGTTGTTCAAAATCTCGGGTAGAAAGCGCTATGCCGGGGTCTTTGTAGACCTTCTGCATATAATAGCCGTAAATTGGAAGTGCCATGCGGCCTCCTTGCCCCCAGGTCATGCTTTTGAAGCGCACAGCGCGGTCTTCGGCACCAACCCAAACACCTGTTACCAATTCTGGCGTGATGCCCACAAACCAACCGTCAGAGTTGTTTTGAGTGGTACCTGTTTTTCCTGCTGTTGGTGCAGAAATACCACCCCAACTTCGGCCACCACGAAGACTCCCGGCTGTTCCAAAATTGACAACACCTTTCATCATTTGCAACATTTCGTAGGCAACTGTTGAATTGAGTGCTTGCTCGCGGTGTTCAGTTGCGCTGTAAATGACTTTGCCATTGCGGTCGGTGATGCGCTCAATAAAAGTAGGACGAATGTAAATACCGTTGTTCGGAAACACACATTGTGCGGCTACCATCTGCAAAAGCGAGAGGTCCATACTGCCCAAACACATGGATGGAACAACATCATTTGGGTTCAGTTCAATTTCCATTTTCTTAAGGAGCTTCTCGATCTGATACGGCCCACCCGTTTTTTGAACCGGGTTGAAGTTACCCATGCGGCCCATTACGGCTACAGTTACTTTGTTCGACGACTGTGCAAGTCCGTCTCGAACAGTAGGTGCCGCTGGCCCTGCTGGGCAATATTGGCCCACCACTTTATTGGTGTTGTGGTCTACGAGGTCTAGACAGTATTCGTCGGCAGTAAAGCCCGTACATGGATTTACGACTTTCATGGAAAGCGCTGCTGCATAAACAAACGGCTTGATGGTAGAACCCACTTGGCGCTTTCCTTGGCGCACGTGGTCGTAACCAAAGTGCTTAAAGTTGATGCCGCCAACCCATGCTTTTACAAACCCAGTTCGTGGGTCAACGGAAACCATACCTGCATGCAAAAAGGCTTTGTAGTAGCGGATAGAATCATTGGGGCTCATGACGGTGTCTTTTTCGCCTTTGAGGCTGAAGACGGTCATTTCTACGGGTTCATTGAAGTTTCTGTTGATTTCAGCTTCAGCTAAGCCCAAAGCGACCAATTTCTTGTAGCGGTCGGAGTTATGACGTGCGGAAGTCATGATTTGTTCCACAATTTCTGGTTTGATGCTGTTGGAGAACGGATAGTTCTTTAAGCCTTTGTTGTTGAGGTCAAATTGCGGTTGGAGCTCTTCATTGATGTGTCTTTCGACGGCCTGCTCTGCATAGCGCTGCATGGTTGGGTTCAGGGTAGTATAGATTTTGAGTCCGTCGGCGTCGATGTCGTACGGATTGCCATCTTCGCGCAAATATTTGAAGGTGCCGTCGGCTTTTTTAGCCAAAAGGATAGACTGCACTTCGGTGCGCAATTCTTTTCTGAAATAAGGGGCCATTCCTTCTTTGTGGTCGAGGGAGCGATAGCGAATTACAATTGGTGTCTTGATGAGCTTATTGTATTCTTCTCGTGTAATTTTTGAACGCAACGCTTCATTGCCTTTTTCACTGTTCTTGAGCCATTGAAACAAGACTTGGTTGCGTCTGGCGTGTGCAATGGTAGAATCTTTGGCACGTGCTGCTAAGATTTCTTCCTTAGTAACAGCGCTGAGCGCTACGCCTTTGTTATCGGCAATTTTGGCCCTGTAATTTCGGATTTGATAACTGTAAGGATTGAAAATGGTCGGGTTCTTACATAGCCCTACCAAAGTAGCTGCTTCTGATTTAGAGAGGTCTTTTGGTCTTTTATTGAAATAAACACGCGCTGCGTTTTCTATGCCCACTGCATTGTACAAGAAATCGAACTGATTGAGGTACATCGTGATGATTTCTTCTTTGGTGAAGCGTTCTTCTAGGCGTTTGGCAATGATGTTTTCTCTTGCTTTTTCACTGACGCGTCTGAATTTGCCGAGCAAGCCTCCCACGTAAGGCAATTCTAGACGGGTGCCACTTGCGCGTGCAATTTCTTCGCGTTGGCGCTGTTGTAGTGTAAAAAGTAATTTAGCTAATTGCTGTGGAATTGTTGAGGCGCCTCCCGAACGGCCTAATGAAGTAAAAGAGCGCGCCAATGCACGAAAATCGACGCCAGAGTGCTGAATAAAGCGCTCGTCTTCGGTGGAAATGAGGGCGTCGGTAACGTACGCAGAAATTTCGCGGTATTTGACACTCGTGCGATTCACTTGCCAAAAACGGCCAATGACGGTATCTTCTTTGACGCTTTTTTTGGCGAGGATCAAAGATGCTTGTAATTCTGGTGGGTTGTCTAGCATCGAGACCGGAGGTAGGTCATCTTCGGACTGCAACAAGAGGATACTAGCTACCAAAAAGAAAGGCAGCAGGGCAACAATCCAAAATAACTTGGTCATTTTCTTTTGTTCTTGCTCATTCAAAACAGGCGCGTTTCTTTTCATATGTTTTTAATTTACAACTAATTAACGTAAGACATCTTTGCGCTGGGCATCGAGTTTCAATAAGATGAATAACATCACACTAAACGACATCATCGAGGACCCTCCGTAGCTGAAAAACGGTAAGGGAATCCCGATAACTGGCGCAAAGCCGATGTTCATGCCAATGTTAATAGCAAAGTGGTAAAAAAGGATCATGGCCACACAATAGGCATATATCCGGTTAAAGGCGGCGCGTTGTCGTTCTGCAATAATGATGATGCGAAACAACACAAAAAAGTACAAAATAAACAAGACCACAACTCCCGCAAAACCCCATTCTTCGGCAAAAGGACAAAAAATGAAATCGGTTTCACTTTCAGGAACGTGGTTAGATCGCACACTAGACACTGATGCTTCGCGGTAGCCTTTGCCTAAAAACCCGCCGGAACCTACCGCTGCCATGGCACGGTTGCGGTTGTAGTCGTCGCCGTTGGGGTCTTCGCGTAGGCCTAAAAAGAGCTCGATGCGGTCTTTTTGGTGCTTGCGCAGGGAGGCAAAGCCTTTATCTACACCAAAACTAATAGCACTGCTGATCAGTAAACCGAGCGTAAGTACGACCATTAATCGGGAGCGGTCACGGCGCGTACTGAAGCGCTGCATGAGCAGCCATGAAAGTCCGTAAATGAGCAACAAACCAAAAATAACGCTCGATGAGCCACTAAGAGAAAGGATGTAGCCAAAAACCGGAAGATCAAAATGAACGTCTTTGATGAGAAGGGTGATGACACTCAAAAAGACGAGCGCAAATAAAATCGGGATAAAGTGAGACCCCACCCAAGTTTCTTTATAGCGAACCCCTGGGATGCTATTGACAAATTTGAGAATGATAGGATCGAAAGTGAGCCCTTCGCGGTACATCACGAACAAAAAGGATGTAAAAACCACAAATGTTCCAGCATCGGGCTGTAATAAAATTAAACCCATTGGAATAAGTAAAATGGCACTTGCAGTAAGAACGGTACTGGTAGTTTGTTGCTTGACCGTGAGTCCGGAAATGTATTTAGCCAGGAGTAGGGAGGTAGAGATTTTGGCAAATTCTGCTGGCTGCACCCCAAACGATCCGATACCAATCCAGGCATGTGCGCCGTGAACAGCCGGCATGAAAAGCACCACAACTAAGAGTCCGAGCGTGGAAAGATAAATGGGAATTGCAAATTTGCGGTAGATGTCTGCATCAATTAAAAAAACCAAAAGCCCTAAAAAGAGAGAGAAAATGATCCAGAATAATTGCCTGCCATATTTTTCCGAGAAATTGAATAGGGATGGAGCATCTTCATTATAGGCAACTGAATAGACTGTTGCCAAGCCCATAAACAGCATAGTGAGTAAGGCACCGAATAGTGGCCAATCGAGGTGTTCAGTAAGGCTCTCTTGTTTGCGCATTAATTCGAAGATTGATAAGCAATGGACGCCTCTAAAATGCGTTTTTCTTTCTCGGGATCTGAAATTTTTCCTTTGAGGTATTTTTCAATCATGAGTGCGCTAATTGGCGCTGCCCAAGTACCGCCCCAACCTGCGTTTTCTACAAAAACGGCAATGGCAATTTTGGGCTTTTTCATGGGCGCAAAAGCAAAGAAGACGGAGTGGTCTTCGCCGTGTGGATTTTGAACGGTTCCGGTCTTGCCACATACCATGGTGTGTTCGAGGCGCGCTTGTTTACCGGTTCCGCCTGGTTCGTTTACGACGCGGCGCATGCCTTCAATAACGGCGTCAAAATGGCGGTAATTGATCATGGTCCAGCGTTTTTTTCGGAATTGAGGCAAGGAGCCACGGTTTCCAATAGCGCGCACAAAATGTGGCGTGTAGTACCAACCTTTATTAGCGATGATGGCCACGATATTCGCCATTTGCAGTGGCGTGAGTTTGACTTCTCCTTGGCCGATAGAAATAGAGCGGATGGTAGAGAAGGCCCAAGTGTGGTGTCCGTACCATTTGTCGTAGAAAGCGGGATTTGGAATGAGGCCAGGCCTTTGCCCACTGACGTCGGTATCGAAGATGTCACCTAAACCAAAACTGCGGATGTACTTGTACCATTTGTTGAGTCCGTATTCTGCATCGGCGTAAATGTTTTTCTTGACACCTTGCTGAATAATGCGGCGCACAGCCATATAGTAATAAGGGTTGCACGAATATTGAATTGCTTCGGCGATATTGCGTGCCGATGGATGGTTGTGACAACCCACAAGGCTTTTGTCGCAAGGGAAACCCGTATTGGCGTTGATCACACCTTCTTGCATGCCAATTAAACTCTGCACCAATTTGAAAATAGATCCGGGCGGATATTCGGCTTGCAAGGGACGTGGAAACAAAGGCAGATTGGGATCGCGGGCCAATTTGGGGTAATTGGCGCTGATATTGCGTTTGCCAACCAACAAGTTGGGGTCATAAGATGGCGCCGATATCATACTCAGGATTTCACCTGTGGTTGGTTCAATGGCTACAATACAACCTTTTTTATTTTGCATGAGCCTTTCGCCATAGGTTTGTAACTCGACGTCCATTCCCATTTTCAGAGGTGGTGCTTGGCGTGCCGTGGTATCGTATTTGCCATCGGCATAAGATTCGATAGCGTTATTGAGTGCTGAAGTGACAATATATTTGATGCCCTTCACACCGCGCAGCTCTTTTTCATAAAAACGTTCGATGCCGGCACGCCCGATATTGTTACCAGGTTTGTAAAAGGGATCTGCCTCGATTTCTTCGCGATAGACTTCTGACAAATAGCCGAGAATATTGGCTGCACTCTTGTATGGATAATTGCGCGCACTTGTGGCCTCCTCATAAAATCCTTTGAAATTCGGAATGTGGGGCGCAATTTTGGACATTTCTTCTAGCGTCAGTTCTTTCAAAAAAGGATAAGCTCTTATTTTTTGATAGTTCGAGGTGCGTTTACGTGTGATTTTGTTGTAATAAGAGCCCTCGCCAGCCACAATTTCTTTAAAGCGATTGCGAACTTCTTGGCGTGTCCAGCCGATGAGTTTGGCAAAGGCAGCTGTATCGAGGTCCACAATACTGTCTTCAACCATCATGAGGTTAAAGTAGGTTTGATTGGTTACAATTTTTTTACCGTGTCGGTCAAAGATGACGCCTCTTGGCGGAAAAATTACTTTGCGTTTTTCGGCAATTTCTGTGGCGCGGAGTGTCCAGGTATCGTCTATTACCTGCATGTAAAAAAGCTTAGACAGGTAAATACCGATTACCAAGATAAAAAAACTGATGATCACATTTCGGCGCGCGTCTAGGTTCATTTTTTCTGCTTCCTATTCAAAATGAAACTTTGTACCAGCAGGGCCAATAAAAAAGACAAGCCTCCGCTCAAAATGGTTTTTTGTAAGATGAACCCGAAACGGCCGAGTTCAAAAATTTCTAGTAAGAAGAACCAAAAAGAATGTAGCGCTAACAAAATGCCATAAACGACGGAAAACCATCCAGATCCCATATCTTGTGAGGTTGGTTCTTTGAGCGGATCATAACCTTCACGCGGTCCGTATAATTTAAAAACAATGGGTCGTAAATACGCCATAAGTACTAATGCAGAGGTATTTAGACCATAAGTATTTGAAAAAATATCGATAACCAAACCCATAAGAAAGGCAATGCTCATGAGTGGAATGACAGTCAGTTCAAAGGGCAGTAACATGATGTACAACGGTTGGATCATGAGGTGAATACCGAATCCAATATTGAGCTGATTGAAGACTAAAGCCTGCAAAAATGTGAAGACCACAAAGCGAAAGATATGTTTGTAGACAATATTCATGTTAGTCATCTTCTGGTATGCGTGCTTCGAGCGCATTTTGCTCAGCTAAAAGCACATTTTTGATCACATAAACGCGTTGAAGACTCCGGTAATCTGCAGAAAATAGTATATCTACTTTCCAAAGTGCTTGACCTTCAATTGCTTCAGTATGACTCACTTTGCCAACAGGTAGTCCTTTTGGAAAAATCCCAGAACCACCACGAGTCACTACCGTCGACCATTTTTTAATGTGCAAATCGTTGTTGATTCCGGTAATAGTGCCATAGCGCGGATTGCGCCCATCCCATTTGAGATAGCCAACCAAATCAGATTTTTTCATATGGATACTGACATCTATGTTGATATCCTTGGTGAGTACGGTTTTGACTAAGCTATAGTGCTTACTGGCATAGTGGATCACGCCCACCACACCTTCGTGACAAAAAACACCCATGCCGCGCTTGATACCTTGTGTACTACCGACATTGAGTGTGAAGTAATTATTGCTGCGGTCTACGCTCGAATTGATAATTTCTGCAGGGATATAAGTGTATTGTTGCTTGTATAGTGTGTCGTTTACCTTCACTTTTCCTCGAGAGAGCTGATACATGAATTGGGGCTGTCTTTTGCGCCAATAAGTATTTTCCCATTGCAATTGGGTGTTGTTTTTACTCAGGTTGAAGTGCTTGGTGAGGTCGTGTTCCCATTCGAGGACTTGAATCGCAATATTGTTGTTGGTGGTCAGGAATTGATTGCGCGGGAAACTCAAGTAAGTAACATACCAACTCAGCGCCAGAATTTGCAGCACAGCAAAGACCAAGAAGATCCGAAATCGTTGCAGAAAAGCGATGAGGTCACGCATAAAAACAAAGGTAGTAATTCTGCCCGATTTTTTTCAGTTGATTGTGAATGTGTACCTTCGTATAGTGAAGACTTTTCAACCAATGTTAGAAACGCCCAGATTGAACCTTATTTTGTTCGATCAAGCAAGCTATGATGCCATTTTTTCTACTTATCAAAAACAGGACATCATGCACATTTTTGGGCATCAAAATGACGAAGAATACGAACTCGAGTGCAGCCGTTATAAAGGCGGATTTTCTACCTACAATCTAACCATCCAGTTTTTTCAATTAGTTTCAAAAGAAACGCAGGAAATTTTGGGTTGGGCGGGCTACCATTCTTGGGCCAAACAGCACCACCGCGCCGAGCTTTTTTACAGTTTAAAGCAGGACGAATTCAAACGCAAAGGCTATATGTCCGAAGCCTTAGAACCTATTCTTGCCTACGGTAAAAATGAAATGGATTTATATCGCATTGAAGCCTTTGTGGCCATAGATAATATACCTTCCAATCGCCTGATGGCAAAGTTTGG